>Ga0070747_1000478_pt1 | contig 20076 bp, 33 predicted proteins | sample VirMetDEL_Mar_31_FD_77321 | JGI IMG/M metagenome (GOLD analysis project Ga0070747, IMG submission 77321) | Aqueous microbial communities from the Delaware River and Bay under freshwater to marine salinity gradient to study organic matter... | ecosystem: Environmental > Aquatic > Marine > Coastal... | reverse complement strand
CATCATTGATTTTTTCCTTATATTTATATCATAAGACGCGTCTACAAACTCAGGCCAGTGCTTCCTCATCTTTTTTGCTCCAGTATTCTTGCATGTGCATGTGTAACATTACTCTTACACTAAACCCTTTAAGAATTAAATCTCGATAAGTGTCCATAGCTGCTTCTACACTAGAATACGCCATATAGTCTTCCCAATAAGTTGTTTCTGAGTCCCAGACTTCAACTACGTAAATTTGCATCTTCTTCCTTCCGTTTGGCCCAAGCCTCTTCAAACCCTTCTTCATGATAGCAGGTTTCATGATTGCCCCACATGCGTTTAAAGTAGCTATCATACATTTCTACAATTTCTTCTGGATGCCAAGCGCGGGGAATTAAGTGGCCCTTAACAATCCAGAACATACGATTGCACTCTTTTTCAAAGTCGTACATTAGAACTCCTTTTCAATTTCTTTTGCCAAGCGGTTCGCATACCACTCAATCTTTTTTGCGTCTTGTAACTTGTTATCTTTTTTACCGAGGCGCATAGAGTACTTGTAAATCTGCCCTAAGAGGTGCGCCTGTACACTAGTGTGTCCTTCAAGTAGGTAGGCCATCAAGTCGATGTACTCCATACCGTCTGGATGCGCTTTCATAGTCTCTGCACTAAGCAGTTTGTAGTGTTTAGGGTTGATGATTGCGTCTTGTTGAGCTTCAGTCATTTTGTCAAAGTCACCGTGAAAGTTAGTAGTAGCTTCCGGCTTAGAATGTCCATAGTTTAACTTTAATTCCTCGTCAAAGTCCTCTTTAAACATGTCCTCAATATCCCAGTCATCTTTTTCGGGGTATAAAGGTGCTTGTCGTGGGCCTTGATAAGCTATGTCTAGTTTAGCTAACTCCTGCAGAGGGTCTTTAAGATAAACTTCGTCATAGTGGGGTTGAGGTGTTTGATCACTATTCATACCAAGCTGTGAGTTGTGGGTGTGAGTAAGTTTTGACCTATCAAGGTCAACAATATCAAATGTGCCAATGTTTGTCATGTACTCATCCTTTGCGATACGTTGTTCTATACGGTTATTTACTTCTTCTTGATACTTAATATAGGAAGAATGAACTTCCATCTGTTCTGTTCCCTGCAAGTCAAACGCAATATTTTCAGGAGTACGTACCCGAATCTTATTGAATGCCTTAGAATCATAGCTACAAAAATTATCTGACCAAGCACTTAACGCTTCTTGCCAGTTTTCAGTAACTAAGTCAGAGGTCCAACCATAACCATCATTATCATTGTAGACTACTTCATACTTCATCCGATACCTTTCAAAAGTTGAACGTGTGATTTAAGGTGCGCCATGTTTTTAAAACCTAAGTTTTGTGCAGCTAACTGTTGTGCTTCATAACGCTCTCGACCAGCGTCATATTCAAGAATTGCTGCACTTTCTTCAAAGTCATCGTCTAGTTTTTCCCATGGCTCCCTCACTAAAGAATCTCCTTCCCACCAATCCTCTATTTGTGCTTTAGTTAACATGTTACCCCCCTTTTTTAGTGTTCCAATTAAACCTGTCTTTACCGTTAAGGTTGCTTTCTGGTCTTAGTCGTTTTTCTAATTCTTTTGCTTCTTTTTCACCTAAGTTTTCAGCGATAATCTTGATCTTTACTTCATGCCAGTAACGTCTTATAAACTCGTTAACACGCCGAGGTTTTCTTGTAGACTCAACCGAAAAACACTCTCGATCTTCAATTCGATAACGCAGCTTAAGTCCGTTTATTTTAAGCTTAGTGCGCCCTACATAACCTTGATGCCAACCTCTGTGTTTACCTGGAACGTGTATCCAGTACAAGTTTTGAGTGCCATCTGTGTTGCAATCTTTATACGCCTTAGTCATACAAGTAGTCATCATGAGGTTATACTCCTGCAAAAATTTGTGGTTTACTATCGGAAGGTTTGCACATAAACGTAACGCTTGCCTTCTTAATTGGAGTTTCGTTTGACTTGTCAACAAAACTTTTATATTTGTAAGGATTATAGGTTACTTGTGTAGTCATATCTAAATGACATATTTGTTGATAGTTCATTAAGGTGCCACGCACAAAGGCATGAACATTCTTTTGTCCTGTTTCTAAGACTTTTTTACGACCTGCTGGTTGTACAGCAAAGGTAACATCAGACAACGAAACATAGCGGCGATGCCCAATTACTTTTCCTTTATGTCGAATAGAAAAAAGATGGCGATGCAAGTTATAGTAAACTTCTACCTTCATATCTCCCCCCACTCTTTTCTAGTGTCATACTCATCATCATTCCAACCAAGATCATCGTAGTGGATGTCTTCCCACTCCATGTATTCTTCTTCAGTCCAGTATTCATCTTCGTCCGTCCAATCTGACGAATACTCGCCTTCGTCCACTTCTTCGTCCACTTCTTCGTCAAGACCTGTAAGACGAACAATTTCAACAGGCTCACACTTGTATACTTGAACATCAAAGCCTTTAGCCTGATGGTACTCTGCTTGTTCCATTGCAAGTTCCAAAGTTCCAAAGCCGTCATACTCATGACTTGGAACCATCTTTTTCCACTCATCATGATAGTAAGACGCTATAACGTTAAAAGTAGTTTTGTTCATCCTAGTGCCTCCTCAAAAACTGTTAGCTTGTAGATTTCAGTTTCAAAACCATCTTTTCTAAGCTCTGCTGCTGCATCTACAGCCCAGTCAAGATTGCTATAGACAGTTACTTGGTCTTCATAGTAGTTTTCATTCCAAGCTCGAACCTCAAACATTTCTTCTCTAAAGTCAGACATTAGTAGTACTCCTCTACTGCTGTTAATACGTCAGATAACTTGTAGTGCTTTTCTGTAGCCATAGCCTCATAAAAAGGATGCACAAAGTCGTTTTCATCGGCCCACAAAATAATGATTTTATTTTTGGTGTGGGCAAACATTAACTCCATAGAAGTGCCAGTACCTCTGCCAGACCCTCTACGCACATCAGCAACCACAATACGGCTATTGGCAATGTCTTGAAGGTCTTGTTTAAAGATTCGTTTACAGATGTTTGTAGTTTTTGTAATATCTTGTATGTGCTCCCCTAGTTGATCGTGAAAGCTAACACGCCTTGTTGGATCTAAGCATAAAATTCCAGACTGCTCTAGTTCAAAACTCATGTACTCACGCCAACTTTTCATCCACTCTTCAGAACAATCTTCCATTGGTCCTGCTAGGTATACATATTCTTTTGTCATAGATACTCTCCGTTTGCGTAAAAAAGGGGAATCCTTTGTAGGATCCCCCGCTGTTTCTTAGAACATGATTTCGTCATCAATTTCTTCGGAAAGGTCTTGGTTGTCAGCAACAGTGACAACTTTAGTATCAACCATTTCGAAGTCATCTTCTCTTGGTTTTGGAGTGTATTCGTGGAGTGTAGTAATCTGTAGAGCCATAAGCATAGTGGCAATACCTTTCTTACCACCTACATCGTAGGGGTACTGGTATACACGAACATTAGCAATAGAACCGTTACCAATTTTATTAACGTCTACTGGTGTTAAATCACCTTTAACTACTTGTACAGGGTTTTGATCAGCCCCATCACGTTTCTTACTTTTTTTCTTCAATGTTGCTTTGTAAAAGATACCCTGATCATCATCATCGGTCTTTACATTGATGTTCATGTCCTTCCACTCTTTAGCTTGCTTTTTATCCCGTGTACGAATTTGAGTTTCCCACGTAGGGTTTTCTTTATCGAACCGATCGTTGGGACGAGCAGGATCAAGTTTGCAGAAGAAGATTTCAACATTTTTAAGAATTGCCATTTGGTTTTTTCCTTTTGGATTTTTACATTTGTTTCATTTTTGATTGTAATAATAATCATTAGCGATCACTATTTTAACCTACGATTTCAACGAGATCGTCAATTTCAGAGTCATACATTTCAAAGTAAAACTCATTTTCAGGGTTTTCATCGATAACCATTGCCCCGAAACCATCTTCAAAGATATCCATAATGTAAGCAGAAAGCTCTGGAAGCTCTTCAAAGCTTTTTACATTTATAAAGTTTCCTACCTTAAGCAAAGGCAAAGTCTGACTTGAGGACTTCTGAGACATCAAGGTCTCCTTTCTTTGGAATTAAATCTAGAGAGTCCATTTGATCTAAAACATACTCTAGAGGGTTTAAGTCATAAAGTTCTACAAACTTTTGTCTGACATGAACAAACATGTGGTTCATATTGCCAGCAGTACAGCCGAAAGAGTCGTGTACTACTGTAACAGGGTAGTCTGCATCGTGAACTGTCATAGCTAAGTGTACTGCGTCTAAGCTATGAACAATGTTAGGGGCCGCACCAGACTTTTGTTTAGAATAGTCTAAAGAGGAGTCTTCCCAAACTTGTATCTGAATTTGTAGCTCATCATCGCCGTACTTTAGTCTAGCTCGTTTAGAAGCTGCTTTGCGATACTTATGAACAAAGGGGAAGTTAGTAATAGGGGTGTAGTAAGTAATTGGCCTTTCCTTTTCATTCTCCCTTTCTGCCAACTGTTTAAACATTTTTAATAGTCTTGCTGGCCCATCTAACTCAGCATAACAAGTGTCATATACTAAGTGACCTAGTTTAACACCCCAAGCTTCTTCTTTATCTCGGAGGTAGTCATTAATACTCCGAGTGTCTTCATTAACTTGCTCGCCCATGCCAAACTTTGTACCGCCATAGCCAAGAGTCATAACGTTGCGCTTAACACACTTTCTTTGGATTTTTCTGTCTTGTATAGCATTCCAGAAGATAGGCCAAAGCTTTCTACTTAAGTCATAGTTGTGGTTTTTAAACTCTCGCAAAGCTTGATAAGCAAGTTTATTTTTCTCAGTACCTTGAGGCCACTTTTCAGTTTCTCTTTTTAGTCTTATTATTTCCGCATAGAGTTTTTGAAACTCATCATATCCCTCTTTACCGAGATCATCAGAAAGATCAGCGATAGCCTCCCAAACTTTATCAGCGATGAACATATAGACATCACCAGGAATTTTAGAGGGTACCAAGTTAACAAGAGGGGCGACTTCAGAATCTTTAGACATTGCTGCAAGATGTTGTACTCCGTTGTTTGATCCATCGATATACACAGGTAAACACGATGGAAAGGTTTCTTGATCGTTACCGTCTTCACACCAGTTACTTATCAAAGAAAGTTCGTGACAACAAGCTAGAAAGCACCAAGGCTTTTCTGCTTCCATCCAAGTATTATTCTGGTGAAAGTCTTGAACGTACGACATTAACTCATCAAAGTTTTCTGTAGTCCACAAAGCCCGTTCATCAAGAGGAACTTTATCGTTTCCCCACATGTTAGCTGTATGAACACATAACCAATAAAAGCCGTTCTCTCCTAAAGGGGTTGCTTCGTCTAACAATAACAAACCTTTAGCATTGTCTGAAGACTGCTCATGTAAGTAAGCAGTGTTAGGGTAAATACGGCCTCTGAAGTCTACGTTGTAAAGGTGGTAAAAGGTGTTATTTAGGTTCCTCCCTGCTAGTTTTCCAATAGCTTCTGTCTCAATTAAAAGAGAAGCTTTCTTTTGGGGGTCAACTTCTTTTGCAAACTTAAATGGAGTCTTTTCAAGGTGCATACACTTTTGATAGATCTCAAAAATATTTTGGTTTATCCTCCATCCTGTGTTGTTTAGTTTGTTTAGTGTTTCTACAAGATAACTTAAGTCGGTTTTTTCTATAGCTAGCAATGCGTCTTTGTGAGCATTTCTAATAAGAGGCTTCCCCGTTTCATCGTGTAACATTTCGCTACCACTCCAACTACTACTTGGATCTTTTGTTGGAAACAAGTCAGAAACTTCTGTGTCTACTATAGTTATCATATTTTGTAAAGACTCCCAGTCTTTTACTTTTAACTGATAAGTAGGATATTTAGAACGTTTGTTTTTAACTTTTAAGTGTTTACAGTAGTAGCCTAGTATGTCTAACTCAAAGTAAGAGATAAGCACATACCAACCTGCTTGAACTGCTTTTATAGAGTCCCTTTCTAGCTTTAACTTTTGCCTGATACGGCTTCCCATATTAGCTATGATGTCTGTTAGTGAAGACTTCCTTTCTAAACCCTGCAATATATGAGGGTATGTAAACTCTATTAAAAACCTAGCATCAACTTCTTTAAGAAAGGCTGCTGAGTTACGCCCTTCAAGAAATCTCTGACGATAAGCTAGGTCTTCAACAAGATTTTCTAATGTATTCATACTTAATTATTTCCTTACATCGGCTTTGTACAAAATAGTACCCATTGTCTTTAGGAACATGATAACAGTATATTACTCTTCGTCTGGTTGTTTAGCACCTTCCTTGTAATAACCTAAGTGAAGAGCATAGCCAATAAGACCTAAAGTATATAATGTTAGCATTTTACGTTTACTTTCGAAAAAAAAAATTTTAAGATTAAAGTCTCCCCCGCCACCCCGAAGGGCAGCAGGGGAAAAATTTTTGTTACCCGTCTAAACGGGGGTTATTTTGGTCAGCCGTAGCCAGCCAATTTTTTACTGACGTTACGCAGCAACCATGTTCTTCGGCGGCAGTGTCAACTGGCATCCCGCCAAGGACTTTTCCTACAGTGATAAGGCGGTCACCGTTGTGCCAGTTTTTGCTTCCTTCTTTGTGAGGAAGACCATGCTTCAAGATATAATTAAAACCTTTAGCCATGTCTGCTACTTTTGGGAAATTTGAGAAATTTTTCATGTTGTAGTCCTTTTTATTTCAGGGATAGTTTCTTCAACAACAGGGACATCAACGTAAGTATGCCCCCATTTTTTGTCAATCAACTTCACTAACGATTTAAAGCTGATGTCTTTTTCTTTGTTCATTTTATGTCCTTATAAAACAAATGTTTACCTACTTGAGTAAACGGGGTCTTTCCTTTAGCCCAGAAAGGCATAACATCAACGGTATGATAGTGAGTTACATCGTGGAACATATACATTTCTGGGTTTCTCATAATACTAAAGCTAGCACGAAGCATAGCCCTGTACAATTCTTTTTCGCTCTCCGAGTGTTGCATCGGATCATCAGGTTTCCCATCGTGAGTCCAGCTGAACTGTTTGTTCTGCCAAACTACGTCACAAACGTTATCAGGGTAGCGTTCACTCTGTACCCTATTTAACGTAACGGTAGCCACGTAGAACTGTCCTAAACCAGACTCAGAACGAGCTTCGTAGAACATGTTCATAGCAAGACATACCGCTGCCTCAAAGAAAGGAACCATTATTCTTCTTCGTCTCCGAAAAGTTTGTCAAGTTCTAAAGTCCACTCTTTGACAAAGTTTCCACTTTCACTAAGTTCAACCACCCAAAGAGGGAGGCCACCGTGTATAGCACAAAAGTTCCACATTGCTTCTTCCCAGTGAATTTCACTGATAAAGTCTTCGCTGACACTTTTCATGCCGCCAAGAGCGTTATCAACTACACGCCAAGTTGCGATAATCATATTATATTCCCCTTATATTATCTACGAGTCACCTCGTATTTCAAATCACCTTCGCTAACCTTGTCTGCGAAGTACTCAAACAAGTCTTCAATCCGAGCGAGGTAACGAGGCTCATTATCCGTAAAACTCATTATCTCATAGTTATTTCCCATTTGGATTAAAGAGAAGTCTTCTCCCTGAATAGTAAAGGCGATTTGCTTGTGGTCATACATGCTGTCAACAGCGATGTCGTTTAATTCTGCCATTAAAAAGACTCCTTGTCTTTCTGTTTAAGGCACCACTTCAGAAAGTCTGAAGTAAGCCATCCTAAATCTTTGTCGGGGTGTTGATAGTACACCATTATGACAAAATTTTGTATAGTCGTAGCATCGTAGCCCCGATTAACTAGCCACGAAAAAACGTATTCTGGAGTCACGTTATTTTCTCTTGCAGAGTGCAAAAGCTGTACTATTTCTTCTCCGCGAAAACACGCATCGCGAAGTTCTGGAGAAACGGCTGCTCTTGCAGGAGAAATATAAATAACTACTGCAATTAACGCAATAGTTATCCATGTTAGTATTGGACTTACCCAAGAGTACTTCCTTAGTAAGCCCGTACACTTTTTTAAGTAAGTCATGATAGCATAACCCATAAAGTAACTAGGGCTACTGTAGTTAGCATTATTTCATTTTCCATAGTCTATCCTGTTATTGTTATCCAAGAGTCGTCTTCTGCCCAGTTGTGTAAAACTCCTGAGAAAAACGAGTGTGGAATTTTGTACTCAGCAAACGTGCCGTGTACAGCGTCACCCTCACAAACACCACGATAGTTTTTTAGTTGCGAAGGCACCTCATCAAACACAAGGCAGATGATAGCACCTTTGCTATACATCCGCGCTTTGTCCTCTGACTCACACCAGTGAGTGATAGAACGGCCCTGAATTCCTGCAAGCAGGTCATCAGCTTCTAGCCGTGTTGTTCCTCTGAACAATCTAAGCTTTACACTCATTTCTTCTTCCTTTTCTTTTTCTTTGGGGAAAGCCCGAACAAGAATTCAGGCAAAAAGAATCCAATGTAGCCAGCAGTGCCAGCTTCACCAGTTGTTCCAGCTACAGTAGCATAGAGGACAATCGCTCCTGCTACCATAAAACCTGTTGGTGACCCCCACCACGGTGTTTTCCACTTAAGTACAGCAGAAATTATGCCACAAAGCAAGAATCTAGTGATTCCCCCTGCGACTATCATTAGAAAAACATCACTCATGACTGCACTATTGCATTATAAATGAGCCATTGGATAGTCCGTGGCGTTTCGTTCCAGTTTGGGAGGTAAAAACATTCCTCTCCACTGTATTCAATCAGTGGCGTGTCAAATACAGTGATGGTGCTGTATCCTTCGCACACTAGTGTAGCTATATTTAGTAGTTCCATAGTAGTTTCTCCTCTTGGGATTCATACACGCAGTATTGCTGTATGTTGTAGTATAATTAAATATGTAAAGCACATACTTAACAATAATACAAAGCCCGTACAACTTGGTAGGGGTACCATTTCTGATACCCCCGTAGTAATTTAGTGCAGTTAATTTAAATTACGGTAGCCTGCAACAGCTTTATCGTGAGCTGTATAGTTTCTTGAGAGGCAACTTGCAGAGTAGCCAAGTACTCCTGCTAAACCGCCGATTGTAGGTACTATTCCTGCAGCCATCGGTAAAGTAGTTTTTGTTAAGAATGGCATAGCTACAGCCCGTGCTACTCCTACCGTGGCTCCAGCAGCAATCCCAGGTCCGACTAGAGTCATTCCTGCAACAGTACCTATTGTGGCTGCTATACCAGTAGCAACCCCTACTCCAACACCAATAATAGTGTCAGTACGATCGCAGACAGCAGTCCGCGCATCCCACTCATATGGTGTTGGAGTAGTGTCAATGTAGTTGTAGGTAGGGATCTCAATCGGATCCGCAGTTGCTTGGGTTGCAATTAATGCCACCCCTAAAACTACTCCTAAAACTATTAATAGATTATTTAAAGCCGACATAGCCCGTACATAAATAGAATCTCTCATTTTTTAGTCCTCTTGGTTTTTGTACTCGCAGGATTGCAGTACATTGGTTTCTTCATTATAGATGCCCCAAAATTCTCAGTTTTTGGGACATTTTTGATTAATCTAAATCGCAATGCCATCCAGTGACACCGATCTCATATCCATCACGGTATACACCGCGCTCTCCGAATTCGCAACGAAGTGTAGCTTCTGACCACGGCGACTCAATCCAGCAGAGTGGACTTCCATCAGATTTTACAGACATTTCAGTGATTTTGCATTCACTAATCATAGCGTCTGTTCCGAAGCCAGAATTAAAGAAATTTACCCAGATTTTCATTTTATAGTTCCTCTTGGTTTTTATACTCGCCCAGTGCAGTATATTGGAAGTCACCCCCTAAGAGTTTCTTCATTATAGATGCGTCAATTTTCTCACTTTTTGGGCCATTTTTGATAGTTTTTGGCAGTTTTTGGGCAGTTTTTGATAAAAAATGACCACTTTTTTGTGGCCAAATTTTCTACTTTTTTCGTGATTTATTCATGTTTTTTGCAAGTTTTGGAGTAAATTTCCTGTTTAAATTATTTTGAGTACGAGTCGCTGCTTTTAGATTGCTAGGTCTGTTGTCTGCTCTATTGCGATTTCTATGATCTAGCTCGTTTTTTACAGGTTTTCCCGTAGTCATTTCTTTAATAATTCTGTGGACGTAAACCGCTTTGCCATTTATGCGTACAGTTTTGTAACCATCGCCATGATTAGTTCCTGCTTCAGAACCAGCAGCTTGACGTCCTCTGGCTTGTTTCCAGTAAAGTTTCCCATTCTTGTGGGTAAATAGCTCTTTATATTTCATTGATAAATTCCTTGTACGGGCTTTGTGGATAAAAAAGTCACCCCCGAAGGGATGACTGTAGAGTTTAATGTTTAAAATTATTTTCTTTATTATTAGCATTTACTCCTGCAGCAATTTGCGGAAGCATTTTAATAACTTCTGACTTAGTTTGACGAGAAATATCACCTGTAATAGTTAAATTTATTACTTGTTGACCTCCTGAACCTGATTTTAAATTTCTAACTTGATTAGTATTTAAAACCATTTCTCCAGGAGTTAACATAGCAGGTACACTATCTCGACCAGCAATAGAAGTAGAGGTATTAGGGACTATACCGCCTTGAGACATACCTAGCAAAGATCCAAAGCTAAATCCTGTGATAGAGCTAAACAGTCCACCACTGCCGCCAGTTCCCATTAAACCATTAAAGAGACCGCCCAAAAGCTTTTTACCACTCTCTATTATACCGCCTAGAGATCCTTCGATACCTTCAAAGAGACCTTCGCCAATACCTTTTATACTTCCCCAAAGACTTGACAAAGGTCCAGTTTCTGAAGCAACTTCGCTAACCGCCTCTGCTGTTCCTTTAGCAGCGGTTTCTGCTCCTTTTTTAACCTTTTTCTTAAATAGCCCACCCCCAAGCATTCCACCAAAGAGGTCAGCACCGTCAAAGGCTTCAAGGAGTCCTTCAGACAGTTTTGAACTATCAAATAAAGACTTAGAAAAGTTTCCTACAGCAAGATCAATAAAGCTACTAGTAAACTGATCAAGAACTCCTCCTAAAAGATTACCAAACTTACCAGTTTTAAAGCCGTTAGCTAACTGAGAAGCAAAAGTTGTTTGTACGTTGTCAGCAACTTTTTTAAGTTCTTCTATACGCTTTTTCTCTGCATCAGTTAAAACTGTAGCAACTCCTGCTGCTAACTTTTTAGCATCTTCAACATTTAAGCCTTGTATAATAGATGCTTGAATTTGTTCACCATATGCTTGGAAAATAGCTCCAGCTAACTTTGGGTCACCACTTTCTAGTTCGTTTGTAATAGCGTCTATAACTCTTGTTGCATCTGCTGTGCCGCCAAGAACCTCTTTATTACTTAAGGAATTAACAAGCCTTTTTACTTCTTTTTCAAATCTTACTAAAGAGTTTCCAGACATAACGTCTACAGGACTAATACCAACAGTACCGCTCCCAGTGTTTAAACCAATAGGCATTAGCCCTTGGTTCATACGAGAAAGGTAGTTAGGTCCAAACTTACGAACAGCTTTGGCATTCATAACAAACTCGTTGTTAGAAAGCATTGCAGGAATGTCATCCGAAGTTTCGGTTCCAGCACCACGAACTATACCTCCTGTAGACATTGTTAGAGGTTGGAAAAGCCCATCTTTGAAAAATCCACCGCCACTACTGCCATTAATTGAAGGGCTTATTAGTTTACGTACTTCCGTTGTTAATCCTAAAATTGCTGTTGTGTTTGTTGCTGTTGCTGTTGCAACCGTCTCTTGGCCGCTTATTATAGCATCTTGAAGTGCTCTATCTTCATCAGACATTATTGAAACAGCTTGAAGATCTATTCCAAATCCTTCTTCATCTCCAAAACTTCTAGCTATCTCTTCCATCTTTTTTAACCAAGGAGGAGTTGTATTAAATAAAAATTCATTAAAAGCATCACCATATCCATCTTTGCGGACAGTGTTGTTAAAAGTTTCTAATGCAGGTATACCCTCTTCAGGAGTCATGCTATTAAGTTTTCTAAGGAAACTTACTGATTTAGTATAACCATCAACTACACCTGACAGTATAGTCTCAGAAAGCCCTGCACCCCAATCATTAAAAATTTTTACACCTGAGTACGCAAAATCGCCTGTAGCTATAGCAAAATCAATTCCCTTTTCTATACCCTTAAGTAAGTTTTCACCTAAAGTATTGTCTTCATCATCAAAGTCGGCGTCTCGTAAAGCCGTATAAATTCTGCTAGGTACATCTTGCAATGCTTTCGCGACTCTTGGATCGTTATATGCAGAGTAAATCCCCGCTGCAAACAATCCCGCTAATGCACCCCACGGACCACCTGCATAAGCACCTATAGCAGCACCTGCCATAAGATCTACCCCAAACCCCGCTAAAGCGGTGTCTGCAGGGTTAAGCTTAAAACTATTACTTATTACAGGATCTAACTCATCAGCGAGAGAATTGGCAACAGCAATTCCAAGACCTACAAGTCCTAGTTTTACTCCCCCTTTGATTCCCTTAGACATTCTCATGCCTATGGTTTGTCCACGGGTTTGAGCACTTGCCATGACGGGTTGAGTTTGTCGATTCATAGAGCCGTTAATTGCTTTTGTCATTTGATTACCATCATCAAATGGATTTAACTTTTCAATAATAGCTTTTTTAATTGCTCCGGCTGCTGCTGGAAAAATCATCCCTGCAGTTATAGCCGCAAGCAAAGCCGTTCCAAAAGCTGCAGCAAATTCTTTTCCTAATTCTGTAGCAACCTCATTAAAAGTATCGGGCTTAAAGTTTCCAGTAGTAGTAGTTGCTTCTCCTGTTGTTAACTCATCTGGCATAGAGAATTTTAATACATCTTCTCCAAAAAGACCTTCTTTAAAACGATCTTTAATTAAAACTAAAGTTTTACTAAGACCGCTAATAAAAGCAGAAACGTAATCTTGGTCTGCTTCCCCATCTGACATGGGAAGTATTATAGACCTTAAAATTTTTCCTACTCCTTCGGCTGTACTTCCTGCAATTTCTTGAGCGCCTTCACTAGAGAGTGCTGCAGGAATTAATGCCACCTTTATTGGAAAAGTAACAGAGTTTTTTACGCCAAAAGCAGCAATAAAAGCAGAAGCTAAAAATCCTGCGCCTTGTAGTTCTTCTACATCAAAGGAAGTTATAGCTTTGAAAGCAGCATTAACAAAGTCTTCCCCTGCTTTAGTTACATCTTCAAAAAGAATTTCAAAACTTGCTTTTCGATCTACGCCAAGTTCTTTTAAATTTTCTATAACTTTTATAGCGTTTTCGTTTATTTTAATGTCAACAAAAATTTCTTCGATATTTTCTTTAATTTCACTAAAATTTGCAAGTCTTGTTTCTGTATATCGACTTTGAGGTCCGACTTTTTCAGTTACAGTAAAAACATTAACCAAAGAATCTTTAAATTTAGTAAGAGACTCTGAAGCTCTGTCGTAACGTTCAGAAACTTCTGTAGCAAAATCATTAAGCTCAGAAGAACTCTGAGTAGTAGCCATTCCTGGATCGCCAAAAAAGTCTACAGGCTCTTGTTTATAAAAAGCAAAACTTAAAAAGCGATTTTTTAAGTCTTGAACTTCTCTGGTTTGTTCTCTAAGAAACTTTTTAGTTTCGTTAACTGCAACTCCAATAGGAGAGTCAACAACAACAAACCCACCCCCAGGAACATCTACATTATTTGTCAAAATAGAATGCAAAAAGTTCTTATATTCTTCTTTTAAAGTATTTATAGCTTGACCAAAAGGAGTAATATAAACTCCAGAGTCTATTCCTGCATCAAGTCCTTGAGGTAATTCTATTTCCGTTTTAAATAAGTCTTTAAGAGAGTTAAAGCTTTGAGTTAAAGCTAGTTTTGTGCCTCTTAATAGCAATACTAAAGAGCTTCCCCAAGTTTCAGTAAGCCTATAAGCAGTTGCTTGATCAAGCCCCCAAGAAGTAGCAATATCAAAGAAAATTTTACCAAGAGCAGTTCTCTTTAAAACAGTTTCCGAGGAATCTATTCCTGCGTCAATTCCTTGAGGCAGTTCTACTGGAAGTTTTATAGCAAAAAGATCAATAAGACCTTGCAATGCTTTCTCAGTACTTTCTTTAACTTTACTAATTACTTCTTCTAAATTAAAGTCTTTAATTTTTTGTTCTAGTTCACTTTTGCCTTTTTCCCATCCTTTTGAAAGATTTTCAAAAAGGCTCCCTAAAGGAGTTTTTAAAGTGTCTGTTTTACCTGTTGTTAGTTCATCTGGCAAATCTAAATATAAAATTTCGTTAGAAAATTTTGCCCAGCCAGTTCCAACTGTATTAAAAAGAGAAGTAAAAATACCGCTAATTGTATTTGTCCATGTTCGTATAGTCTCAAATACGCCGTTAGCAGGTGTAAAATACTCAGGGTTATTAACTCCTTTATCGTTCCACATGTCAGGCCACGGAGAGTTTTCAAAAGTTTCTTTATACAAATCTTTAAAGAAACCAAGAACACCTCCCCCTTGCTCACCAATGCCAAGAAAGTTTTTAATTCTAGTTGAAATTGTTCTAAGACTACCTTCAGGCATAAAGTCATTTAAGGCTGAAGAAAAGTCAGGAAAAGCAATTTTAGTAGCAGTAAAATCTATTTTATCAAGTTTAAACTTACTAATATACTCATTTATCCAGTCAAGGTTAAATTCTGGTAAGTTTTTTTGGGACTCTTTAATAGATTCAGCAAGAGTCTCAAAGCTTAAACTAGGTAATTTTAACCCAGTTATTGCACTAAAGTCTAAATTTTGAATATCAGTTAAAAAGGCTTTAGAAGTATTGTAAATAGTTTTAATAGTTGATGATATAGGTTCAAGAAATAACAGAAGTTTTTCAGTTAATTTTTTAGCTTCTTCATAAGTAGTCTTAACCCACTCAGTTATTGGTTGTAACTTTTCAAGCATTGGTCCAAAAAGTTCTGAAAAAAACTCACCTATTGCAATTTTCCACTTACGGAAAAAAGTTTTAGTTTCACTAATAAATAATAAAAAAGAGAGTTTAGCAGAGGCTGCGTAATACTCTGCGTTATCTGCAACAAATTTAAAAACTGTTCTAAGACCAATTAAATCGTTTTTGATAAACTTAGTTATTCCTGTTACATCACCAAGTTTCGCTAATGCTCTATTAAATTCATCCCCCATTAAAGCTGAAATTTGATCGATCGTAGCTTTTGTCTGCATAAATTCTTGTTTTAAAAGCTCGGTTTCGTTCTTTATTGCTTTAAACATTTCTTTAGAAGTAAGCTGACCTTTAAGCATAGCTTCTCTAAGACCATCTAAAGGTATACCCATACCATCAGCAATAGCTTTTGCTAACCGTGGCATACCATCAATAATAGAGTTATACTCTTCGGCTCTAAGAACGCCACCCTGAAGTCCTTGCCCTAACTGACGAATAGCTCTATTGGCTTCTTCAGCAGTTGCACCAGAAATTGCTGCTGCCATTTGAATGTTCTTAGTAACTTTAACAATATCTTTTGTTAGAACTTTATTTTGCATTGCCATAGCTAGGCGGTTAAAGGTCAAGGCTACGTTAGCTATAGGCGCTCTTGTTTGTTCAGAGACAACCCGTAGCTCTTGCATCATTCCCTTAAGATTTTGTCCTGCTGGCATTACTACCTTTAAACTATTTTCTAGTTTAATAACAGCGTCAGAAGAGCGACTTATCGCTTTTGTTAGCGTAGAAAAACTTGCCATAAACCCTGCGCCAATAGCAAGACCTTTAAAGATCTTAGACATTGCTTCGCCGCGTTGTTCAATGTTTTTTACAGATTTTGATAAATTAGCAAAATCGCTACGTGCCTGACTACTATCAGCAGTTACCTTAATCTTAACACCTTGTGTCATATGGTGTATCTCCTTTAAATAAAATAGCCCCTAACGGTATTCTCGATATAGAGAAGCCATCAGGGGCAAGCTTACTTAGGGTTCTAGTAAGCCAACAGTGAGCAGCACTTGTTCAATAAAGAATTTTGGTGCTTGTTTACTGTGTCCTTTGTTTAACTCAGGTACGTATTCAACAGGGTTTTCTATAGTACCGCCTTTAGGGTCTTTACTAAGAAATGCCCTGTCTTTTTTATTTGTCCAGCCTTTACGAGCGGTTCCTGTATCTACAGGAGTAACTCGTCTTAAAGCATCAGTTGCTACATCTATCTTTTCGTGTAGACCTAGCGTTCCTTTTTCTAAAATTTCTTGTTCTATGTCTTTCATAGTTTCTTTAAAATTTACTACTTTTAGACTTATGTTTGCCAAGGTGGTTTCCAATCTTCTATATCCCCGCCTCTAGCGTCTAACATTTTCTTTAAAAAGTTACCTTTAGGTAAAGATTTAATTTCATTAGGAATGTTGTCTGCTAAAGCTTTTAAAGTTGGAAAAATTTTTTCTTGAGGCTCTTTTACCCCTTGAGCAGCTAAATTTAGATAAGCCCTCTGATCTTCTCTCCAACCGACTGGTCTTTGTTTAAAATAAGCTAACCATTTTATATATTCAGAATGGGGCATATCTTTTAACATTTTATGAACAGGAATACCTAAAAAGTAAGCCACTTCATAAAGGTTTAATTCTTCTGTGGTAAGTTTCCCACTGCTGCGGCCTCTGCACTGTCACCTAGTCCTGAAATTGCAAGAACTTTTGTAGACAACGTAGTAAGCTCTCCTAGCGGAAGAGTATCAAAATCTTCGTTGGTCATTTCTTCAGCACCAACTACTGCCATTCGAAGGACGTCTTTCATTAAGTTAATTTGAGCAGATTCTGCCTTAGACTTTTCTGCTTTTTTAACTAGTTCTTGAATTTTAAGAACTGAACTAATACTTAATTGTCGGACATCAACTTCTTCTCCCATAAATGGGACTACTTCTGTAAGTTGTTTATTTACAAACTTTTTCATTTATTTTCCTAACTTATTTTTCTTTATCAGTAAACAAAGAAGAGTTTTCTTCTTGAAAATCATCCATCATTTTTCTAACAGTGTGTAATACTGATAAGGTTTCCATAATTTCTTTACCAGTATCAGAATCATTCTCGAAGTCTTGAAATCTTTCAAAACTTTTCCTAATACTAATATCTACACTACGCCTCATATGTCTAAACGTAGTTCTCATAACAAAGCTTTTACTAAAGGGTTTTTCCATTTATAATACTTTCCTAAGAGACCCTATCATTAGCGATCTCTATTTTAATTGAGGGTTCCTCCTAAGAAGAACCCCCTTATTTACTTTTATTTGGTAGAAGGACCAATAAAATCTGTTTGAGCTGACAAAGTAATAGTTGCTGTAGTAGCATCTGTCAAGCTTGAATTTACTAGGATAGCTTCAATCTTACCTTTAAAGAAGAAAGAAGTATTTGCAGTTGTAAACGCTGTGTTAACCCGCTCGTCAAGAGTACAAGCTGCCGCCGCCATCATAAAGCGGAAAGCAATTTGGGTGCCAATAAGAGCGTGAAGGTCTGCCATATCAGTAGCATTGTAGTTAACGGTTACTTCAAGGCTAGGCGCGTCAGATTGACCTTGCACCTGAGAAGTTGTCTTTTGACCGTAAACAGGAACGTTAACAATGTTTGCAGGAGTACCAATCGAAGGGAATTCACGAACTGAAGGAAAGGTTAAGTGAGTGTCTACTCCTGTAACTTGACCGTCAGTAGCGTCAGCAGTTCCAGGGGTAGAGCCTACAAAAAGTTCCTTAAACTCTGTGTCTGTGTCAGCAGCAGCTAAGCCAGCAGCAGCAGTGTACATGTCAAGGTAAGTAAAAATACCTGCGCGTAAATCGGAAATATGTGCCATTTAGTTATTCTCCATATGTGTTAAATGGTATTACGTATTGCGCCGTGTAAAGCGCGGAATTAGCCGAATCAAGACCGCCTATTTGAAGATAGGACGTCCCAAGCTCTGGGCCATTATTTAATTTTTTATTAGAAAGAAGAACATCTAGTATGTCAGAAATAGCCATTATTCTAGACTGCCCTTCTCCTGCTTTTACATAAATTGATATAATTATAGTTCCTGAAAAATTTTTACTTCCACCATAGTTACTTGAAGAAGAAGCGGGTAAAATGTTTAACCTACAGAATTCATTTTGGTTAGAAATTGTACCTTGATAGTTATCAGGGTAAATAGAAATATTATTAGTAGTCCAAGAAGAACTGCTAAAAACTAACTCAATAGCTGATTTTAAACTAGAAAAAGTCATATTGATTCCTTCACTAAGTTTAAATCTATTGTATAGCCGTTGTCTACAAAACTTTCTATATTATATGAAATTTTACCAACTGTTAAAGTGTCATAAATATCTATAGTTTCACCAGATTTTATGATACCAATCACCTTGGCTCCACCTCTGCTAGTGCTAGAGGTACTAGTTATAATTACTTTTGTTGGTACAGATACAACACTAGAAACAACTTTACCAGTAGAAAAACTATAATCAGTTACAGATTTATTACTTAAAATTGCTGAAACTGCTAAATCTCCCGCACTAGAAAAAGCGTTGTCTACTGCTTTAGTGATTGTAGCCTTCATAGTCATTAGTTAGCCCTCCACCAACTTGATCCTGTGCCAGCGGCATAGGCTTTATTTAAGAGGGGTCTAATTTTTTTTAAAACTAAAGAAGGTTTCATAGGAACAGTTGAAGTAGAATCTGAATCCGATATAGAAATAGAGCCTATAGAAATAGACTCAAAAGTTTGAGTTTTTCCTTGAAGAAGATCTTCGTTATCAATTAAATGTAAAGCTTGTTCATAAACTGCCTCTTTAACTTGAGTAGGAATTATAGTATTACCAAAAGTAATATTAAGACCCAAGCGTGTATCATTGTAGATAGCGTTATTTCGAGGCCATGCCAAAGCTTGAGAGGAACTAACGGCAGAACCAATCCATGCGTGATCATCTACTATGGAAGTAGCGGTCACTAGCGCAGAATCTTTTAGCTCATCCGAAGCGGCAGTCCAGTTAGCACTGTCAATACGGGTTTCTAAATAAGTGTCTGCTTCAGCTACACTTACATAGCTGTTTGTGTTTACAGTTAGTGTCATTAGTTCCTCCGAGGTCTATATTAGGAGTGGAAAATGGGCAAAATGTCCAAGTTCAACGCTGCTTGCTTACGGGCGTAAGAGGCAGCAGCACCAAGAGTTGCATTAGTCGCAAACGCGTTAGTAGCGCCTGACCAGTCATAACCATTTGGATGCATGATAAAGCCATAGCGATACCAAATGTTAGTTGAACCACCACCAGTATAAGAGGCTGCATCACGGTCTACTTCTACAGGAGTAGGAACGCTTACAGGAGCCGCTGTAACGGCTGCAGGGTTAATAACAAAAGTACACTTGTCAGAACGAGCATTCAAGTCGCCAGAAGCTGCACCAGAAATCATTTGATTAGCGCGAGTCATAATCAGACGGAATTTGCCACCAAAGATTGTGTTAAAGTTTAAGTTGCCGTCTTGTACACGAGTTTCGTCTACTAAGTTAGCAGCACGCATTTCTGCCATTTGCTCTGGTGAAGTTACAAGATACATAAAGTCAGCTTCATAGTCTTTCATACCTGCGCCAATAGCACGGAAAAGACGCTCACCACGGGCAGCACCAGCAGCAGACGAGTCAAAAAGCTTACGCTCATCGCTAGCGCCAGTAGCAGCTGCACCAAAGAGACCTAGTGCGTTAACGTCAACAAAGTGACCAGTTGCAGAGGCGTCACCGTCTGTATCGAAGGCAATATAACCGCCATTACCAGAACCGCCTTTGTCGCCCAAAGTAACTTCGCTAAGAGCGACACCTTTGAGAACTGACAACAGAGCGTTATGCTCGTCTTGTGCGCGTACTTCAGCAAAGTCGCGAGCAATTTTTGCTAGGCCGTCTTGCTTCGATACAACTTCTTGCATGTTTACTTGTTGCGCACCAAAAGTACGAACAGTTTTAACATAGTCAGCAATGTCGGTTGTGACATCTGTGTAAGTACCGTCTGTTGCGCTTGAAAGCGAAGCAACGTTTACAGTTGCAGACAGTGGTTTGTAGTAACGGAACTGACCAATAAAGCTT
>Ga0070747_1000475_pt1 | contig 20134 bp, 10 predicted proteins | sample VirMetDEL_Mar_31_FD_77321 | JGI IMG/M metagenome (GOLD analysis project Ga0070747, IMG submission 77321) | Aqueous microbial communities from the Delaware River and Bay under freshwater to marine salinity gradient to study organic matter... | ecosystem: Environmental > Aquatic > Marine > Coastal... | reverse complement strand
GGGAGCAACAAATAAAAAATTAGTTACAGTACCATACGAAGAAAATCCATATAGTGCATTAGCAGCGTTTTTCAAAACCGATGATGGAATTGAAATATACGATGCAATTGAAAAAAGACTTAAGTAAGTCATAATTATAGTGTAAGGCTGCTATAATTGTGGCCTTATATTATAATAATAAAAAAAATATGGCAATAAACATAGACACAGTTTATCAAAGAGTGCAAGCTATTCTTAATAAAGAAAATCGTGGATATATAACTCCGCAAGAATTTAATTTATTCGCTAATCAAGCACAGCTTGAAATATTCGAACAGTATTTCTTTGACCTAAATCAATATGAAAGACTGCCAAAAAAAGATACTGAGTATAGCAACTTAGTAAAAACTATTAATGAAAGAATAAGTAGGTTTAAAACTTCAGCTACTCTTTCATATGTATCAAGCTATTTTACGCTGCCAACTGATTTACATAAATTAGGCACAGTAATATATAATAGTACAACGCCTGTTGAGGAAATAGATCAAAAGAATCTATTAGAATATACACTTTCCCCTTTAACAGCGCCATCAACAACTAACCCCGTTTATGCACAGAATATACAAACTACTTCATCAGTATGGAGCATAGTATTATATCCTAGTACTATAACATCTTTAATAACAGCCACATATATTAGAAAGCCAAATGAAGTAAACTGGGCGTCTCAAACTGTTGTTGGTAATGCTTTATACAGTGCAGGATCATCAACTAGTTTTGAACTTCATGACTCTGAAGAAACAAACCTTGTTATAAAAATATTATTGTATGTAGGGTTAACACTAAGGGCTGGGGATATAGCGCAGGTTGCAGACGCAAAAGAAAGTAAAAAAATACAACAAGAAAAATCTTAATAAATGGGACTTATAACACAAAGCGAAAGAGAATATTACGAAGGCGAACAGCTTTTTACAGGTGATGGAAGCGATACTACGTTTACATTAACGTTTACGCCCTTGCCAACAGCTGAATCAAAATTTAGAGTATTTCTTGATGGATTAGAAGTAGACGATGATTTGCATAGCTATAATTCTAGCACAGGAGTTATAACATTTACTACAGCTCCAGGCAATGGAGTAATAATAAAAGTATTATTAGAAAACCAAAATACAGGTAATTATAAATATATATCGTTAGATAACGTAGTAAATAACTTTATGGTATCTTATATAGGAGATGGTAAAATTATAGACAATGCAAGAAAGCTAGATGTGTTATTTCACTGTAAAAGAGCAATACAAGAGTTTAGCTATGATATAAGCAGAGTTGAAAAAATATTTGAAGTAACAATACCCGCAAGTTTAACACTGCCTGTACCACAAGATTATGTTAATTACGTTAAATTAGCATGGGCAGACGACAATGGGCTTGAAAGACCAATATATCCTGCTCGCCAAACATCTAGGCCATCAAAATCAGCATTACAAGATACAGATGCTACTTATCTATATGATAATGATAACTCTCTTTTATTAGCAGAACCTGAAATTACTCAAAGTTTTAAAGGTATTGAAACAAACCCTTCGCTTGGTTCCTCAAGCTCAAAAGATTATTTTGCACAAAATCCAACATATAGTGACAGTATAATAGGTTATGGTAGAAGATATGGTAGCAGTCCAGAAAATTTACAAGTAAACGGTGTATTTATACACGATGAAGCAAACGGTAATTTTGGGTTTAGTAGCAATCTTTCAGGTAAAAACTTATTATTACATTATGTATCAGATGGACTTGGAACTGATGCGGAAATGAAAATACATAAAATGGCTGAAGAAGCTGTTTATAAATATGTAGCACACGCTATATTATCCGCAAAAGCAAATGTTCCTGAATATATTGTAAATAGATTTAGAAGAGAAAGAAGAGCAGCAATGCGTAATGCTAAATTAAGATTATCAAATATTAAATTAAATGAGCTTTCTCAAATAATGAGAAACAAGTCTAAGCATCTTAAACATTAATTAAATGCCAGAAATCAAAAAAACATTCCTTAGGGGAAGAATGAATAAAGACCTCGATGAGAGACTTTTGCCGGAAGGTGAATATAGAGATGCTTCAAATATACAAATATCAAGTACAGAAGCTAACGATGCTGGTACTGTACAAAATGTATTAGGTAACAAATATGCAAATAAAACCGCTTCAGGCACTTATACAGGAACTTATGGCATAGGTGGTAAGTGTGTTGGATCTATTGAAAATAATGAAACTAATAAATTATATTTATTTATAAAAGGTACATCAGTAAATGCTATAGTTGAATATAATGCGGTAACTGAAACCTCAATTCCTGTAATAGTTGATACTAGATCAGGTATTACAGAATCTACTAAAAATATATTAAATTTTACAGATACAAAAATTACCGGAATAGCCATACTACAGGATTATTTGATTTTTACAGATAATAATTCTGAACCTAAAATAATTGATATAAGTGATGATTCTGTTTTTAAATCAGGGTCAGCTTCAACTTATGATCAAACTACACGAATTAACGAACAAGCTTTTAGAGAATCTGATATTACGTTAATTAGAAAAAAACCACACAATGCTCCAAAAGTTGTTATTGAAACTACAAAAGATAATAGTATTCCTAATGAAGATTTAAGAGGATCTAAAATTGTTACAAATAATTCAACTATTTATGGTGAAAAATTTGTAAAATTTGCTTACAGATGGAAATTTAAAAATGGTCAATATTCTGCATTTTCACCTTTTTCTGAAACTGTGTTTTTTCCTAATTCTGGCGCATTAGGCTTGACTATTAGTTCATATTCAGTACAAGATGGCGAAAATACACGTATGATTAACAATGTTACAAAAGCTTCATTGTTTAATATAGAATGTGGTAACGGTAGAAATAATTCAGATATACTTAACAATATAGAATATGTAGATATTTTATATAAAGAATCAAATAATACAAATATATACATATATAAAACCATATCTATTGCAGAAGCTTTAACAGGATACTCAGGCGGTATAAGCGTAAATGATGAAAGTAAAAAATCAGTAATACCAGACGATCAATTATTTAGAGTTTTTGATAATGTACCATATAGAGCTAAAGCGTTAGACACTGTGGGCAATAGATTAATTTTTGGTAATTATAAAGATGGCATAGACATTGAGGGATTTAGCCCAGTTTTTAATAGTGTTGATTTAATTCCAAGAACTTTTGTTGAAGATGAAATTACTAGAACATTTTTTAATGCTTCTGATACAACAGCGCCTGGTTTTGTAGGCGTTGATAATAACACAGTTAAAGATTCTGCTACTGTAAAAAGCGGTAGAAATTATCAAATAGGTATTGTTTTTGAAGATGAGCATGGCAGACAAACACCCGTTACAACAAGCCCTGGGGGATTTAAAAAAGTTCCGTATACAACTTATTCAACTGGATCAGCAAATACAAATGGATTTGGTAATCGATTTGAAATTACAATGGAAGGTTTACCGCCTGGTGTTGGGGGGGACGGCATTAATGGAGAGGATGAATATAGTGGTAATGGATCAAGAAAAGATTTTCCTTTAAAGTTTCCTAATAAACCTAAAACTATTAATGATTTTGCGGTATATGTAGATGATATGGATACACCTAAAATACCTAAAACTTCTAGCGCTAATAATGATTATGATTATAATGCTTCTACAGGGACTGTTACTTTTACATCCGCGCCTGCGGCTGAGGCAAGAATAATTTTTGATTTAAATAGAATTAAAAGATTTAAATATTTTATTAAAGAAAATAAAGGGCAGGCTTATAATCTTGTTGCATCAGGTGTAGAAGAAAATACAGAAGACGGGGGTGATACAGCTTGGCTTGTAATACCTAGTTTTGAAATAGATAAAGTTCAAAAAAGCGATTCAATAATATTAAAAAAGCCTCTTAATACAACTCATCCAGTTGATTACGGCAAGGTACTAGGTGAAGGTCCTGATGATTATACTTTTAAAGTATTAGATCTTTCAGAAACAAGGCCTCAAAATATGGCAGGTGGAGCAAGGTATGATGATAGCTTTTTTATAAAAGTTAAAAACAATACAGCACTTAAAAGTAATCTTACTGCAGCACAAGGAATTGCCGGCAGTGATAATTCAATACCATCATCCAAATTTTCTAAAATATACAAAACAGCTCTTGCTGAAACATCAGCTGATATAGAATCAAATGGGTTATCGCTTGGATCTTATGCAGAGCAGTTTGGTAATGAATTTATGATTCACGATTTTTATTTTTATGGAGGGTCTATATACGAAATATTATATCCTCAAAGTGCAACAGTTACTTCTACATTTAGCGACACAATGAATCAAAATAATATATGTAGTAATAACGATGCTGATGGATACGCTATATCTACGTCCAGCCCAGATTTATCTGGTATTGATCATATTGATTTAGTTACGAATGTAGTGGAAAATGTATATTATAAGCATGACGGTGCTGGGAGGCCTACTGAATTTTATATTTGTTACAGTAGCACTGCCGCTACAAATTCTGTGGGTAGCGCTTTTGATATAGGTATTAATGTTGACATACCTGCCCAGTTTGAAGTAATACCTAAAGAACTTGATTCATTAGATGTATATTATGAAACAGCTGAATCATTCCCAATAAAAAATTATGGTGACTACGCAATTAGCGGAATAAACCAAACACAGAAATTATCTTTTACAAATGCTTTTATGGGTGCGGATGGAACTGAAAGTAATAGAATTAAAGATACTTTTACTGGACAATTTTTAGAAAATGGTGTAAAATTATCTACAACTATAACTGATGAATATACTGAAAGACATCAAAAAAACAGTTTAATATTTTCTGGTATTTTTAATTCTGAATCAGATGTAAATAAATTAAATGAATTTAATCCTGGTTTAAAAATTACAAAAGAAATAAATCCTGAATATGGTAGTATTCAAAAGCTTCACACAAGAAATACAGATATAATAGCTTTATGTGAAGATAAAATATTAAGAGTATTAGCTAATAAAGACGCTTTATTCAATTCGGATGGAAATGTAAATTTAACATCTAACCAAAATGTATTAGGGCAGGCTATAGCTTATAAAGGCGAATATGGAATATCTAAAAATCCAGAATCATTTGCTTCTCATGGATACAGAGCATATTTTACGGATAAATCAAGAGGAAGTGTTTTAAGATTAACACAAGACGGATTAACTGTTATTTCTGCTAAAGGTATGACATCGTATTTTAGAGAAAATTTAATTGCAGAAACAGAACAAATAGTTGGTTCATTTGATGTTTATTCTCAACAGTATATACTAACTATACCTGCAGTATTAAGTAGTTTAGCTTTTAAAGAAGATGTAGACGGCTGGATTTCAAGATTATCTTTTTTACCTGATACAGGAATATCAGTAAATGGTAAATATTATACATGTTCAGCTGGTGAGCTTTATCAGCACCATGCCGCAGAGGTTAATAGAAATAATTTTTATGGTATACAACATACTTCTGGATTAAAATTTATATTTAATCAAGACCCTTCAACAATAAAAAACTTTCAAACTATTTCATATGAAGGAACTACAGGGTGGCTATCAAAACTAAATGGTATTGATGTAATAACAACTGATCAACAAACTGGTGAAATTATTAATTTTACTAAAAAAGAAGGTAAATATTTTGCTAATATATCTGGAACTGAAGAAGAATTAAATACATTATCCGGTACTGAATTAGATTCAAAACTAAAAAACTTTTCAATACAAGGGCTGGGTAATATAGCTAATCACAGTGGAGTGCCATTTACAACTACTACAACCACAACTACAAGCACAACTACCACAACTACAAGCACAACTACCACAACTACAACGTTGGATTGTGGTTTAACATTAGCAGTTGGTAGTTATTCAAATAATGGTTGTACTATAACAGGTACATTTGGATCAAGTTATACAAATAGTGATAATCTTATTTTAACTGTAAGCTCAGGTACTATAGGTGATGGTACAGTAACTAAAAGTGAATTAGCCGCAGGGCATACAACAACAATGAATGAAGGAGCGACTATAACCGCAAGAGTTATAAGCGGTTTATGTGTTGGAACAAGAGCCACTATAAATGCACCACAATCATCAACAGTGGTTGTGCAAGCTCCCACTACAGCATTTACACATGATAATGTTACTTTATCTGCTACTACAACAGGTACAGTAAATACTTTTAAATGGTTTAAAGGAACGGCTAGTAATAGTTTAAGTGAAATAGCAGGCGCAACAAGCAGTACTTTAACCACAACGGAAACTACAGCAGACACTATTTATTATAAATGTCAAGTAAATGGAACCACGGATTCTTCTGTTGTAAATATTGTATGGTCGGCTAGAACATCGTATACAGCTAGGTTCCAGTCAGGAACAGAGGTTGCCCAAGCGGCTTGTACTGCATCTAGCACAACAAGAACTATATTTGGTAATGATGCTACTTTTGATAATGTAACACAATTTTTTACAGATATTCAAGGAAACATAAATAATTTTCAGCAAGGTACATATTCTAATTCAACTGACGGAAGTAATAATAAATATAGATTTATAAACGAATTTGGAATACCAAACACGGCAATAGTATGTAGTACTAATTCTGCTGTTCAAGCAATAACTGTAACAGCTTGTAGAAATTCAAGTGTTGTAAAAAACTTCAATGTAACTAAGTCCACAAGTGTTGCAGATTTAGTAGCTAATAAAGTAATAGACTTTACAGCAACTGATAGCTCAGGCTTTACTCATTGGGTTGTTACAAACGCAAATTATACAGGAGGTTCTTTTGATGGTACACCTACACTTGCTAATGTAAACAACGCGGATACGTGTATAGCACAGGATCCACCAACATTAGCAATAACAGCAACGGGAAGTGTTGTGAGGGGACAAACTATAACATTAACAGCAACACCAAGTCATTCCTCTCAAGGTGGTACTTACAGCTATCAATTTCAAAGAAGTACAGATGATTTTGCTAGTAATTCTAGTAGTGTAGGAGGAGCAATATCAGGAACTGCTGCGGCTAAAAGCACAACAACTACCGAATCTACTGCGGATAGTTTGCATTTTAGATGTGTATTAAACGGAAGTATAACATCAAATAAAGCCCCAGTAATTGTATCAGATTATCAATCAGTAAGTTTAAAACGTACAGCTGGAGGTGACATAGCAGCCAAAACAACTGCTTGTAATTCAACAGATTTAGTAACGTTATACTACAACCAATTAGTATCAAACTTATCAGGTTCAACTGTATTGTATACGGATGCAGCAGGTGCTACAGGCACTATAACAGCTGGTACTTATTCTGATGGAACACATTATGCTTACGTTAATGCTAGTAGAAGTGTATTAGAAAAAACAGTAGATGGAACAACAACTAGATGGCATGTATGTACAGGTACAGCTCAATCAATTACCATAACAGGTGCAGCCACAGCTAACACAAATGATGCTGCTCAATTAACGGCTAGTGCTTCAAACTATGTGCCAACATCATTTACATGGAAAAGAACACCCCCTGGCGGAAGTGAAGCAATAGTACAAGGGCCAAGTTCTGACCCTATATTTTATGCAAGCGAAAGCAGTGCAGGAGCTTTTTCATATAAAGTTATTGCAACTGATGAAGCAGGAGTTTCAAAAGAAGATACTCATACCGTAACATTTAGTGTGCCAACACAAACAGTAACCGTGCAAGCTTGTCCTGGAGGAGGCACAAGTTATAATATAAAAATTACAAATGCTACTGGTTTTGCTGTAGGTAATGTTGTTCAATTAGCTTCTTTTGAAGGAGGTAATGCTGGATCATACAAAGTAACTAACGCAAGTGCGGGTAGTTTTGATGATACAACTACAGCAACAAATACCTCTGCTTTTGATAGTTGTTGTTCATCTTTAGGTTGTTCTGTTACAATATCAGATAATCAAAGTGGGGCAGGTGCAATACTAATAGGCACAAGTGTTACATTAACAGCAGCAGCGGTAAATTACACAGCAGCAACTTTTAACTGGCAAGTATCAACTGATGGCGGTAGTAGTTATGGCAGTACAGTTGGAACAAGTTCAACTTTTAATCCAGATAACAGTGGTGCTGGTACAAAAAAATATAAATGTACTATTGTAGGAAGCCAAAGTGAAAGCGAATTTGCAACTAAAGATATATCTTGGTTTGAGGCTTCAGAACAGGAAAGAACTTATAGACTTCTTGCTTGTGACGATGATTTTCTTAAATTTGGTACATTTACAAGTGTTAATCCTTTAGCTAGTAACACAGTGGTTGATATAGGCACAGGAGTATGTTTTCAAACAGGTACATACTTTGAAGGTGCAAGTCAACCAACAGCTGATGGGGCAATATCTGAACAGTATGCTGATTGTGCAGCTTGTAATAACGCTCAAGCCAGAACAGATGATTGTACAGCTAATTTTAGCTCAGGCTCGTATACAGGTGGTAGTTATACTCTTACTGGATTTTTTGGAACAAGTTATAGTGATACTGATGAATTTACTTTAAGTTCAAATAATGGCTCAGCCACAGTCAGCGGTTCTAATATAGTAACAGTAAGCGTTTTAAAAGCGGGTGCAACAGTAACGGCTGTTGCTGGAGCTACAATAACATTAACATCAAGATTTGGTGCGAACTGTGTTAATACAACACATACAACAATAGTGCCTCTTTCTACTTGTAATTCAGTACAAGTTTATTATAGTGTTGATAATCCTCAATCAAACACAGCAGCTGCAAATAACTTATGTGGCGGTGGAACATTAAGATTAAAAACAGCTTTTATGAATGGAACTACATTAGCTAGCTCTCAAGTTGTTTATAGCAATAATACTTGTTCAAATCTACTGGGGGGAACAAAGTACTTTACGCAAGATAATGCAAATTATTATATATGGAATGGTTATTCATTAACTGGGTCATATACGATACCTTGCCCATAAAAATTAAATTAAATGAAATATATTTGTGCACAGCCAGCAATTAAATACTTTGCTTGGCAAATAGACGTGTTTATATACAGTCTAATAAATAACAATGTAAATCAAAAAGATATACATATAATAAACGCAATACCCGAAAATGGTATTGATGATTATTTTTCAATATTAAAAGAAAAATATCCTGAAGTTTTATTTGAGTTTTACGTAGATGATAGATCATATAAACAATATCAACCATCTATAAAGCCACATTTAGCTTATAAACACTATTTAAAACACCCTGAACTACAAAAAGAAAATATACTTTTATTAGATTCAGACGTAAGTATTACAAAACCTTTAGATTTTTCGACTATGCTTAATGATAATATATGGTATTTAAGTGACACTAGCAGTTATTTAAATTACGATTACATAAAATCAAAAGGCGATGACGTTTTAAACAAAATGCTAGAAGTTGCTGATATTAGTGAACATGTAATTAAATCACAAAACAACAACTCAGGTGGTGCTCAATATTTAATAAAAAGTGTTGACGCTATATACTGGAAAGAAGTAGAAGATTTATCGCATAGGTTATATATAGAGTTATTAGCAATGTACAGTAGAAAACCACCCGAAGAAGCAGGTAACTACGGATTACAAATATGGACGTCAGAAATGTGGGCTATGATATGGGTCGCATGGAAAAAAGGTATAATGACATTAACACACCCAGAATTAGATTTTTGCTGGGCAACAGATGATATAGAAAAGTGGGATCAAACTAAAATATTCCATAATGCAGGAGTAACATGTGGTTGTCAAAACATGTTTAAAAAATCCAATTACACCGATAAGTTACCTGATTTAAATTTAGCAATTGATGAAACAAAATGTTCATTTAATTATTATAATATGCTAAAAAAAGTTTTAACTTATAAAATACAATAAAAATGTAATAATAACATTATGGCACTTATAACATTAGAAACAACTTTTACAAAAAACACTTCTTTGCAAGTAGGTGATTTAATATATTATTTAGGAACAGACAGCACGGTAAAAAAACTAGGGCCAGTAAATACTATTGCAGACGGATATATTGTTTGTAATGCAACTGGTGATTTATCACAATTAACAACTTCAAGTTATATATTCTTTGGCAAGGATAATAGCAAAAATACTTCCGGGTTGTTAGGGTATTATATGGAAGTAAATATAAAAAACACAGAAACTGATCACGCAGAGCTATTTGCAGTAAATTCAGAAGTATTTATAAGTAGCAATTAAAAATTAAAATTATGGCATTAAAAAAATTAGCAGCAAGCTTAGTAGGTGAAGGGTCAGGCGTTGGTAAAGCAATATTAGGTGCGTCAGGTAAAGCTATTGGGGGCGCTTTTCAAGCAATTGGTAGCCTTTTTGGTGGTAGAAAAAGAAGAAGAAGAGAAAGAGCTGCAAGAAAAGACTTTAAAAAAAGAGCAGGAGACTATGAAGCATTTGACATAACAAATCCTTTTACTGGGATGGAGAACACCTACGACGATGTTTCAAACCCATATGAAGGCCTAACAAATGAATTAAATGATTTAAGAGTATCTACTGAAGCTGCTGATTTTGAAGCACAGCAAACCCAGCAAGGATTAGCGCAATCTTTAGATGCGTTTAGAGGTGCTGGTGGTGGAAGTGGTGCTGCGTCGTTAGCAACAGCGCTAGCACAAGAACAAAGAAGAAGCATGCAGGGTATAGCTGCAAACATAGCTCAGCAAGAAGTTGAAAATACTAGAATGGCTAGGCAAGCGGATATGAATATACAAAGTCAAACTGCTGAGGCTGATCTTGGTATACAAACAAGACAAGCAGCGGCTGGCATGAATATACAACAGCTTGAAGCCACAGGGGAATCTACAAGGCAAGAAAGAGAACTTGATAGAAAAGGTGATCTGTATGGTATTGCTGCAAGTGAATTAAGCGCGGCTAGAGAAGCTAGGCAACAGGCTACTTCAGATTTATTTGGAGGACTAGGTAAAATGTTTGGTGGAGATTAAAATTATAAAAAAAATATTATGGGATTAAGTCAAGCAACAATGAACGCGATTGCAAGAGCGCAGAAAGCAACGTCTATATCAACAGCTAGTGTTGGAACTAAAGCTTTTGCTGATAGTTACGAAAAAGCATATTCTGAACAAGTTGAAAAACTAGCTAAAGAAGAAGAAAGAAAAGAAGAAGCTAAAATGAATTCTCTTGATCATTTAGATGAAATGACTGAGTTAGGGTCTAAACTAGGTAAATTTAAAGATATTGGCGAAACAATATTAAAAAATGCTCAGAATGAAACTTATAAAACATATGATTTAAAATCTAATTTTGATCAAGCTATAGCTCAAAGAGAAGTAATGGATCAAGTAAAAAAAGATTTAGAACCATTTGGGATTGCGAATCAATTAGTACAAAGCGCAATAGCGGCTGATAGCCAAGGCATTTTAGATAATTCTATGAAAGCTCAGACAAATTTTGCAGGAACTGGTTTTAATAAATATCAAGTTATGCAGGGATTAGGTGAGGGCCATAGCGTTAGTGATGATGGAAAATTTTTGGAAACTGTAGTAACAGTAGTAGAAGATGGAAAAAATAAAACACACATTGTTGAATTACCTGTTGCAGATTTAGGCAAAGATGAATATAAAATTCCAACTATTAATGCCGCTAATCAAAAAAGATTAGAAGATGATATTACATTATTTGTAGCAACAGCTCAAAAGCAAAACTTTGATGAAAAAAAAGTTAAAAATATGGTTCAAAATTATGCTTTAGAAAAAACAGAAGCTGATGCGGAATCATGGGTTTATAATTTTTTTAATGAAAACCCTACAGATGAAGATATTAAAAGTGCTCCTAAAGAAGGTAAAAGCCATTTTAAACAAAGGCTTGAAGATAGAATGCTTGCAACAATAATGTCCAGGCATAAATATGAAGCACCTGAAGTAGACGAGCCAGAAGTTGAAGAAGTAGATGAGCCTACACCAAGAGAATTAGAGTACAAGTCGGGTAAAGCCCTATATGATGCTCAAATTTCTAAAATAGATAAAATGAATAGGGGTACTAAAAGGTCTGTTGATTATTACAAATCAGAAAAATTTGAATTAGATTTACCAAGTAATTTTGTAGTTATAAGAGAGGGAGAGGGGGAGAAAATGAAAATGGCTATTGTTAATTCAGATGAAAAAACAGAATCAGGTGAAGATAGAAGAATGATTAGATTAACAAACCAATCTTTAGATAGGCTTAAAGAACAATTAAGAGCAGCCGTTATCGGAAAAGAAAAGTACTTCGAACAATACATGGATTAAAAATAATTATATGAAATATCAATATACTGCAAATGGAAATTCTTACACTTTACCTGAAGAAGAGGTAGAAGGATTTCTTGAAACATTTCCTGACGCTAAAAAAAATGAGCCGGGAAAGACAAACCCTTCACAGGAGACGGATGCGCGTGTGGAGGAAAACAATACGGCATCCAATTTGGAAAATGGTTCTTCGGAGCCTACACTAGAGGATCAAAAAACTAAACCTCAATTTTTTGATGTGGATAAAAAGCCCATTGGTTACACAGGCGAAAAAGTTATTATTAGTAAAGATGGTTCTAATGTTGTAAATCCTTTAGACGAAACACTAGATTTACCAATAACATTACAAAATAAATTTGTAGCAAATACAAAAGAATTATTTAATAATAACTTAAGCACCGAAGATATATCTAAAGCTTTTAAAAATACAATTATTCCTAAAAACTATGTTTTAAATTTATTAAACTATGCTTATAGTGAAGGTGAAGGACGAGAAGCTGGTGAAGAAAAATTAAAAACAGATATAGGAGATAAGCTTAAAAATTATCAAAACTTAAGTTCAGAAGATAAAGGGGAAGTATTTAATAAAGTTATTTCTGAAGCTATTAAAGCCGGTCCAAATAATCCTGTTGGTAATATATATCAAAAAGAGCTTCAAAAATCATATATGTTAGCCACTGATATTACTAGGAAACAATTTGAACCTGAGCTAAATAGCATAGAAAATCAATGGTTAAAATCAGTTAATGGTAGAAAACAAAAAGACTTAGAAAGTGTTTATGGCAAAAATCTTGAAAATTTACAAGTAGATAGAGCTAATAAAGTAATAGCTGATCAATACATTTTTTTAAATATAGAAAAAAATAGATTTTTTGTAAATCAAATTAAAGATAAAGAGTTAGATAAAAAATCAGAAGAAGCATGGGGGTTAAATTATTCAAATCTTGTAGATAATAATTCTGCTATAAATCAAATTCAAGAATCATTAGTAAAATCAGTACATGGTTCTATAGTTGAAAAAGGAAGAAAACTTAGATTAAATGAGGGTGAAGGAGGTATTTTTCAAGATATTAATATATTAGGTTTTGATATAAATTTGTTTCCTGAAGGGTACAGTGATACACCCTCAATATTTGAAACCGCAGCGCAGGTTATTGAAAAAACTGGGGCTCAAGTATCATCAGGTTATTTAAACAGAATTAAAATACAGCCGAATGAAAGAAAACTTTTTGAAATTAGGAGAGAGTTTAAAAAGCTTCAGGATTTAAATGATAATGATAATATTACAATTAAGCTAGATAAAGTTTTTTCTGATCCAACGAGCGAAACTATGCCCGTTAGTCAAGCTAGAAAATATTTAGAAGATTTACAACAACCAATATTACAAGAACAAATTAAAGCTTTACAAAGAGATGAAGAGCTAAGAATGGACATGGCCACGTATGCTAGTGGCCCTTCATTTGCTAAAGAAGTAGATTTAGATCAGGATTATATTAGCATAATGGCTGATATACTGAATCCTTCAGCTATGGCTCAATCTACAATTGAGTTAGGTACACAAATAGCTACTACAGCAGGTGTTGGTATGGTTTTTCAAGAACAAGGGTTTAGCTTTAAAGATCAATTAGATAATACTATAAAAAATAATGAAGAGCAAATTAATAAATATTTAATTGATAATAGCATAGAAGATACTGCATTAAATAAGCAAATAGCTGCAATGGAGCTTGGGCTTATGAGTGAAAATTCAAAACTTATTTCAGATATTGTAGGTGGAATTAATGGTTCGTTAGAAATGTTGCCTTTTGGTTTACTTTTAAAAAAAGTGCCAAAAAAAGCTTTTAAACAAAAAATGGCTGCATATGTTTCAAATATTGTAAAAAACATATTTAAAAATAAAAATACTTTAGCTGGTGTTACAGCATTAGAAATTGGTACAGAATTGGGACAAAATGTTGTAACAGATTTTGGGTCCGCAATTGCTGAAATTAATTTTATGAAATTGCCATCTGGTATGCTTTTAGCTGATGGTAAGCCTGTATATTCAAAAGAGTCTAGAGCTAAATTATCAAAATATATAGATTTAGAACAAGGAGCTCAAGAGGGAATAAAAGTATTCCAGGGGATATTACTGCCTTTTACTGCTGGTAATATGATGACCTCCGATTTCATGTTTGCTACTGAAAAAATGGATGCAAAAGATAAACTAACGTTTATTGAAAAAATTAAAAAAGAAGCAAAAGAACAATTTGAAGGCGGCCAAATTAATGAAAACACGTATAATAGCAGGGTAAAAAGAATAGATGAATTTGAAAAATTAGAGAAAAAAATTGATCCTGCTTTAAAAGGTGATGCTAGAATTAAAGTTGCAAATTTACTTGAATTAAAACAGCAAAAACAAAAAGAAAAAGAAGGATTAGATCCTGAAACAATGCAGGATCGAATAAATAATGATATTGATGGCATTAATCAAGAAATACAAGAAATAGTTAATACAGAATTCTCTGCAGCACCATCTTCAACTACAGTTGTGAGTGAAGAAAATAAAAAAATAGCTATAAAGAATAAAGATTTAATGGCTATAATAAAAGACCCAACGCTACAGGAAATAATTAATGACCCTGAATCAACAGCAATTGAAAAAGGCCAAGCTCAGAAAAAAATTACTGATGCTGAAGGCGAATTATTTATTGCTAATCAAGGCCTAATAAACGATGTTGTAAACAAAAAGTTTGACCCAAGTAAAGATTCGGGATTAGAAAAAGAAAGTTTAATAGCTGAAGCTAATATTGAATTTTTAGAGTTAATAAAAACGTTTACTCCTGAAAAAGGTGAGTTTGGTTCATATGCAAGAACATATTTAAATTTAAGATTAAATAAATCAATTGCGAAATTAACAGGTTCACAAAAAAACAAAGAAACTGGAAAGTTTGAAATGGCCCCTAAGCAAGATATTACAGAAATGGAAGTTGGGGAAGTCGTAGCCGAAGAGTCTACACAAGTTTTAGATGAAGTCGGTACTAAACTTAAGGCTGAATTTGGATTGGAAGAAGAAACTGTTGGGAAAATTAAAGAGGCTGTTACAAAAGTGTTTGGTACTAGCCTACCAGCTGTTACAGATAAAGGCTTTAAGAAAAAAGTAATAAAAGCTTTTAAAGATGAATTAACTGATTTAGTTAAAAAAGACGGTATATTTGGAAAAGACAGCCAAGAGTTTGCTGCATTTTTAGAAGATAATGCTGAAGCAATATATAAGTCATTGCCCTTAGAAGTAATGACTAAAAGCTTTTCACAATTTACTGAAAAACAAATTGATCCTAAAACAGGTAAGCCTTTTAGAGAAAGAACAGAAGTAGGTAAAGAGATATTTGTAAAGAAAGATTTTAACGATGTTAAAGATGAATTTATTAATTACTTTACAGATAGAGGGCTTAAATCCGCTGCAAGAAGTGATAGAAAAACATCGATAGCGACACAGATTGCTGATCAATTAGCAAGAGATGAAGTTGTTGGTGTATTATCAGATCCTAAGGTTGCTGAAAAATTTAAAGCTGTACAGGAATTAGAAGGTAAAAAAGTTCCAGAAGATTATCTTGATAGAATAGTTAGAGAACTAGATAGAGGATTAGAATGGTTACAAAAACAACAACAAAGTAATACTTTAAGATTTAGTCTTGTTGTACCAGAGCTAGCTGCAAAAGCGCTTGAGTTATTCTTAAAAACTTTTATAGCTGCTTTAAAAAACCCTAAAGTACAAAAAACAGCAAAGCAGGTAGGTAAAAATACAACAGCACTTTCTATAGCATTAAAAGAAGCGATTAAAGCTGTTCAAGATAAATACGGTAATTGGGAAATTAACCCTGCTATTGAAAAAGCTATTAGAGATAATGTAAATAGAACAAGAGAGGGAATTGATATTAATGAAGAAAACTTATTATATAGATTAGAAGATGAATTTTCTGGTAGTTTAGCAGCAATATTAAAATTAGATAAAAAATATACTGAATTATTTAGAGACCCAGATAAAATTAAAAAAGCTGTTAAAATATTTAATGACTCAGTTGATAACATAATTAATATAGAAAAAGAAACTGGTGAGTCTAAAATTGCAGACATATTATATGTGTTAGGTAAAACTGCTTTTGGTGATAGGTCTACACAGTATGAACAAAAGAAAGCTGGTAAACCTAGCCCGAAGGGGTATACTATTTTTAATCCTAAATCGTGGGATGCGTGGTTTAATAAAAAATTTAAAGGCTACAAGCCTCCAAAAACTGATAAATATAAAGTAAACGAAAGAAAAAACGATAAAGAAGGCAAAAATTATTTAAAAATTGCAACAGGTAAAGTTGCTAAAGGATTTTATGCAAGAGATAAAGTTAGAGCAGCAGATGCTGAATATTTATATAGAACTATAGCAAAATACGCAATTGAAAATGGCGATAACAATCAAATTGCGATGATATTAAAGACTTTAGGTGGTCCTATGGAGGGTATTACAAGATTAATGGCACCTATTGCTTATAATCAAAGAGGGTTCAAACCTAAAACAGGAAAGCAAGTTGTTTTAGAACATTTAAATCCAGTGTCTTATATAGATAATATGATGCTAGCAAAATACAAATTTGGGATAAACATTAATATTGATAAAATATTTAAAGACCATACTGTTGCAATTATTGATAAAAAATTAGCAGCTGATTTAAATGCAAATGGATTAAGATCAAATCAGTCTAAAGAATATGAAAATGGTAAAAACCATGTTACTAAAAGAATATTTAACGAAGTAATTAAAAAACTGAATAAATATGATTCTTTAATTATAGAAAACATGGACACCTCTGAGATTTTTGGTTTTAATGAAAAGCTACAACAAGAAAAACAATCTGAGCTAGGAACTGAGTTTAATCAAATAATTGAAGAAACAAAAGGCATAGCGGCAGATAAAGAGTATTCGGAAGCACAAGGTAGAAACATAGGTAGAAAAGCTAATAAGCTTAAAATATTTGTACCATATTCTGCTGAAGATTTATTGGGTTTATTATACAGATTTGCGGGAGAAGGAAAACAAGGTGATGCACATTTAAAATGGATTAAAGATAATATATCAACACCATTAACAGAATCATTTATACGTTTTGAAGTGGCTCAACAATCTGCAAATATTTATTTAGAAGAAGCTAAAAAATTAGCAGCTGAATCTGGAATTGATTTTACAAAAGAAGCTGTAGACGGGTATACAGTAGACCAAGCTATAAGAATACATATTTGGTCTAATTCAGGATATAATCTTGAAAAGTTGATTGGTATGAAAGAAAACCAAGTAAAAAGAATAAACACTCATATTAGACAGAATTTTGATATAAAAGCTTTTGAGTCCGCTATTAAAGATGCGTATGTTAACAATGATAGAAAATACCCGCCACCTAAGGATAGAACATGGATAAGCGGTACTATAACTACGGATTTATTAAACTTTACAAACAGTGTAACAAGAGAAGAAGCGTTTAAGTCTTTCTTTGATAATATAGACGGCATATTTGGCACATTTGACAAAAACAAAGGTAAACTATCTGGGGCTAATTTAAATAAGATTAAGGCTGTTTATGGCACAAAATTTGTAAAAGCCTTAGAAAGTTCATTATATAGAATACACACAGGAAGAAATAGATCATATCAATTAGATCAACAAGGTGATAGTATATTAAATTGGACTAACAATGCTATTGGTAATATTATGTTCTTTAATACAAGATCAGCAATTCTGCAAACATTATCAAATGTAAACTTTACTAACTGGCACGACAATAATCCTATAGAGGTTGCAAAAGCTTGGAAAAATACTGGGCAATTTGCAAAAGACTTTACATTTATATTTAATTCTGATTATTTAAAATCAAGAAGATCTGGTTTAAAAACAGATATTAATGAACAAGAAATAGCAACAGCTGTAAATTCAACTAATAAAGTTGAAGCAATGCTTGCAACAATATTAAAGAAAGGATTTTTACCAACACAGATGGCGGATAGTTTTGCTATTGCTTTGGGAGGTGCGAGTTTTTATAGAAACAGAACAAACAAATATAAAAACGATGGTATGTCTCAAGAAGAAGCGGAAACACAAGCTTTTAAAGATTTTAGAGAAATATCGGAAGATTCACAACAGTCGTCAAGACCTGATAAAATATCAATGGAGCAGGCTGGGTTTGCAGGAAGGCTTATATTAGCTTTTCAAAACACACCAATGCAATATAATAGACTTGCTAAAAAAGCAATGCTTGATTTAATAAACCGTAGAGGTGATACTAAAACTAATGTAAGTAAGGTAATATGGTATTTAGGTGTACAAAATGCTGTATTTTACGCATCACAACAGGCTTTATTTTCTATAATGTTTGATACGCCCGAAACTGATGATGAAGAAAAAAGAGAAAAACAAAGATATTTTAATTTAGTTAATGGAATGGCCGATTCCGTAATAAGAGGTTCTGGTGTTTATGGGGCGCTAATATCTACTAGCAAGAATTTAATAATAGAAATATTAAAAGAAGACACTAAAGAAGAAAATGTTATAAAAGCATTAAGCGCAATATCACCACCAATAAATAAAAAAGTTAGGCAAGCTTTTAGTATAAGTAAAAAGTTTATTTATCAACAAGAACTAAAAAAAATGAAAGAACTTGGGTTGGATTCTAAAAATCCAGCTATAATAGCAGGAGCTGAAGCATTATCGTTTGGTATTAACTTACCAGCTGATAGAGCTTTAAAGAAATTAAATAACTTAAGAACAGCTTTTGAAGAAGAAACAGAATGGTGGCAATCTGTTGCATTAGCATTGGGTTGGAGCCCTTATGATGTTAATATAGATGAATTTGAAAAAGAGGAATCAAGAATAAAAACAAGAGGATTAAAAGAAAGATCAATCAAAGATCGTAAAATTAAAAAACGTAAAATTAAATAATTATGCCAAAAGACGCCTGTTATAAAAAAGTAAAAGCAAGATATAGAGTATTCCCATCTGCATATGCAAGTGGAGCAATAGCAAAATGCCGTAAAGTCGGTGCTGCTAATTATGGAAATAAATCTAAAAAATAATGGCTGTTCGTAAAACGAAATCAGGCGCAAATCTTAAACGATGGTTTAAAGAAAAGTGGGTTGATGTTCGTACAGGTAAACCTTGCGGCAGAACTAAGGGTGAAAAAAGAGGTACACCTTATTGTAGACCTAGTAAACGCATATCTAGTAAAACGGTAAAGACCGCGTCTGAGATGAGTTCATCTGAAAAAGCTAAAAAAATAAGAGAGAAAAAAAGAATAGGCCAACCAGCTGGGAAGCCTAGAAGAGTGTCAAACACTAAAAGAAGAAAGTAGTATGGAAAAGATAAGTAAACACATTTCATATAAGGAAGGAATCAAATCAAATACAGCAATGAGATTGAACATTGATAATTCTCCGGGGGAATATCACTTAGGTAATATGAATGCTGTTGCTATAAATGTGTTTGAGCCTTTACGTAAATGGGTTAATGGACCAATAAAAATTAATTCTTTTTATAGATCTGTTGCTTTGAATAAAGCTATAGGGGGAAGTTCTAGATCACAGCACTGCGAAGGTAGAGCTATGGATATTGATGATACATTTAGATACAAGACCAATGCTGAGATGTATGAGTACATAAAAGAAAATTTAAGCTTTGATCAAATGATTTGGGAATTTGGTACAGATAAAAACCCTGATTGGGTACATGTAAGTTATGTATCTGAAGAACAAAATAGAAATAGATGTTTAAAAGC
>Ga0070747_1000473_pt1 | contig 20188 bp, 18 predicted proteins | sample VirMetDEL_Mar_31_FD_77321 | JGI IMG/M metagenome (GOLD analysis project Ga0070747, IMG submission 77321) | Aqueous microbial communities from the Delaware River and Bay under freshwater to marine salinity gradient to study organic matter... | ecosystem: Environmental > Aquatic > Marine > Coastal... | reverse complement strand
TCTTGTAGGTTTCGATTCTATATGGAACTTTCAAGATAATACTTATCAGAATATCTATGCTGGTACTAATGCCTATAAAAGAGAGAAGGAAACTTCTCGATTGAGGGTTGGTACTAGTGATCCTAACTCACTATTAGGAACACAAGAAGCACAGATAAAAAAAGTGATTGACAGATTTGAAGATGTCGATTATACTATATACTATGAAGGAAATAAAAAACCTTTAGAATATAATAGTTTTACATAATGAATAAAGTGGATAAAATAATAAAATAATAAAATTAAATATACAAGGAGAATACAATGTCATTTAATGAATTAAAACGAAGTCGCGGTGGCTTCGATAAACTACAAACCGCACTAGAGTCCGAATCCTCGGAAAAGAAATCTTATGGAGATGATCGTTTCTGGAAACCTGAACTAGATAAATCTGGTAATGGTTATGCAGTACTTCGATTCTTACCAGCAACTAATGGAGAAGAACTTCCATGGATCCAATATTGGGATCATGGTTTTCAAGGTCCTGGTGGTTGGTTCATAGAGAAATCTTTAACAACTCTAGGAAATGATTGTCCTGTTTCAGAGTATAATACTACTCTATGGAATAGTGGCGACGAAGCCCAAAAGGATCAAGCAAGAAAACAAAAACGAAGACTACACTATGTAGCGAATGTTCTTGTTGTCTCAGATCCAACTCATCCTGAGAATGAAGGTAAAGTAATGCTTTATCGTTTCGGTAAAAAAATCTTTGAGAAAGTCAAAGATGTAATGCAACCTCAGTTCGAAGATGAGAAACCTATCAATCCGTTTGATATGTGGGAAGGTGCAGACTTTAAACTTAAAGTCAGAAAAGTAGATGGATATTGGAACTATGATAAATCAGAGTTTTCTAATCCTGCTCCGATCTCAGAAGATGATTCTGTATTAGAGGGTATCTACAACAAACAACATTCTCTAGCAGAACTAATTGCTCCAGATCAATTCAAATCTTATGATGATCTGAAAGCTCAATTAGACAGAGCGTTAGGTTTGGGTGGTGTTGAAGTATCTACAGCAACAGCAGAAACAATAGCAGATGATAATACATCAGCTGTTTCAGCGACAGCGAAAGAGACACCTTGGGCTGATTCACCAGCACCTGTAAGTAATTCAGAAGATAGTAGTGATACAACTATTAGTTATTTTGAAAAACTAGCCAACGACCAGTAAGAAAGTTATAAATACTATAACCTATTAAGGATAAGGGAAGAGCTCTTCGTGTCAGAGCTTGAACTAACTCATTTTCAGAGTTAGTGGGACGGTTGAGAATGGGGATTCTTAACATTCAATGAGGAAAGATATCTAAAGCGGCAGGAGATATCGGTATTAACGGCGGGACAGAGGGGCCAGTTTATACACTTTTATTCTATTGGGCTAACGCCATATTACTAGCGAATGAATCTTGAGGTTCTGTACCTGTTGGTACTATTGTGGTTGTTGAACTAGCTTCATTGACAGTATTGTTATTTTGTTGAACTATTTGATTAGCTCTTTCCATTGTATTGTCAGCTCTTCTATCAGCTAAAGACTTTTCTCTTTCAGCAAACTCTTGAGCTTGTCCAGCTTTCTCAACTTCAAAGGCTGCCTTTTCTTCATCAACCTTTTGTCTCATACCTTTAGCACCAATGTCTACAGGATCTAAGTCATATTTCTCACCAGGTATCAATTTATTAATACCTTTGATAACCATGTTGATACCATTTTCAAGACCTGTCATAACAGTAGCGAAGAGTGATTTTAAACCTAACCATATAGTCTTAAATGTATTACTAAGAAATGTTACAGCTTTATCTTTCCATAGTACTAGTTGATCCATTACTATACCAAATCCATTTGAAATCTGTTGCCACTTAGCCATGATCATATCTTTATTTTCTATGAACTTATCTCTTAAGTACATCACTCCGAATATTAGAGCTGCTACAGCTAAACCGATTAGAATTACAGGTGCTAACATTGTTAAACCTGCTACGAGAATAGAAGCTGCTGATGCTAACATACCACCAACAAAACTAGCTACTGATACAGCTATTCTTTTAGCTCCAGATAATAAAGAAGTACCAGCTTTCTTCATTGTAGCACCTATAGATTTTATACCACCCATGAAAGCTGTTCCAGCTTTTTTCATTGTTTGAATAGGATGCATAATACCATTACCAATACTTTTAAAAGTCTCTCCCATTTTATTGGTAGATTCTCTTAAATTATCCAGAGACTTGTCTAAGAATGATTTATTCTCAGAATATCTTTTATCTGGTGAACCATCGGCTTTGAGTTTCTTCTCTTTCTTATCTTTTTTACCACTAAATGGATTAAAGAATTCTTTAACATTATCCATACTCGCTTGCCAGTCAATAGTACCATCTTCTTTTTGTGCTATCATACCACTAAGAGATTTACCAAGAAGACCACTATTTTTAATGTTAACTAACAACATATTACCTAGAGTTGTACCTATAGCAGTAACGATTGCTAGAATAGATTTAATACCAGGTGCCTCAGCGAGCAGACTCAGGCCACCAGTAATTTGTTTAAAGTCTTCTTTAAGAGCATCACCCAATTTAGCACTTTGAGATTTTAATGCTAATCCTAACTGTTCAAAGTTAGTCATAGCAGCGAGGTCTCTTTTTCTTTGAGCTTCAGCTTGTTCTTCTTTAGCTTTATTATCTTTTTCGTCTTGTTTACTTTTTTCTATTTGGGCAGCAGCTTCATCTTCAGCAGCCTTGACAAAAGCTGTCTTCATATCATCGGTGCCCATAAGCATCCCTGATAATTTATCAGATAGTGATTCGTGATGTTCACTAGCTTCTTTACTCTTATAAGCTTCTGCTTGAATCTTTGAGAGTATTGAACCGCCTATTGTAGCTTCTGCCATGTGTTATTCCTAGTTAGGGTTAGTGTCACCGTGTTCTTTAGCTGCACTAGATGTATACAACCCAAACCATGCTGCTCCTGCTCCGACTAATACAGATATTAAACCTGATTGTTCTAATGTTGGATCAGTTAAATCCATAAACCAGAATGTAGCATAGTATAGTAAGTACATATAGATACCTAAGAATGCTCTTGGAATAATTCTCCAAGCATCTATTGTCTTAGCAGCGAATACCCATTTCTGCCACGGGTTCTTTCTATCTTCTTGTGTTAGTTCAAATATCTCTTGTTTTAGTTGACCTATTTCGTCAACCATCTGCATGAACTTTTTAAGATCAATTTCGACCTCGTTTCTGTCCATATCTCCGTGAAATTGTCCACTTGGATTATTCATTGTTATCTCCTCATTTTTTGTTCGTGAGCTTTTTGTCTTTGCTCCTCTTCTTCTAAATGTTTCATTAGAAGTTGAACATATACTTCCCTCTCCCAGGGTATCATATTGTTCAGTTCTGTTAAACTGTACTTATGATGTTGCATTAAACCGAAGTTTGTATGAATTAAATTATATAGACTTTCATGAGAGAGGGCTAGCCGAAAAAATTTCCGATTCCCACTAATTCATATGAATTATTCTCATTACATTTTTCACAATCATAACTTCCATTAATTCTCAATGTTTTGACATTAACAAAGAACGCTTGAATCTTTTCAAACATATCTAAAGACATGCTATCTAAGAAATTCATTAGTTCTTTCTCTGTGAAATCATCTCTAGTATGAATCTCATCTCCGTCAATAATTGAATTAATACATTTAGCTACAACTTCAAAAATTACTCTTGGGTCCTCTGAATCGTTTAAATTTACTGAATTAACAACTTGATAACTCGGTACATTTAAATCTATACTAATAGTGTCTGTAACTTTAACTACATGATCTACTACTTGTTCAGGTTCTTTTACAATGGTTTGTTCTAATTGTACTACAACTTTATTAAGTTCGTTACAATGATCACATTCCATTTGTACATCAGCTGTTTCACCAACTGATTTAATTCTTAATTGTAAAAATAAATATTCTAAATCAATAGTAGCTAAATCTTTAGCATCTATATCATCACAACATATATCAATCAATCTAATCATTTCACTAATTTGTTCATTAGTGTTTTCTGATTCTTGTGCTACTAATAACACTTTTTGTTCACCAACTAGAAACGGTCTATAAGTGACTGTTTCACCAGATGATGGTAAGACACAACTATGTTTAGGTGTGTCAAGTACTGGTAACGCCATAATTTATTTCCTCATAATATTATATAACTATTTAGTCGTTCTATCCGAACAACTTATCATTTACTTTCTTATCAAGTTTTGATCTTATATTTCTCATCTTCTTCTTAAACAATCCACCAAGTAATCCACTAGGTGAATTATCGAATGTTGAAGACCAAGTTCTGAATGTAAACTCAACATCAAATGTTTGTACAGTAGTAGTCTCTGCTGTAAACCCCACACCTGATACATTCGTTGGAAAAGCTTCGTGTAACTCTACAGAATAGATTGGTATATTGTCAACACCTAACTGTTCTATTTTTACTTGACCATGATAAGTCTCAGGATATTGAAGATTGTATGCTTCATCATACATAAAACTCTGCCAGAGTTCCATCATTTGTTTATCTTCGTAAGTTGTATCTAACATAAATGTACAAATAACTTTATTTTCGTATTCTATACCTGTTACATATTCTCTATTGGGTGTAGCTCCACCGTAATTTTTAGCTGTTGTTACCATAGTCTTACCAGGTGTTGATACAGCTGTACATCTAAGACCTCTACTTCTCATCTGTAGTGACTTGGGTCCTCGAATCTCTACATTGAATCTATCACTTCTACTCATAGAATCCATATGATTCATAAATCTGTTTATGTTCATTAAAATTTACTCCTACTTTCATTCCAGACTGTATTCTTATCAACTTTTCTAAATGATTCTGTTGGTAAGAAGATAGCTATTTCCCAGTCAGCTGGTTCTATTAATAATAATGGTGATTGTATTTGATTACTCAAATAATGTTTTAAACATGGTTTAAAGAATCTCATTTTTGATGTACTCTTTAAAAGTTGATAAGTTACATTCATTTTTGTTGTTCTATCGTATTTGTCATTGTTCGTAATGTCATATAACTCATCTAAAAATTGGGCCCTAATTAAAGGGTGTAAGTAATGTAAATTAAGTCCATAAAAACCACCTTTGGCTTTTTGAACAGGGATACATAATGGAAACCTATCATAGTATGGTAATGTCGCTTTTGTCTTTGGATCATATTGAAAATTATACATTGACCCATATACTTGTCGTGATCGTGTTGGACCATCTCCAATCAAAGCGGCGCGAGAGACTTTTCTGTTACTTACTGTGGAACGAAACCATTCCATTGAAGCTTTTGTTCGAGCGGCTATACCAGCTCTGAACGCTTCTTGTTCAAGTTTGTCGAATAGTCTCCCTGCCATTATTATAAACTCTTAAAATTTATGAGTGAAATGTAAAGACACAGCGTCTCCAAATTCAACTTCACTTTCTTTAACATCACTCATTACAAGTAATCCTAGAGTCATGCTGTCAGATAAAGACCAGTCAGCTTTTAACATCTTGACTTCTCTACCATCAGACCATTCTCCAAGTTCTAAGCTGACATCAGCCCATGAAATGAAAGGTAAACCAATATTATACCATTCATAATCCATGTCTAAGTCAACACCTTCAGCTTTACCGTATGAGAAAGATTCATATCCGACTTGCCAGATTCTTTCTTCAAAATCTAATCCATCAGAATTATCTCCACTATAACGATAAGCTATATATTCACCATTGAACCAGAAACCTGATTCGAATGATTTTGTGAATCCACCGTAAAAGTCAGATTCTAACTCTCTATCACCGTCGATATCAACGCTTGAGTTCCAGTTACCTATATAAAAACCTTGACCAAGGTCTTGTTCTATACCAAAGTTCACTGCTAGTCCATGATCAGATTGTGTTTGACCACGCCACATATAGTCAGTGCTGATTCCAACATGACCACTCATTGCTAATGTAGATGTACTCAATAGTACACTACTTAATAATACTAATAATTTATTCATATATTCTCCTATTTTATTTGTATTAACATTATAAAATACATAATGTAGTTTAAATAGTATTTATGTCACTTAGTAGATGTTTATATCTTTTTCTGTAAGAATTCTCCATTTCCACTTACGATCTTTACAATATGACATAGCTTGAGTCCATTTAGCTTCATTTACCATATAAGTTTGTACTTCTTTAAGATATCGCTTAGATGTTCTACCTGTCTTTGTAAGTTTCTTCTTTGGATTGGGTGGTGAACATTGACTAAAGGGTTTAACTTCAATCAGTTCTTCTACTATCATGCCTTTTGAATTCCGATACTTCATATAGAAGTCTGGAAAGTATCTGTGCACACGATTGTCTACCGGTGATACATAAGGTATAATGATTTCTTCCGATCCCCATTTAAGTACTGAAGGATTATTGTCTAAGTACACCATGAATCTACGCTCTAATAATGAACGATAAATAATGTTACTAGGGTTTCCTTTGTACTTATTTGGATTCTTCGGTCTAAACTTTCCTTTATAAGACATAAATAACTATAAAGTATATATTACAATTCAATTATGGCCATATTAAAAAAGACAAAAAAGACACTTAAGAACCACATAGGTTCTGTTAGTGGTGATCTTAATTCAGCGTTTTCAAAACTAAAAAGTAAGTTTGGAAGTGTAGGTAACTTCTCAAATTCTTTTGATCAAAGAATATCAGATGGTTTATCTGATTTACTTACAGGTGCTACAGGTATTCGTACATCTAACATACCAGAAATTTCTAGTGAAGTTCTATCTATGAAACAAAAGAATAGAGAAGCTAGAGCTCAAATTCTTAATAAAGATCAAAGAACTAGTGGTACTCCGGGAAATAAAATCGCACCAATTACTTTTCCAGAAAACTTTCTTGGAGAGAACAATAAAAATATAGGATTAACAAACTATATTCACTTTCGATCTTTACCTACTAGAAGTGAAGCTAAAGACAATGATCTTGTTGATATCTTTTTATATGTACCCGAAGAAATGACAGATGGTACTAATCTTACTTACGCAGCTGGTGAGAAATCTTTAAAAGATTCGATCATTGCTAAACTAATGACATTCGGTGAAGGTACAGATCAAAATATTTTCGGACAAATAGGTAGAGCTGGTAAAGAAGCTATTATGGGTGATATCGGAAAAGCTTCAGCTGGTAGAGTTATTAACCCTATGAAATTTCAGTTATTTGAAGGTGTAGAATTTAGAACATTTTCATATAGTTTTATTTTATATCCTAAAGATGAGAAAGATTCAAGAGTTATTAGAGAACTTTCTCATTACTTTAAAAAACTTTCATTACCAGGTATAGTACCAGATTCAGGTGGAAGAACTTATTCATTTCCATGTGAATGGGCTATCAGATATCATGGACCAATCAAAGAGTGGATAGATTATCCAATGACTTCTGTTCTAACTAAAGTAGAGACCAATCAAGCGACAGCGGGTACAGCTAGAATGATTGACGGTGCACCAGTAGCCGTTGAGTTAACATTAGAGTTCCAAGAAGTATTAACACTTGATAGAGATAAGTATGAACAAAGAGTTTCAGCATTTACTCAAGGTAATACTCAGAACAGAGAGAATTCTCAAGAAGGTGGAACAATAAATGATATTGTGGGTAGAAACACAAAAAGAAGTGATGGTAGAGGTGATAGATCAATTGGTACAAAAATAAATGATGCTACAGGATTAAATTTACCAACTCATTTAGGTGACAATAGAGGGGATGGATAATCATGGCACAAGGATTTTTTAAAAATATACCAAATATAAACTATGATTTCAATAGTGACGGAAAGTTTTTTGAAGCTAAGGATTTATTCCGTAAAGTTTCAGTATGGAGTTATCTACAAGAAGGTGTCTCTGGATATAACTACTATCGTATAGCAGATGGAGAAAGACCTGATGCATTAGCTTCTAGGTTGTATGGTGACGGTACAATGTATTGGACATTCTTTTTAGTCAATGAAAATTTACAAGACTTTAATGATTGGCCTATGTCACAACAATTATTACATAAATTTGTAAATAGAAAATATTCAGGTACTGTATTAGAAGCTTCTAGTTCAACAGACATAGTTTCATTCAATCATGATACTAATGTTTCGAGTAAGTTTACATTAGGTGAAAAAGTATCTCAATCATCATCAGGTGCTTACGGTTTCGTTACTAAAATTGATCCGACACATAATAGAATAATATTAAATAGTGTACAAGGTACATTTACAAACAATACAGTTGTTGGTAGTGATTCAACTAAGAGTTTTACTGTAACTTCTGTAATTGATGAAAAAGACGCTGTACATCATTATACAGATTCTAATGGATTACTTACTACTGTACCTACAAACAACACACCAGTTTCTAATGAGAAATACGAAAGAGATTTAAACGAAGAAAGACACTTAATAAGATACATTGAACCGAAATACATAGGTACTATTGTTCGTGAATTTAAAGAAATAGTAAGAGACTAAATTATGCCAGCAGCATTGGATACAGCTTCACCGTTAAGTTATGAATTAGATGTCATGACAATCGTCAATAATGAAGGTGATGGATTTGACATTAAAGAAATATTTAAAGAATGTAATATTTATGAATCTATACATAGAAACTTCTTACTCGGAGAAGTTGTCATATCTGATCAGGTAGGATTTTTAGAAAACGCTAAACTATTCGGACAAGAATCTATAAGAATAAGATTCAGACAACCTGTTGGATTAACTGGTGATGATATTGATGAAGATGATGTAATTGATAAAGTCTTTAGAATATATAAAGTAGACTCAGTAATGAGAATTAAAAATTCAGCTCAAGTCTTTAAAATTAATTTCTGTTCACCAGAAATGTTAAAATCAAAAAGAAGTAGAATCAGTCAGGCCTTTAGAGGTTCATTTACAGATATAGCAGCTGTTGTAGCAGAAGATTACTTAGGAATAATCAATGAAGATACTACTGATAAGTTTCAACCTCATTTTGAAGTAAGAGAAAAATCTCAAGGTGATAATTATCATGTTGTAGTTCCAAATTGGACTGTAGGATATACTATTAATTGGTTATGTAAACAAGCTCAAGGTATTGATTCGAATAGTGGGTTACAAGATTCATTCTATTGGTATCAAACAGCTAATGGTGGTTACAGAATACAATCACTAGCTAGTATGATGGAAATTCAATACGGTGGTGGTAGACCATTTATTTATTCAGACGCTTTCGGACAAGATGGTAAAGACTTACCATACGATATGACTGATGCTGACGGACTAGTAGGTATGGGTCGAAGAATATTAGGATACAAAATTGAAACTCAAGCTGATGTTTTGAGAGGTATTACAGAAGGTCTATTTACATCTAAACAAACAACAGTTGATAATACATATAAATTTTATACAGAGAAAACATACAACTTCTTAGAAAAACATTTTAGTGGTGACGGTCAATCACTATCTCCACACCCATTTATTCGTACACAACCAGAAACACTACATATAGGTAGTGCGGCGTTAGAAGGAGATGTAAATATTGTAGGTAGTATGGAAGACAAAGCTATTGGTGACTTTCATACAGGATATCAAATATTAACTAGCGATTCATCTTTTGTGAATGATGATAAAGATGATATACATCAAGCTAATCATTTTACACACTTAGGTTCATCTCAGTTTAGAAACGCTGCTAATCAGTTATTAAAATATAATACTATGAGTGTGGCGTTATCAGCTAGAACAGATATTTCAGTTGGTACATTGATAAATTTACAATTACCGTCAGTAAGACCTGGTGAAGAATCTAAAGAACAAAAGTTTCAAGGTGGTAATCATTTAATTACTCAGATTAAATGGTCTATGACTAAAAATCAGTTGAGAACAGATTTGAAAGTAATTAAAGATTCATTAATGAATAACATTGAAACATCAGAAATGGATTATGGTGAGACAGAAAAAATATGATATATCAAGGTAAGACAGGATTCAATTGGTTTACAGGTGTTGTAGAAGACAGAAATGATCCATTGTTTTTAAATAGAGTTCGTGTTAGAATACATGGTTCTCATACACACGATAAACAAATGATCGCTACACCTGATCTACCGTGGTCAGAAGTAATGATGCCTACAACTTCACCATCTCTTTCTGGTTTAGGTACAACAACTCATGGTCTAGTTGAAGGTAGTACTGTAATGGGTTTCTACAGAGATCATTTAGAGATGCAAGATCCTGTAGTCATAGGTTCTTTTATCGGAACACCTCAAAAATTTTATAGAGTAGATGAAGAAGTAGACAATGAAGGTACTAGAAAATTTACACAAGTTCCAAGATCAACAGAAGACGGATTCAACGATCCACGATTAGATAGTGAGTCTTCTTACAAAGGTAAACCAGACGGTCCAAGTCCGAAACATATTAACAGAGCTTACGGATTAACATTAGCTTTAGATAAGTCACCAAAGAATCAAGGTGGTGACGATGCTATTAATTATCCAAGAGAATTATATCTTGGTACTTCCGATGTTAATATTCTCGCGAGAGACTATGATGATAAAACATATCCCATTATTGAAATAGAAGAAGGTGAACCAAAACGAGATTATGTCGAACCAGTATATCCATTTAATCATGTACACGAAACAGAATCGGGTCATGTATTAGAATTAGATGATACACCAGACAAAGAAAGAATACATTTATATCATAGAAAAGGTACAAGAGTAGAAATAGATAAAGACGGAAACTACATAGAGAAAGTAGTGAAAGACAAATACTCAGTTGTATTAGGAGATGATACTGTTACTATAAGTGGTAATGTTACAGTCAATATTACAGGTGATGCCGATATATCAGTTGGTGGTAAAACTAATATAACTTCTGTAGATGATATTACTATGATAGCGCCGAAGATTAAACTGAACGGATAATGAGTACAGCTACATTTAAAGTTAATCCTATAACTGTACCACCACTTGAGTGTCCGAAAGTTATTCTTCCGACTAAAGGTGATCTAGTTAATATGTTTAGTCAGTTAGCTAACTTACCAGCTCAACTTATAGTAGCGGGTCAAGAAGAAACCGCTAAACAGATACAAGATATATTAGATGAAGTTCGAAGTCTTCTATCAATCTATGATCCCAAGTTTGAAGGTATTTCAATTCCTGAAATAGAATGGGAGATAATGATTACTAGATTAGTTCAAGATTATCCTATGTATGTTCAACAGAAATTATTAGAATTAATTAGTAAACTAGTACCTATAAATTTCACAATACCTGTATTAGGATTATCGATTGATATATTAAAAATATTTACACCAGAAGGTATAGCTGATATTAAAAAACAATTATCAGAAGAAGTTGATAAGTTTTGGGATATGTTACCTGACTCATATAAAATGTTTGGTGGTGATTTTGGGTTATCATCAAAAGAATTAAAAGTAGAAACTGTATGGTCTTACATTCGTAGTAAGTTGAATGGTGGTATGACAGGTTTATTAACAGCAGCTTTCGATAAATTAATTGGTATCTTTTCAGAGATATGGGATCTATTAGGATTACCTGACCTACCGATACCATTACCAGATTTAAATGTAGAGTCGATATTACAATCTATTATTGATGCTTGGAAAAAGAAAGTTGAACAAGGTAAAGCTACATACGCTGATCTAATAGAAGAATTAGAATCAGTTAAGTTAGCTGGGTTCGATCTAATATCATTGATAGGTGGTAAGATTGAAGAATCAGTAGAGACAGCTGAAAGAAAAATAGAAAGATTAATGGAAGCTGCTAGAGACTTTGGTGAAAACTGGCCAAGATATATGTTAGTAAAATGGATGGAGAAAGTAACAAAGTTCTTTGAACAGATTGGTCTTGGTGCATTAGTAGAATGGATCACATTTACATTTTGTGATTTTTTAAATATATTAGGATTTCCTAAAACAATCGATCTAAGTTTTTCAGAAGATATAACAGAAGGTAAGACAAGTACAGCGGTACTTCCGACATAAATAACTATATGGCTCAGTTTAATAGTAAAAATCAAAGTTCGCGAGTATCCAGAAGATGGTTTACAGATATAGATGTTAATATGACTTTACATCCACAAAGTGGTGACTTAGTTTTAAAATATGATATCAATGCTATAAAAAGAAGTATAAGAAACTTACTAACAACAAACACTTATGAAAGGCCATTTAAACCTAGTCTGGGTATAGATTTATCAGCTATGTTGTTTGAATTAAGTACAATGGGTACTGATGCCATTGTATTAGAACAAGATATTATCAGTCTAATAAATAGATTTGAACCAAGGGCTGTTGTTACAAATGTTGTTTCATCTTTAAATGGAAATGACTTGAATGTAATATTACATCTGGTAGTTTCAAATGATCCAAGACCACAAGAATTAAGTATAACACTAGAGAGAGTAAGATAATGGCGACGATAAACAGTTCAAACATTAACATAACAGATTTAGATTTTGATGATGTATCAAGTAGTCTAAAAGAATATTTAAAAGGCCAATCAAATTTAAAAGATTATGATTTCGAAGGTTCTAATTTAGCTATACTAATAGACTTACTAGCATACTCAGCTCATACATCAGCTTTCAACGCGAACATGGTAGCATCAGAAATGTTCTTAGACACAGCACAGATAAGAAAGAATGTTGTATCAAGAGCTAAAGAACTTGGTTACACACCTAGTTCAAGAACAGCAGCTAAAGCTAGTTTCGATTTGATAGTTACAAACCCAACAGTCGCGGGTACGACACCAACTAGTTTAACAATTAATAGAGGTCACGAATTCACAACTGTATTTGACGGAACATCATATACATTTATAGTGTTAGATAATAAAACAATCACACCTTCAACAGGTCAATTTAAATTTGAGAATTTAGAAATTTATCAAGGTAGACTTTCTTCTGATTTGTACAGATATGATAATCAAGTATCAAACCAAAGATTCCCTATGTTAAATCCTAATATTGATACATCAACAATTACCGTTAATATTACTTCAAATAATACAGTTACAGCTTGGAGTAGAGCAGGTGATTTAACAGGTATTACATCAACTTCAAATGTGTGGTATTTACAAGAGAATGATGAAGGATTATTTGAACTATATTTCGGAGATGGTATTATTGGTGCTGAACCGAAAGATAGTGATCTAATAACAATCTCATATTTAGTTACAGATAGTAATCACGCTAACGGTGCTAATATTTTCTCAATGTCTACATCTATCAATGGAAACTCAGCTGTAACATATACAAATACAGTCAGTGCCTCTGGTGGTAAAGATATTGAAACACCAGATCAAATTAAATTCTCAGCTTCTAAATTCTACACTTCTCAGAATAGATTAGTTACAGTACAAGATTACAAAGCTAAGTTACAAGAACTATATCCTGGAGCTGATTCAATAGCTGTATGGGGTGGTGAAGATAATGATCCACCGAAATATGGTAAAGTATTTGTAGCTTTGAAACCATCACAATATTCAAACAATTTAACAACAGCTGAGAAGACATCATTGACAACTAAGTTATCAGACTTGAGTGTCTTAACAGTTAGACCTGAAATTGTAGACGCTGAAATATTACAAATTTTACTAGACACTAACTTTAAATATGATCCGACTAGAACATCTCAAACTAAATCAGCGTTAGAAACACTAGTAAGAGCTACACTTCTTTCTTTTGATGATTCAGAACTTACAGGTTTTGATACATTGTTTAGACATTCACAATTATCTACAAAGATAGATAGTACAGAAAATTCTATTCTCTCTAATATCACAAATGTCAAACTAAGAAAAAACTATACAGTTACAGTAGACGGTACAGCGTCATCTATTAAATTAGATTTTGGTAATGCGGCTTATAATCCACATTCCGGTCATAACGCTTCAGGTGGTGGTATTCTATCTACAACAGGATTTTTCTTGTCAGGTGATTCAAATAACTATTTCTTTGATGAAGACGGAAAGGGTAATGTAAGAAGATATTACTTAAACGGTTCAACAAGAGTGTACTCAGATAATACAGCGGGTACAATAATATATTCAACAGGTGTAATAAGTATTAATTCATTGACATATAGTTCAACATCTAATACAGATACATCTATAGATTTCACAATGATTCCAAGTTCGAATGATGTAATTTCAACGAAGAATCAATTGCTGGATATCACGGCTTCTGAAATATCAGTTACAGGTGTAGCAGATACAGTAGCTAGTGGTGAAACGAGTGCTGGAGTGGGTTATACGACCTCATCTAGTTATTCTTCATAATGATCTATGTATATGCATAGAGTAAAATTCCCTAGTAATAGGGTTCAAATAATGCTAATAAGAGGAAACTAAAATGGCAGATAAAAAAATAACCGCGCTTACGGATTTAAGCACAAGTGTAGCAGGTGAAGACCTTCTTCATGTAATTGATGATCCTTCTGGAACACCAGTAAACAAGAAACTTTCAGTATCGAACTTCTTGAACTACTTACCAGATTTCATCGCGTTCGCTGAAGCTGAAGATGCTAAAACAGGTGACTCACAAGCAGCGTCTGTAACGACAGCAATTACTAACCATACTGTATCAGCAGCGAATGATGATTTATCATTAGCAGCAGGTGTAGCAGGTCAGTTAAAAATTATCTACTTGAAAGCTCTATCTAACTCTGGAACTTCCAGAATTACACCAGCAGCTTTAACAGGTGGTACAACAATTACTTTGAACGCAGTAGGTGATTCAGTATTGTTAATGTATTCAGGTACATTATCTAGCTGGGTAATCTTAGGTGGTAATTCATACGCAGTAGCGTAAGGTAATTAATAGTTAGTTATGCCTATTTTTCATAACAGAATAGCCGATCAAGTCGAGGAACTTCTACCTGATTTTTATCAGACAGATGGACCTCGATTTGTCTCTTTTCTCAAAGCTTACTTTGAGTTCTTAGAGAAAGGTCAACTTGTTTATAAAGACGCGGCCGATATTGACTACATTGGTTTAGAAGATGGAACAACAGCAGGTGAGTCTTTCAACTCTGCAGGTGAAAGAGGTAATCTTTTACAAGAACCTGGAACTTTTGCTCCGTCTTCTATAACCTCTGCTAAATTTAATTATGAAGTAGACATTGATTCTGGTGGTATACAAAAGACATCTTTCGAGAAAGATGAATTCGTAGTAGGTTCTACTACAGGTGCCATAGGAAGAATTGATGTTATAGGTTCAAGTTCAAACCTTTATATTGAACAATTTTCAGAAGCTCAGTTTGATATTAATGAAACTATCGCAGGTAAGACTTCTGGAATGACTGCCAAAGTGGCTTCGTTTACAGCTAGTCCTTTACAAGCTGCTAACAACTTATTATCATATGCTGATGTAGATAAAACTTCTGGAGACTTCTTAGAGTATTTCAGACGAGACTTTATGCCATTCATTGACCGAGATGTCTTGGCGAATAAAAGATTATTACAGAAGCATGTACAAGAATTGTATCTATCAAAAGGTACAAAAGAATCATACGAATTTCTATTTAGAATATTATATGGTTTAGAAGCTGAGGTAACATTTCCTGGTGACAATGTAATAAAACCTTCAGTATCAGAGTTCTCAGAACCGACAGTTATGAGACTCTCAAGTTCAAAAGATTTAACAGTATATAAAAGAGGTCTAGTTAAAAAAATAGATGGTCAAGGTGTAGTAGTAGCACAAGCTTATATTAACGATTCATCTGGAATGGGTGGTACTAATGATGGTGACGACGCATATGAATTAGAATTAGTCATGCCTCATGTTGGTACTTTTGATGTAGGTGATACAGTAACATTATCTGATAGAGACGGATTACGAATTGATGCGACAGGTATTGTTCGTGGTGTTATAACAGATATTGATCCAACTGATTCAAGTATTTATTTAGGTCAAGAAGACGGTAATGCTGGAGATGTTGAAGATATCTTAAGAATAGAATCATCTACTCAACAATATATTTTAAATGAATCTGGTGGTCACATATTATTTGAAGACGGTGACAAGATGGCTAATCAACATGCTATCGGTGGTCAATTCTTTCAAGCTAGACCGATTGGTAGAGAAGATGGATTAGGTATTATATTATCAGAAGAATCTGTATATGATGAAGACGGTAATTTAATTACAGACTACGCTATCTTAGATGAGAATACAGACTTATTTGATTTAGATTCTACACAATCAGGTGGACCTGCTACAAGAGTTATGGATGGTGGTCTTTATACAGAACAAGCTTCTAGGGGTTCATTATTTGTAGAATCAGATACATTTAGTTATAAATCACCAGCTGGTGGTACCGCGACATCAAATATTAATGTTATCGGTTCTATAGGTAGAGGTGGTGTAACAGATATAGTTATTGATGATGTTGGTTCAGGATATTCAGCTGATGATATGGTTGTATTTGTTAATACTGGTACAGAAGGTAATCACGCTGAAGCACAAATATCAGTTACAGACGGTCAAATAGAATTAGAGACAGCAACAGTACCAGGTGTATATGAATTTACTGGTGATGGTTCAGAGACAGTATTCTCAGGTAGAGACAATGCCGAACTTAATATGGGATTCGATCCAAGAAAAGTTCAAGTATTCGTAGCTGGTACAGAAATAGCTAGAATAACAGGTTTCACAACAGATCAATCTGGTACAAAAATAACATTCACATCAGCACCAGCTAATGGTGCTAAGATAGAAATACATGCAGCTAATCGAGGTGTATTATTAGAAGATTCATTAAGACCACAGACACTTCAATATGGTGTACTAGCTGATACTAGTTATATTATATCTAGTGAAGCTTCAGGTGGTATTCGTAAAATTCAAATAACGAATCAAGGGTTACATTATAAAACATTACCTAAAGTATTTATGGGTGGTTATATCTACTATGATACTATGACTACAGGTACAACATTCTCAGTTGGTGAAGTTGTAACATCATCAAATAGTAAGTCAATGATAGTAGTCAGTCATGATACAGTTAAGAAAAGATTACTAGTATATAAAAGACCAACAGACTCAGCTGGAGTACCCACAGGTACAATAACAGGTGGTACATCAGGTTCAGTATTCACTTTAACACAAACTAATGTAACAGCTGGTTCAGGTGCTAAGTTATGGGCATTCAGTAATACTATCGGTAGTATCGAAAAATTAAAAGTACAAGACCCAGGACATGACTTTGTAGATGGTGGTATAGGTGATTATAAACAGAAAGCCATCGTAAAAGACCTCAGTGGTTCACTAGTGGTCAATACTACTCTTACAGCGGCTCTAACAGGTGCTACAGGCAAAGTTAGAACAATGGATGGTGATTTAAATTTATTGACGATAGAAAATGTTAAAGGTATATTTAATGAAGGTGATTATGTAACTACAAGTGACAGTAAGAACTTTTATATAGCTAAAACAGAACCATGTACAGCGAGAGGTAGAGTAAGAGGTGAAACTAAATTAGATGGTAACTATCTGAATGATACAGGTTTCCCATCAGCGACTTCAATGAGAATACACGATAGTAAACAATATCAAGATTTCTCATACTTAATCAAAGTCGGTAAAGGTGTAGACGAATATAGAAGTTTAGTTAAGTCGTTATTATCTCCAGCTGGTACAATATTCTTTGGTGAAGTTGCTATCAGAAATACAGTAGACGGTAAAGCTGATATCTATAATGTAGATTTCGATGGTACTAGAACAACAAGATCATTTATACCTACATTAATTATCGGTTCTAAGATTGACACAGCAGATATTCAATTAGAAGAAGGAACTTATTCGACAGAAGATCAAGTATTCAGTTCATTCGAAGGTAGAATACAATTAGAAACAGGTGAGGGTGTTTTAACTACAGAAAGATTCTTAGCTATAGACGCTTCTACAGTTAAAGATCAATCATCAGGTCAACCATATATTCTAGGTACAGATACAGTTGAAGAAACAGATAGAGATTTCTTTAAACGACAATTAACAGCTGAAGCTTCTCCTAAAGGACATGAAGTAACTAAAGAATTAGATATCAGTCCTCATTATAATCAACATAAGATATCATACTCTACATTAAACAATACATTAGCTGTAGGTACAAGAGTAAGAGGTGCTACTTCTAACGCTCTAGGTATTGTAATGGAACACGATACTACAAATAAGTATATTCTTGTTCATAGAAATATTATAGATTGGGGTCAACCTGGTTCACAATTCTTAGGTAATGAAATAATTCAAAACACAGCAGCCTCTACTAATTATTTTACAGCAACATCAATAGAATTACATCATGTACATGAAGATATTGTTTCAGATTCATCTCAGACAACAGCTATTACACCTGATACAACAATAACATCAGCTAATCAGAAAATTAGTAATGGTGTTGAAGGTGGTGGTAGTACATATACAGTAGGTTTATCTGGATTCACAGGTAGAGGTAGAACACTTTCAGCTAATGATCCGAGTGAAGCATACGATTCAGAGATGAGACAAAGAAAAGTTAATATTGTTTCATCACCAATATTCACTCAATCAACTACACAAAGAGGTAGAGTTTTTTCAGCTGGTGTAAAACAGACACGAACATTAAATACACAAACATCAAGAACACTAGGTTCTAATTCAACTGTAACTAATTTAACAGGTACAGCTTTAAGAATCGATTCTAGTTTTAATACTACATCTCAAGCGGGTGTTAGTTTTGGATATAGACCCGCTGGTCAAAAATTATTTGAATCAGCTAGTGTCTTGTCAGAAAGAATTATAACAGAAGCTGGAGACAGTTTAATATTCGAACCACAAGCCGGTAATATACTAGGTGAACAAGACTTCGGTCAAGGTGGTGTTATAATTAACGAAGATGGTACATATATAAATTTCGAAGATGCTACAACATCGGATGATGATTTAGTATTTGTATCAGAAGAATCAAGTCAATTAGATTCATATAATCTATTAGACGAGACAGATAATGTTAGGTTAGTCGGTGAAGACGATCAACCAATATTATTAGAAGATGCCTTAATGATAGGTCAGAAAACAGCTAATATATCAGGTCCGACTATTGGAGACTTGGGAGATGTGATGTTTACTGAAAATTACGGTATTCATAAGAAAATACAACTTGATGGTGGTAGTGATATCTCATCAGGTGATGATCTTTTACTTGAAACTGGAGAACACTTATTACAAGAATCTCCGTCAGAAGGTATTAGAATTAGTGATATAAGTACTTTATATCCAAACAGATTTGTATCAGGATTTGAAAGAGAACTAGAAAGAAAAACAAATTTAAGTTATTCTGCTGTAGTTCAAACAGGATAAATGATATAAATAACTATAACAAACAATTATTAATTTAAAGGGTAATAACAATGGCAGCAATTATAACTGAAAAATTTCGTCTAAACAACGCGAAACAGTTTATCGAAGACATAACTCAGAGTTCATCTGTAGCTTATTCGTTTATCGGTAGAGGACACGCTTGGACAGACGATTCAACTCCGCCAACACCTGTAGACAGTCCAAATGATGAGTACGATGCTTATCGTAATATGGTAGCGTTGAAGAAGATTTCAACTTCGGATATATCACATGCGATTGTTAGAAGGGATTGGACTTCCGGAACAACTTATGACGAGTATCGTCACAACTATTCATCTAGTAATACAGCATCTAGTGGAGCTACAACTTTGTGGGATTCATTATTTTATGTTGTAACAGATGATTACAATGTATACAAATGTTTATCTAATGGTACTCAAGATCATTCAGCAGCGAATGCTTCTACAGTAAAACCAGATCATACAACATTAGCTACACCAATCGAATCAGATGGTTATGAATGGAAATTCATGTATTCAATTTCAGCTAGTGATGTAATTAAATTTGTAACAAACGATTTTATACCAGTGAAAACACTTGGTGCTAAACTAGCAGTAGCTGGTGGAGTAGACACAGGTTCTCAAGATGGTAGATTAGGAGACGCGGCTACAGACGACGGTTCAGCTCAATGGGATATTGAGAACGGAGCAGTAGACGGAGCTCTTCAAAAAGTAAGAATTAAAG
>Ga0070747_1000472_pt1 | contig 20221 bp, 25 predicted proteins | sample VirMetDEL_Mar_31_FD_77321 | JGI IMG/M metagenome (GOLD analysis project Ga0070747, IMG submission 77321) | Aqueous microbial communities from the Delaware River and Bay under freshwater to marine salinity gradient to study organic matter... | ecosystem: Environmental > Aquatic > Marine > Coastal... | reverse complement strand
GCTTAGCTTGTCACTGATTGCCATTGTCCTACTCCGATGAGTCGTGTGCTGGGGTTGGGGTTGGGGTTCACGGCATCGGCTCGCATGTGGCGATCACTTCGGGCTGGTTACCTGTTGCTACCCAGTCGATGCTGGATATGACGCACGAGACGATATCCAAGTTTGTGTCTGCGATGAAAACGTAATCCAGTCCGCAGTTCGACGTGATCGCTATCACGAGCTGGTACAGCGTCTGGACGGATGCAAGGTGTTCCATGATGTGGTTCTCCAAGGTTTATGCGTGGTTTCTGCTAGGTAGTCTCGTATGCCTTCCACGCATGGGGATACTGTCTTAGGTGATCGGTGTTAGTCCCGCTTGATACTATATGAAGCGGGTTCGGTAAATGGTAAAATAACAATTGCGGAAACATAACAGGGTAACATAACAATCGTGTTTTACGAATGTGCTGCAATATCAATAGGTTACGCGGTAACATAACAACGTAACGCTCCAAAAGAGAGAGATGGATTTTAGGGTGGAGCGCGCGCAGCGCAGAACACCAAAGTGCAAAGTTTTCCAACACGTCTCTCTCTCTAGTCTAGTTATTTTGTTATGTTATTATTATTATTAAGAGAGAATGTATAGAAAACAAGGACTTGGCGATCCCTAAAATAACAAAACCCCCCTTTTTTGGAGTGTTATGAAAGAATTGGCGTTATGTTACGGACAGGTAGTCCTATATCGTACCCGTCTAGTACCATCCGTTTGCACACGGATAGGGATACTGTCCCAGATAGTCCTATAAAGCATCAATAGCGGCGCTCACATTTGCGAACTTGGAGACGACAACACCAGCTACAACGTGGCACCATGAGTCGTCTACGAACGCAACACTGGTGTTACGCAGTTTGTGGCGTAGCTTGCTGGTGGCGGTAAAGGAGCGCGTAGAAGCCCGCCTCTTGTCCTTGGCGGTCGCGCTAGTCTGCTTCCAGCCTCGGTTACGTGACACGGCTCCTTGCGGCCCCATGAGCGTGTGGTCGATCTGCTTACCATATGTCGACATTGTAATTCCCTTTCGAGTAGACGCACCAAAGCACCCCGCAACTGATGAGTCGTGGGATGCTTGAGTAGGGCTACTTTGGATTATGCAGCTTGGGCCAGTTGCTCGGTGTGACGGGCCACGTGCTTTTCATGCGCGGCAGTCACGGCGTCCTTGAGCGCGGCCATTGCCTCGTTCAGTTCTTTGCCGTCCAGCTTGACGTCGGTATATGTCTTGCTGTCACCGTTGGCAGCGGCACGGATTTGCGAAGCGAGAGCCTTGAGACGCGCGGCGGCGTCCAGTTCTTTCGCAATGTCAGCCATGGTCTCTTCATCGGCGTACCAAGCACGCACGTCGTTCATGAGGTACTCGACAACCTCGTCACCGTTCGCGAAGTCCGCCTTGTCACGTGCGGTCTTGTTAAGGCGATACGTTCCCGACGCAGCGTCGAGAGATGCGAAGCCGTAGTCACGCACGAAGCGCGCAGCACGTTTGCGGTTGATGCCGGATGCGCCAGCGAAAGCACGATCGTAGTACGTCACGTCGCCGTGGACATACGCATGAGCTGCCGCGTTCGCGAGGATCACTTGAAGTTCTTCGCGCATGGCAGCAGTCGTCTTGCCAAACGCAGTGATCTTGTTGTTCAGTTGCTTAGATGTGAGCATGTTAAATAGCCTTTCGGTTAAGTGTCAAAACAGAACACACATCGCTGTATGCTCTGCATTAACACAAGGTCAGGATCATACGCGGGTACACCATAAGAGGTGAACGGGTTGGCCCGTTGCGTATGCCTGACACAATGTGTCAATTCACTAAAACCGTGCCATGTTTCCATGTGCGGGCGGATCATCCGGTTGCTAAGACCAAGCCTTCGGGGCTTTTACATGTTACGCGCATCACTGCGGGCCATGTAAGGAGTTATCCTTTTTCAATCGCGCTGAAAGTAATCAACGCAGTGACCTCTTGCCAAGGTTCGGGGGAGCATCGCAGGCCGGTTCCACGGTCATCCTGCTACGTTCGGGCTATCCGCCCACCTCACGCGCTACGCGCGGTCGGTTGCTCAAAATCTGTCCTATTACCCCACGCGGCATAGTTAGGCCGACGTTTATTCTCGCGCGGTGGGAAGCGCTGCTCGCGGTCGTTGCGCAAAACTGCACTTGGTCCGCTCACTATGGCAGGGGTGATATGTCCCCTACATCTAACGCGGCCCGTCAACGGGGAGGGGTAGGGACCGACACCCCCGCCCGCCACACCCCACCCTTATGTATCGCGCACAACCCAACCCGTATTTTTGCCCCTTTTAAACGCATAACACATCATCAACTTAAAATTACCCTGACCCCCAATTTCGGCCCCGTGACACGCGCTTGACGAACTGAACCCACGCCCCTAATTTAACCCCGAAACTACAGGACACCGTTATGGCCCAGCAGGTAGACAAAGTCTCAGACCCGGAAAAGCGAGACAAACCCATCTTGTCCCGTGGACAGTTGCAGGGGATCGAGGACGACCCAGCAAAGATGGAAGTTGTGGCGCGCCTTATGGGTGCGGTGAACCTCGACAACCTTTTTCGCCACATGCAGAACCCGGAGATAAATCCGCAGACGCGCATCGAGTTTCAAAAGATGCTCAACAAAATGGGCAGGTTGGAGCCGGAAGAGAAATCGTCCGTTGACCCGAACGCCGGGCCCCAGGTGGTCATCAACATCACGCGTGCGGTGGATAACGACCACAGCGTCACCATCGAGGGTAAGGCGATCAATGCACCAGATTGATTTCGAGGTTATCCGGAGCCTCGACGACTTTTTCTATTCCGAGAAGTTCATATCACTGGCGATCGGCCCGGTTGGTTCCACGAAAACCACCGCCGGGATCATGAAAATCCTGCACCATGCAGCGCAGATGGCACCGTGCAAGGACGGGGTACGCCGGTCCCGCTGCATCTGGGTCCGGAACACACGAGAGCAGCTGCGTGACACGAGCATACCCGACTTCCTGAAGTGGATACCCGACGGGGTTATGGGGTACTTCCGCAAAACCGAGTACAAATTCGTCATCCAGGTTGGCGATATCGAGTGCGAAGTGTTGTTCCGTGGTCTCGACGACCAGAACGACGTGCGGCGTCTGCTGTCGTTGCAGGCGAGCTTTATCATTTTCGACGAGTTTCGGGAGATACACCCGGACATTTACAACGCGGCGCAGGGTCGTGTGGGGCGTTACCCCGACAAAATGATGAACGGAGTCGGGTGTGTGACCGACGACGGGCGGATGAACATGCACCTGTGGGGGATGACGAACCCGCCGGACCAGGATACCTTTTGGGAGAAGCTCATCGCGGAGCCGCCGGACAACGTGCACGTCACGATCCAGCCCAGCGGGCTTAGTCCGGAGGCAGACTGGACGAAGTTTTTGCCGGATGACTACTATGACAACCTGGCGCAGGGGAAAACCGAGGACTGGATCGCGGTGTACATCCACGCCGAGTTCGGCAAGAGCCTGTCGGGGCAACCCGTGTTCAAGTCGTTCAACAGGGATGCGCATGTAAGCAAACAAGAGATTACCCCGTTGTACAGCGGTCAGCCGTTGCTAATCGGTGTCGACGCGGGGCTTACGCCGGCGGCTGTCATCGGGCAGTTAGCCTACGATGGCAGGCTCGTGGTGTACGATGCGCTCGTGTCGCAGGACATGGGTGCGCTGCGGTTTATCCGTGAGAAGTTGAAACCCCTGCTCGTCAACAAATTCCCCGGGCGGCAGGTGCTTATCATAATTGACCCGGCGGCGTTCCAGCGCGTGCAGACCGACGAGCGGACGGTCGGGGACATTTACAAAAACGAGGGCTTTACGATCCGGGCCGCGCGGACGAACTCGTTGGCGGCGAGACTTGCTGCCGTGGAGAGTTACCTGACCCGTGTGGTCGACGGCAAGTACGGCGTGATGATCGACGGGAACAGTGCGCTGCCGCTGGTGCAGGCCATGGCCGGGAAATATAAATACAAGATTAACACCAAGGGTGCTGTGGACGACAAACCCGACAAATCGCACCCGTGGTCAGACGTGTCGGATGCGTTCCAGTATCTGTGTCTGCACGCCGATGGCGGCGAGACGTTCAGGTCCGGATTAGCGTCGTCGGACGTGCGCCGGGAGGTCGTGAAGGTCAGCTCTGGCGGCTGGACATGATGCGTTGACGAAATAACTGATAGAAGTTACCGTGGCGGCGACGTCACACATGAGAGATCACCATGAACTATGGCCACGCACTGATCCCTGTTGCGCGTTCGTCCGACCTCGAGGCGGCAGCGAAACGGGCGGCGGAAGACAAACAGCGTTCTCCGGTTATCCAAGGGCTTGCTTCGCACGTCCGGAAACGGTGGACATCCATGCGTGACCACAAGAAGCAGGAGATCGAGCCTCGTCTGGCCAAATGCCTCCGGGCACGCAGCATGAAGTACGACCCCGAGAAGCTGAGCGAGATCAGAGACCAGGGCGGCTCCGAGATATTTATGGGCATCGTCAGCACGAAATGCCGTACCGCCACCGCGTGGTTACGGGATACTCTGCTGGGTTCCGGTGCCGACAAGCCGTGGGCCCTCTCGGCTACCCCGATCCCGGACGTGCCGCCCGACATGAAAGCGTTTATGCAGGTCACGCTACAGCGGAATTTGCAGAACTACCTGATGATGGGGGGAGAGCCTCCGTCGGAAGAAGACATGCGTATGCTTGTGGCAGGCATGAAAGACACGGCCATGCGCAGCCTCAAGGAAGAGGCCGAGAAGCGCGTTGACCGCATGGAGCAGAAAATGGAGGACCAGCTCACCGAGGGTCACTTTATCAAAGCGCTCTACAATTTTACCAATGATGTCGCCACGTTCCCCTACGCCGTCCTGAAGGGGCCAGTCCCCCGTCGGCGCAAAGTTATGCAGTATGTTCAAGGCGGTATGGCCGCTGTTGAGGTAGTGCGGGACGAGTGGGAGCGGGTTGACCCGTTCAAATTTTACTGGGCCCCGTGGGGCGACGACGTGCAGAACATGCCTTGCATCGAGCTGCACCACCTGACCCGCGATGACATCGAAGCGATGCGCGGAGTCGACGGTTACGACGAAGATGCGATCATCGACTGCCTGGACAACTTCGGCGTTGGCGGCAGCACGTGGCTAGACCACGACGACAGCGAACTCGAGGAAGCCACGGGCAAGGACATGGATGAGGGCGTCGACGATGTCGTCAGCGCGATCCAGCTGTGGGACTCGATCCCCGGCAAGTTGCTGCTCGAGTGGGGGATGGCCCCGACGGACATCACAGACCCCCGGAAGTCCTACCCATGCGAAGTGTGGATGATTAACAACAAGGTCATCAAGGCCGTGTTGAACTACGACGCTCTGGGCCGGAAACCATACTACGTGACGTCGTACGAGAAGACGCCCGGGCGCGTCGACGGCAACGGAGTCGCCGATCTCTGCATGGACGCCCAGAACATGTGTAACGCTGCAGCGCGTGCGCTCGCGAACAACATGGGCATTTCCTCCGGCCCACAGGTGGGGGTCAACATCAGTCGCCTGCCAGCGGGCGAGGACATCTCACAGATGTCCCCGTGGAAGATTTGGCAGTTCAAGCAGTCCGAGTATGGCGATACGTCGCCTCCGATTTCGTTTTTCCAGCCCAACTCAAACGGGCAAGAGCTTATGGGTGTGTTTGACCGGTTCATGGGGATCGCCGACGAAGTGTCCGGCATCCCGCGTTATATGACCGGTGAGCACGTCCCGGGCGCTGGGCGTACGTCGTCCGGCCTGTCCATGCTGATTTCGAACGCTGGCAAGAGCATCAAGCAGGTCATCGGCAACATCGACCAGGATGTGCTGACTCCGATGCTTGAGCGACAGTACCAGCGCAACTTGCGTTACGCCCAAGACCCAGACCTCATCGGTGACGTTCAGGTCGTTGCGCGGGGCGCGATGTCGCTCGTCGTCAAGGAAGCTGAAGCCGTACGCAAGAACGACTTCCTGCGGCTTGTTCTGGAAAGCCCTGTTGCACAGCAGGTTGTCGGGCTACCCGGCGCTGCCGAGCTGATGCGCGATATGGCGGGCAACCTGAACATGAACGTGGATAAACTGGTACCTACCGCCGAGCAGATGGCGATCAAGGAGGCGGAGCAGCGGCAGCAATTGCAGCAGCAACAGCAGGCCCAAGTTCAGGACGCCCAGATGGATCAGGCGTCTAAACAGATGGATATGGCTACCAAGGCGAAGGCCCTCCAGGAGGATGGTTCTGCCCAAGGTGGACGAGAGTCGAATTTCGTAAGCGCGCGGCCCGGCGGGGCATAAGCACTTCACACGTTGACACGTTACAACACCGGAGCTAGTTTACGAGATGATAGATTTGAACAACGAAGACCCGCAGGTGCGCCAAGCATTTGCACGTCTCAAAGAACCCGGGATGTCGGCGTTGTTCAAGTTTTTGTCGTCTCACAGTGAGGCGACTAAACGCAGACTCGTGTACGAGGGCGATATGGTGAAAGTCCACCGCCTGCAGGGACGCGCAGAGCTGTTAGAAGAATTGCTGGGGGCGGCTGAAGAGTCGGCCACGGTAGTAAACCGAAACTGAAGCACACCATGACGGGAGCAGCATACGATAGGCGCTGCGAAACAGAGTTGGTGCTTTGAGGAGATAAAAATGGCGTTGCCAAAGCAGGTCCAAGCACAGCTTGATGAAGTTGAAGCCCTAGAAAAGACACTCTCTGCCCGCGAAAAGGACCCCAAAACGGACAAGAAAGCCGAAAAAGGGACCGAAAAGACGGAAACTGAGGGAGAAAAACCGAAGGTTGAGGCCGAAAAAGCCGCTGAAAAACCAGAAGCAAAGCCTACTGATCCAAAGCCGGAAGTCGTTCCAGAAGACTTCGAGCAGCGTTATCGGACCCTTCGGGGGAAATACGATGCCGAGGTACCTCGCCTGCACCAGCAGGTGAACACTTTGCGCGAAGAAATTGAGGCCCTGACCAAAAAAGTCAGCGCTCCAGCGCCAAAGGAACCGGAAAAGCCGAAGGAAAAGGTCAGTTATGTGACCGACGCAGATCGACAAGAGTTTGGTGACGAACTTATAGACGTTCAGCGGCGAGTGGCCCGAGAGGTTGCTGAAGAATTTCAGGAGCAGCTCCAGGCACAGGCCGCAATCATTGAAGAACTGAAGGGTCAGGTGACATCGACAGGTAGCCAAATCGGCCAAATGGGTTTCTCCCAGCGGCTGATCCACCTAGTCCCTGACTTCGACAAGATCGACAATGACAAACGTTGGATCGCGTGGCTCAATGAGTATGACCCCATGCTCCGTGGCCCACGCCGAGATCGTGCCAAAGACGCGTTCGACGCCGGAGACGCAGAAGCCGTAGCGGACTACGTTAAGTTGTTCAAAGCTACACTGCCGACCGACACGCCGAACCCAGATACGGAACGTTCTGAGCGCCAAGCGGAACTCGATAAGCAGGTCGCGCCAAATCGGACAGCAAACTCCGCCGTGACACCGAGTGTCGGGAAAGAGTCCAAGGTCTACTCCGCCCGCGAGGTGGAGGCAGTCTGGACAAAAATCCGAACCCTCAATTCACGGGGACTAATCGACGATGCGGCTAAACTTGAAGCAGAAATTACGACTGCTTACCTCGAAGGGCGTGTGCGCCAGTAGGCCCACGTAACAGTCGTTGACCAACTAAGGAGGCCAATATGGCTGTTTTCCCAACCACAGGTGCGTTTACCACCTCCCCCGAGTACACCGGCTCGTTCATTCCACAGCTGTGGTCTAACAAGCTGAACGCGAAGTTCTTCGCGAGCACGATGATGACCGAAATCGCCAACACAGACTGGGAAGGCGAGATCAAAAACCAGGGCGATACCATTCGTATCCGCACCGCACCGTCGATCACTATCAATGATTACACGGGTGCCGGTTCTACGCTGACCAGTGAAGTGCCAACGCCGATCTTTGCAGACATGCAGATCGACAAGGGTAAGTATTTCAGCGTTCAGGTCAACGATGTGCTTGCGCATCAGGCTGACATGGACCTGATGAACATGTTCACTGACGACGCGGCCAAGCAGCTGAAGATCGCGATCGAAAACGATTGTTTCTTCCAGTGGTTCGTTACTGAAGGTCCAGATGCAGCTAACGCTGGCATCACGGCTGGTGCCCTGTCCGCCGAGTACAACCTCGGCTCCGACGCGGTTCCGATCAACCAAGCAACTCCTGCAAACGTCCTGCAAACCATCCTCCGCATGTCTGCGGCTCTGGACGAGCAGAATGTCCCTGAAGAAGGCCGCTGGTTGATTATTTCGCCATTCGACCGCCAGTTGCTCATGCAAACTGACATCGCTCAGGCGTACTTCACTGGCGACGCTGCGTCGACCATCCGTACCGGCAAGATCGGTATGCTGGACCGTTTCGACGTGTACGTCTCCAACCTGCTGCCAAAGGGCACAACTGACAAGCTGATGGTCCCCGGCCTGACGCCAGTTGCTTCCGGCGGTGCCGATGTTGGTGCTAAGCCACGTCGCATGATGGTTGCCGGTACGAAGCACTCTTGTGCTTTTGCGGCGCAGATCAGCAAGACTGAGCCACTGCGTAACCAAACTGACTTCGGCGACATCGTTCGCGGTCTGTCTGTATATGGCCGCAAAGTGGTCAAAGACACAGCGCTCGTTACTGCGCTTGTCGGCGACCCGACATAAGTGAGCTAAATTAGGGTGGGAGGCGTAACAGCCTCCCACTTTCTCTGTGTAAAGGAACTACCATGGACGCCCATAAGTTAATCCAAGCCGTTGGTGCCGTAATGGTATCGAACCGCGCAGTCCTCTGCGTTGAGGGCGAAAACATGATTATCGCTAAAGCCATCGACAACAAGATGGTTTTGAACGAGAATGGCCTCGCGCTCGCAGCTGAGCTAGAAGCTGCGCCAAAGCAAGCGAAGCCAACGGCCAAAAAGCCTGAAGCTCCACAAGAGTAAGGACTAGGTTATGGCCACGGTTCGAGTTATCGACATCATTGAGCGCGTCGAGGATATTCTCCTCGACGACAGCGTCCGCTGGCCACGCCTGGAACTGCAAAACTGGATCAATGAAGCGTACACGGCGATCATTATGTCTCGCCCTGACGCGTCCAGCACAAGCGCCACCTACACGTGCTCTGAGGGCACGCGACAGAACATATCCACAGCATTCCCAGGGGCGCTCCGCCTCCTAGACGTCATCCGTAACGTAGCCGCGACGTCGCGCAAAAAGGTGATCCGGCTGGCACCTCGTGCCCAGCTCGACGACCAAATCCCAGATTGGCACGACAAAGCTACCTCGGACGACCTCCAGTACTACGTTTACGACCCCCGGCAACCGCTTGATTTCTTTGTGTATCCTCCGGCTACCACTTCCGCGCAGCTGGAAATTCTGTACACCCTAATCCCTGGCACTCACGCCCTCACCGAGAGCCAGCTCGACCCTGCTAACTTAGGCGTCGAGGTCATTCTGCTTCCTGACACGTACCAGACGCCCATCATTGACTGGGTTCTGTACCGAGCGTACTCTAAAGACTCAGAGCACCCGGCAAACGAAGGTCGCGCCGGAGCGTACTACCAAGCGTTCACCACGTCGCTGGGGACGAAAACGGCTAGCGACGCCGCAGTGATGCCGAGGGAGTAGCACCATGACTAAAGCCTGGTCGGAGTTTTACCGCGAAGTACAACCCCACGTTCCCGGGTGTCCGGAAGATGTCATCGACCAACACCTCCTCCGGGCCGCGCAAGAGTTTTGCAAGCGATCCGAGATTTGGCGCGTTGCTATCAGTGAGACTACAGTGCAGGGGCAGGCGGTTTATGAGCCCTTCACCGAGGGTTCCGCTCTCTTGGAAAACACTGCCCGAATTGCCGTTTCTGGCCGAGACCTGACACGGGTTCCAGACCTGTACCAGAATGACGGGACAGAAGACGTAGAAGGCGTACCTTTGGCTTATGGCGTCGTTAACGGGGTTGAGCTACGGCTGTTCCCTACGCCGGACGCCGCGTACCAACTGACTGGCGTCGCTGTGCTGAAGCCGTCCACCAGGGCTACGGGCGTAGAAGACTTCATCTACGACACGTATGAGCGGGTGATCGCTAACGGCTCGCTGGCGTCTCTGATGATGATCCCCGACAAGCAGTGGTCAAACACTGAGTCCGGCATGTACTATCGTGGCCTGTTTTACAGCGAGGCCGACAACGCAAAACGCACCGACCTCGTGAACAGTAACCTTCGGGTTCGCAATCGAAGTTTCGCCTAGGAGGTTGACGCATGGCTATTCTCAATGACCGAGTCTTCGACAACGGGCTGACCGTGCTGGACACAGAGGTCAACCAAATCCACATCACGTCGCAGCAGGCGGTCTCGTTCGTAGACGCAACAGTCACGAGCAGCCTAGGGTCTACAGCTACGGTGACAATAGGCGCGCCCCAGGACCGCACTGGTGGGGGTCGCCAGGTTGTCGTCTCCGCTGTTACGGACGGCGCTGTGTCTGGTACGGGCACTGCCACGCACTACGCGCTTGTGGACACGGTAAACAGCCGTCTCCTGGCCGCTGGGTCGCTCGGCATCGCACAGAGCGTTACCTCCGGTAACACGTTTACTTTAACGTCGGTCACTGTGGGCATACCCGACCCGGCATAAACCACTTTTGGCGTGCTTTGAGATACCTAATATGGTAACACGCTGTCACTTAGGCTTACACAACTGAGATAAGGATCGTCGTCATGGCAACTTTTACTAAGCTTAACGGTTTCGTTGAGCACCTGTCCGAAGGGACACACAACCTCGGGGCCAACACGCTTGAGTTGGCATTGTCTAACATCGCTCCAGGCGCGGAAACGCCGAACCCGGCGCTCCTGACGCCTGACTGTATTCTGGCAAACGTGACGCAGATCGCCTACACGAACTTGTCGTCTCGTGTGCTGACGGTGGCTTCTTCGGTTCAGACGAGCGGCATTTACAAGCTGACGATCAACGACATCACGTTGACCTCGACCGGCGGCTCGACCGGCCCGTTCCGTTACGTGTACATCTTCAACCAATCAGCAACCACACCTGCTGATGCGTTGATCGGCTACTACGACTACGGTTCTTCGATTACGCTGCTCACAGGTGAAAGCCTGACAGTCAACTTCGACGACGCAAACGGTGTTCTCACTCTGACTTAATCTCAGGGCGAGAAGCCAGGAGGATAAGATGGCCGCGATAAACGCCGCAGGGTATATAGCCGACATCGTGCTAGCGGACGACGATCTGTTGCTGGTGACTGATTGGAATGACTTGACCGGGGGAAACCTCGGCGGTCAGACCAAAAACGTGTCCTTGTCCAACGTGCGAAAGCTTATGAGGCACGAGATAACCGCCACCGTGGCGGATGAAGTTCTTGCGTACATTCCGGTCAACAGCGCTTACCTCCCGACGACGACCCCCGCCAACGAGTCGTACGATTTCTGGGCATGGGACTACAGCCGGTACGGTTGGACGGTTGTGTTTACTTCGACCTTCGGAGGTGCCAGCTCGACTGGTAGCATCTACGGATTTATGGACCTCGGTAATAGCGCGTTCCGCAGTCGGCTTTCGTCCGACGCCGACATTAACCTAAGTAGTAGGTTCCCAAACGAACTGGTGACTGATGGAACTGATCTGGAGGTCACGTTCGCAGGGCGAGAATTAGCCAACGCGGCTACGTTGGACGTCGCGGAGTTCGGGGTTACTAACCGCACCGGCGCAACTATTGACGTTTCTGCGAGGTTTTACTGATGGGGAAGGCTAACACGTACCCAGAAATGGCCCTCGCCGATGTCACGTTCGGGCTATCTACGCTCGCGGTTGACGACGACGACACTGCGACTACCGCCGACGGCGACGTGGAGTACATATCCCTCGCGCATACGCGCCAGTTCGAGGTGCGTTACCGGTGGCTTTTTACGATCGCAGACGACAGCGTCGGGACACTGGTTTTCCCATCAGACTACGGCAACGCGTTGCACGTGTTCAAACAGGGTAACATATACTCAAAAGGGATGGCTGTAGCCCGCGCCACTACGTTTTGGATGCAGCCCAGCGCTGGCTTCATCGGCAACGCCAACACCACTGTAGGGACAGCGGCGGCGTTTATACAAAACACGGCATTAACGGGCACCTCCGGAGTGGACGGCGAAATAACGCACTCGGTGACTTCGTCGGACCGCACGTTGCACGTAGAAAACCGAATTGGTCAAACTGACGACCAGACGTTCTACTTTTCCCGTGACCCTATGAGGTGGATCGAGTAATGGGGGCGTACATTAATGACCCGCTCGCACACAACATTTTTAGGTGGATTACACCTGACACTGTAAACGACCGTATGGGGCCTATCACAGACGTCTCCAACACCACTAACGACGCCAACGGCGAAGTTGTCATGGTGCCGGTCCGACGCTTCCTCACTAAAATGATATACGCCTCAGAGATAACTGTAGCCGACGACGCGCTCGGCCAGTTTGTTGCGCCTACAGTTTCCGGAGACCTGCGGATGACGAGGGGGGTGTGCTACATCGCCCACAACGTGGCTTCTGGCACGTCGAATTTGGACTTTTGCGGGCGCGTGACCTACCGCGTTGACTCTGCCGAGAAGACGTCTAGCAACGACTGGGGTAGCAGCGGCGCGCTTTTCGAGGCGAACGGGACCGGCCCTGGATCGGGGACAGCCGCGACTGACGGGTCAGTCAGAGCAGGAGCCGACTATGTTTCTGACACCGAGTCGTATATCACGATGAACAACCGTACAGGCGTTACCGCCGACTTCACCATATGGTTTTTATAGGAGCCACACATGCCGCCAATTACGAAAGCATGGCAAAACCGCACCAATGTCTCCGCCGAGCAAACCGGGGACAACAAGTGGGTTGTCCGGTACGACCAGACGCGCCCTAACGGGCAGGGCGCTATCGGCAACCAACACCAGGCGTTTGGCCCGTGGCAGAATGCAGAGGATGTAATCGCTGCCTGTCGGGAGGAGCGCCCGGTTCCTGTCGTTACGCAGGCGCAGGTCGACGCTCGCTCACGGGCTAAAGCCGAGCAGATGTACGATAACCAAGATGATCTGGACGTGAACACCCGTTTGCAGTTAATGTTCATGGAAGAGAACCTTGCAACCGCTAACCCGGGTATGTCGGCAGCAGCCCGACGGGAAAGCATAATTGCAAAGATGCAGCAAGCCATACGAGGCCAGTACGGGCAACCGACTGGGTAAACCCAAAGCAGAAAGGAGCTGACGGATGTCCAGCTTTTCAGACTACGCCGAAAACGCGGTGCTGAACCATGTGTTCCGCAACGTCGCATTGACCTCGCCGACTACGGTGTACCTGTCACTGCACACCACTCCTGGCCCCTCTGATGCGGGTTCGGCAAACGAGATCACCGCAGTCGGAAACTACGTCCGCATGGCAGTCACGTTTGGAGCGCCTGCAGCCGGAGTGATTACCAACTCCGTCGCTGTCTCATGGACCAACACCGGCACGAACTACGGCACGATTGTATCGGTCGGCATTTGGGACGCGCTCTCCGGCGGCAACATGCTCGCGTGGGACGGCATCACTTCTGCGGCGCTGACCATCAACGATGTTCTCAACTTCAACATCGGGCAGATTTCGGTGTCGCTAACCTAAATGAGGTGCCGAAATGCCAGACTGGCGCATTTTCTACGACGACGGGTCGACGTTCGATAGCGACCAAGGCTCCCCGGAGGACGCGCCGCCCGAAGGGTTTGTCTGCGCTTTGGGATACGACACAAGCGGCATGCGCTACATGATGCACGGCTTTGATTTCTATATGTGGGACATCGAAGGCAAGCAGTGGTGGGGGACTTGTATCCATGGCTTGATGGACAGACTGCGCCGCCGCAAGGTTTATGGCTTCATTGAGGGACGTACTGTCACCCGCGAAAAGTGGTCAGAGATCACAAGCCGCGCCGCCGACGATCCTGACTTTCCAATTGGTGGGCGCATCTAATGTCACACGTCAACCCAGTTTGGCGGGTACAGGCGTGCGCGATATACGCTGATACAGGAGCGCAAGGCACTGGTCAGATAGGCACAACCGCTGTCTTGAGTTCTGGCTTTCTGTCAGAAACCATTGAGGCTGGTGTTCAATACCGGATGCGGTTTCTTGTGCAAGAGATCGCAGGCGCAACAACGGCGGCGCAACCAGTTCTCAACCTCGTGTACCGCAAGAGTACCGACAACGCGCAAAACTATGGCGGCAACACCTATGTATCCGTGGGTACGGACGGCTTTGTGGCTTGCACCGACAACCAAGTATGGCCGGGGGATACCGTTACACAAGTGCTTGGGTCTGGAACCCTTAATGACGGCGTAATTCGCTACAACGAAGGAAGCACAGACAGCACATTAGCAGCGACAAACGGCAACGACGAATATGAGTTTGAACTGGTATTCTCGATTGATGACGGCGTAGATCACGACGCAGAGCATTTCTTCTACTTCTACCCTGAAATAGACAACACCGTAATAATAGACGAAGCCCGTTATGGCTTTAATCTCAAAGCCTCCCCTACCGTCACCACCTTCGACAGAACCGCTGCGATCACCAGCGCTTCGACTGTCGCCGCCTCCGATCCTTGGGTTGGTGTTCCGTTCTCGATGAACATCACCACGGTCGGCGCTGACGAAGTCTTCACGATCCCCTGCGTAAGCAACGGTTCTTTTGACGCGACCATCGAGTGGGGCGACGGTAGCTCCAGCGTGATCACGGCCTTTGACGATGCCGCTCTGGCGCACACGTATTCCGGCGCAGCGGCAACCTACGACATCAGGGTTCTGCGCCAGTTTGCAAACATCAGTTTTGACGGTGTTGGGACAAGCAAGGATCGGGTCAACAGCGTCATCATTGGCTCCGTAGGGTGGCGTGACTTCCCGTACTCTTTCAGCGGCTGCTCCAACCTAACCTCTGCGGACTGGACTGGTTTCTTCACGGACGACCCACTTTTCAACGACTTCCGTGGAGTTTTCCAAGACTGTACTTCACTGGCTTCGATAGACATGTCGATGGTAGACACGTCCACAGTCACGACTGTCTACCAGATGTTCCGCAACTGTTCGTCGTTGACGTCGCTCGATGTTACTGACTGGGATACCAGCATAGTCACCGACATGCGGAACTTCGTTGAGGGCTGTTCATCTCTCGCGGCAGTAACGGGCATCGAGGCGTGGAACGTGTCTTCCGCGACCACAATGCGGTTTATGTTCTCGAACACTGCTATCACCACAATAGACCTCTCAAGCTGGACAACCACAGCACTGACAGGGAACGGCTTGGAGTACATGTTCTCCAACACGGAGAACCTAACAAGCGTCACGTTTGGTGCAAGCTGGGACACGTCAAGTGTCACCAGCTTTTTCCGCATGTTCTTTTCGATCGACACGTCTCCGACAGTGTCTTGTCCGGGTATTGAAAACTTCAGCGTCGCGGGCGTTGTAGCAGGCGCGGGTAATGGTCTCGACGATTTTATGACCGCCTCCGCATTGGCGCGAGCGGACTACGACGCATGGCTCATAAACATGGAGGCGACTGCAGGGACGCCGCCAGATGCGATAATCGCTGACTTCAACCAGACAAAATATACCGGCGGTGGAGCAGCAGCGACCGCGCGAGGTTTGCTGATCAGCCGGGACGGCTGGACAATCACCGACCTCGGTCCAGTTAACGCCTTCGATAGAACCGCCGCCATTGTTTCTGCCTCAACCGTATCGGCCACAGCAACACGCACGGAAAGCCGTAGCGCTACGATTGGGGCCGCGTCCACATTCACCGCAACTGCTGTAAAGTACACAGTATTAAGTCGGGCAGCTGCGTTCGCGAGTGCGTCTACAGTGACCGCGACGGCGGCTACCAACACAACTTACGACCGCGTCGCTGCTTTTTCTGACGTCTCGACCTTTGCGGCGACGGCGGTCACCAACAAATATTACTACCGCGTCGCTGCTTTTTCTGACGTCTCGACCTTCAGCGCAGCCGGAACCCTTGACGTTACTATGTCTGCGGACGTCAACACTTTCGCGCTGACCGGTATCGACGCGACGTTCCCTGTCGCCCTGGTGATGCCAGCGACGGTAGGCCCGTTCACACTTACGGGCGTCGACGCGGCGTTCCAAAGAGCAATCATACTCGACGCAATCACCGGCTCCGTGGCCCTGACGGGCGTCGACGCGACGTTCCTTCTAGGGAAGAGCCTACCGGTCACAGTAGGTGCGTTCGCTGTCGCAGGCGTATCCGTGGAGTTTCCTGTCGCCCTGGTGATGCCGACCACAGTGGGCACCTTTGCGCTTGCTGGCTCAGATATAGCTGAAGCATACACGTTCCTGTTTATGCGCCCTGACGCAGATAATAGCGTTGGCGCGTGGCAGAACGAAGTCGGTGCTACAACAGGGCTGTGGGCTTCGATCGGCGAAACAGTGCGGGACGACGGCACATACGTGCGCTCGGAGTTGGCCCCTTCGGCTAGCGAATACAGAGTGCGATTGTCTGACCCTGGAGATTTCGTGAACCCTGATGGGCCGCACGCGCTCACGTACGTTATCGGAAAGAGCAGCGCGAACACCCAGATGGACGCAACAGTTTACTTGGAGCAGGGCGCGGCAGTAATTGCTTCGCAGGCTCACGTCGACCTACCGGTTGGCCCCGCCCTTAGCGTGATGGCGCTGACAGCTCCGCAAAAGGCTGCTATCACCGACTACAACGACTTGTTCCTTCGCTTCCAAGTCAGCCAGGTCTAGGGGGATCACATGCCAGCCGGTTTCCTAGAAGACCACCAAGGTAACATCTTACTAGATCACCTGGGTGCCCCCATTCAGGACGCTTCGTTTAACGGTGCGTACACGCTGGACTGTGTCGTAGGCGCGTTTGCTGTCACCGGCGTGGACACTGGTGTAACGCCTAACGGGTACTTCTTCGCCACATGGGCTGAGTTTAAGGCGGAACTTTCTGCGGTGGGTGTTTACGCCCTCGCCGCAGACCTGGGCCCCTTCACGCTGTCTAACCTTGAGGTTCCGCTCGAGCTTGGGCGAGTCATGCCTGCGGAGACCGGTGCGCTTGCGCTGGCTGGCATCGACGCGACGTTCCTCAACGACGTAGTCATGCCTGCGGACACCGGTACGTTCGCGCTTGCGGGCATTGACGCGACGTTCCAGAGCGATCTGGTCATGCCTGCGGACACCGGCTCATTCGCGCTGACCGGCGTCGACGTGACGTTCCCGCGCGGGTACACGCTCCCTGTTACGGCGGGCACGTTCTCGGTTAGTGGCATCGACGCGACGTTCCCGCGCGGGTTCCCACTACCAGTCACCGTTGGCGCTTTCTCGCTTACAGGCGTTGACCTAAACATCGAACTCGGCATTGACCTAACGGTCATAGTCGGGCCGTTCTCCCTTACGGGCATCGACGCGACGTTCCAGCGCGGGTACTCGATGCTCGCAGACACGGCGTCGTTTGCCCTGACCGGTCTGGACGTTACGCTACCGACTAGCCTGGTCATGCCCGCTGATACAAACGGTTACAATGCAACCGGTGTAGACGCGACGTTCGAAAAAGGGCTGTTCCTGAACGCTGACGCGGCCACATTTGGGGTCACTCCAGTTGACGTCGGCCTGACACGCGTTATCCAACTTCCCGCTGTGCGGGCGCAGTACAACTACACTGGTATCGCCGCTGGACTCGCCACAATCGTGGTCATGGGAGCGTCTACAGGGGCGTTTACCCTCACCGGTATTGCCGCAGAGGCGTCCCCACGGACGTTCGTGATCTCAGCTGAGACCCGCGCGTATGATCTGGCAGGAATTCAGGTTGGCGTTGTTACCGACGGCGAGTTTGCTGCGCTGCTTGGAACGTTTGCGCTGAACGGTAGCGACACCGGGCTAGCTGCCAGCTTTATCAGAACCGCAGACACGCGGTCTTTTGCTGCCACAGGCTTTGACGTCGAGTTCACGAGAGCCGCTCACCTCCCCGCAGTCACGAGGTCGTTCTCTGCGACCGGAGTAGACGCGGGCCTGACCACAAACGTCATACTGCATGCGGACCAAGCAGCGCTCACGATAACCGGTTACGACGTAGGGCTGTCAAATGCGGGCAACTTAGAAGCCGCTGTAGGATCGTTCTCGCTCGCGGGCGTAAACGCGTTCTTTGAGGTGTCGACCATCACCCCGTTCGACACAGGGGCGTTCAGTTTCACTGGGGTAGACGCTGCACTCGAGCTCGAAATTGTGCTTCCAGCCGACGCGCGGGCGTTCACCCTATCCGGGGTAGACATCAGCACACGGTTCGCCACTAGCGTAACCGCCGACACCACGTCGTTCTCCCTCGGCGGGGTTTCCGCGACGTTCGCTGTCCAGAACAGCCTTACAGCGCAGGATATCCTGTCCGGCGTGCCTGTGCTAGGCACCAGCTCACTGGCGCAAGACCACGCACTGAGCGCTTCTGTTATCACTTCCGGGGTTCCGGTCTTGAGCCTAGGGTACGTGGATGCAGCGTTCCCACGGGAGCACTACTACGATGACGACATGAAAAACACGTCGGTGTTTGACACCGTCTCGTACCGTTGGGGACCAAACGTAGCGGGTGTCGGTTCGGGGGAAACCAACAACGCCTACCCAATAACGGACGCGCCGAACAGTGTTGTATTTTTGGACTAAATTTGCCACTATAGGCAACAAACGAGGGCCGACATGACTTTTATCATAAAGCAAAACGATACATCACCGGCCCTTCTAGCGCGCCTAGTGAACCCTGACCGCACCGCAGCTAACGTGAGCGGCGCTACTATCCTTTTCCACATGCGGAACAAACGGAACCGTAACGCGGTTCTGGTCGCACCCGCCGTCGTCGTTGACGGCCCCACCGGAGTCGTTCGGTACGACTTTGCCTTGGGCGATACACAGGACGCAGGAGACTATGAAGCTGAGTTCCAGGTGACGTACGCCGGAGGCGCTGTCGAGACGTTCCCCAATGAGGGGTACATGGACATCGTTGTACCCGCCGAGTTAGCGTAGCGTGACGCGCCCTTTGTCAGACGAGGAGGTTGAAGCCCTCCGCAAGGTTCTTGAGCAGGAAAGCCGTCGGGCTTGGCTGTTCGGATCAATTCGCGCAAGCGCGTCTTGGGTTGTAATAACTCTTGGCGCAGTCGCGCTTGGGTATGAAAGCATGGTGAAAGCCATCAGGGGGATGATAGGGTCGGAGTGAACATGGGACGATTTTTGCGAAAGCTTGACAGTCTGGTTTTTGGTGCAGCGACGCTGCTGGTTTTGTTTTTTAGTGCGACTTTCATCTATTCGCTGGTTGAGGGTTATGTTGACCCGGTAGTGTCAAAGCTGCAAATCGAAAACCCGCGCGTCGGGCCGAATGAATTTGATGTGACGTTTGACGGCCAAGCCGAAAAGCTGCGCAACTGCACTTGGATTGAGAGCCGCTGGTATATCGGCGAGCGGTTTGAATTATCCGTCAGGACAAACTGGCTCTTTGCCGGGCCTCCGCAAGTTAGAACGGGCGGCACACTGGTTTGGCGGGACCAAGTTGTATCAATGACGCCACAGGAACTTTACCACAATTCGCACGCTGATGTTGTGCATACTTGCCCGTGGAGACTGTGGAATGTCGTGACACCTCTTTACGACAGCAACGACGATGTGCCTGTGCCGCAGCTTGGCCCGCCTGTCGTCAGCCCTCTTGAGCAGCAAATTCAGAGTTTGCGCAAAGAATTGGAGCAATTGAAATGAACCGTTCGCAACAAATCATCCCGCTTATTCTCAAGCATGAAGGCGGCTTTGTGAACCATCCGTCCGACCCCGGTGGGGCGACGAACAAAGGCATCACCATCGGAACCTTTCGCCGCTTCATCAAGCCGAAGGGCACGATTGCGGATTTGAAGGCGCTGACGACCGAGCAAGCCGTGGTTGTCTACAAGCGAAATTATTGGGATGTGGTGCTTGCTGACTTGTTGCCGATGGGCGTTGATTACACCGTGGCTGATTTCGCCGTGAATAGCGGACCAGCCCGCGCGGCTAAGGTGCTGCAAAAGGTTGTCGGCGCAACGCAAGACGGACAGATTGGCCCTGCCACGATAAAAGCAGTCAATGCCATGCCCGCCAAAGACGTGATACGACAGGTGAATGCGAACCGCTT
>Ga0070747_1000468_pt1 | contig 20313 bp, 8 predicted proteins | sample VirMetDEL_Mar_31_FD_77321 | JGI IMG/M metagenome (GOLD analysis project Ga0070747, IMG submission 77321) | Aqueous microbial communities from the Delaware River and Bay under freshwater to marine salinity gradient to study organic matter... | ecosystem: Environmental > Aquatic > Marine > Coastal ... | reverse complement strand
TTAGAAAAAGGCTGTCCCGTAGAACTAACAAAAACTTTACCGTCATCTGTTAATTCAAACTGTCCTTGTCCATCAGACCTAGTAAACAATGCATCTTCTTTTGTAGCTGAAGGTTCGTTAGTATTTTCACTCCCAGGAGCAGCTGAGGTATCCGTTTTTGTTTTACCTGCCTGTGGCTCGTCATCCTTCGAGTTTTGACGTCTTTGACGATCTCGTTCTGCTTGTTTCTTTCGGGCAACTTCTACAGTATTTACAAGAGGTTCCTCTTGAGCTCGTCCTTCTAGATAGGCTTTGCGTGCTTTTTCTTGTAAAGGAGTAAGTCCAGTTAGCTTTGCAACATCACTTCTGGTTATTGTGTCCCAGCTAGCTCTTGCTTCTGCAACTGTTGCTTGTCTATCTCGTACTTCGTTGTTTGCTTTTTCAATAGCTGCTTCGGACACACCAGCTTCTTTAAATCCTTTTACCTTCTCTGCAAGTTCATCAGAATCAACCGTACTAGTGATAGCTTCGTCTACTACTGCATCTATCTTTTGTTGCTTAGCTGTACGTTCTACCAACTTTGCTCTTGATATAGCCAAGTCTCGAGTCTTCGGATCACGCAGCAGGTTTTTTAAACCTTGAGCACCATTATCTTTTTGTGTAATGAGGTCTCTAAGATCTTCGAGTTCTTGTTTTAAAGCTACAAACTGCTCAGGCGCCATAGTTTTACGTGCGTCTTCAAGCAAAGTATTCATGTTTTTAACAAGGTTAGGAGATGAGGGAGTAAATCCTTCTTCTGTCACTACCCCAAAAGCATTACGAGCATATCTTCTAAGCCTGTTCTCGATATCAATTACTCGCTTTTTTCCGTCCTTCTGCTCTGTCTCTACGGACAAGCTAGAGTCAGGGAACATAGCTTTAATTTTATCTACTTTTTCTTGTATGGCTCCGTCAACCATACGCAGTGTAGCAGCTTCTTGCTTTAAGAACTTTTTGTATACACTCTCGTCTGCCTGCTCTTCGTCTTCTAATTGTTTTGCCTCCTTTGACATAAACAACCTGGAGACTCCCCTCTTTGTAGGAGTAGCAAACATCTCATCTATGAAAGACGCAGACTTCTCTACTTCTTTTACTGTCTCTAGTATACCATCAATCTGTTTGTTCTGATCGATCTTACTGTCAGCATCATACCCAAAGGTTTCTTTAAACTCTTTCTCACTCAGGTCTTTAGCATCAGTCATCATCTCTCTAAACATATCCAGGCTCCCAGCCTCGTAATGTTGTAGAATCTGAGCTGCTCTAAACTTCTTTTGATAAAAGTCATATAGCTTAGAGTCACCTGCGGCTTCAGCTTTCTCCATCTCTTTTAAGAAATAAGATTGTACTCCTACCTCTTCTGACTTTGCTGCAAGATTGTAAAAGGCAGGGCTATTAAATAGCTTCTCTTGTACATCTCTGTTTTTGCGCTTAGCTTGTGATTCTTGGAAGCTAGTTTTACCTCCCCCAAGTATACCTACAAGTGCACCGATGATGAATTGCTCTCTTGATTCAGGGTTAGAAAATGTTTCAGACGCTCTCTTCCCTATCTGAGGAAGAGCTTCACCTAGAGCTTTTATTCTGCTAGTATCCATCATCCCCTCAACTAGCTCTCCTAGACCTGCGTCATTATAGCGAGCCATTTGATAGTCTGTAATACCTTCTTGTATAGCATATTGAGAAGCTTCTTCTGTTCCCTCAGATGCCATTGTAGCTAGAAAAGGAGCACTAAACCTAGCTCCCTGTGCTACTTGTCTAAATCCTCCTGGAAGATCTGCAAGTTTGTCAACGACTAAGCCTTTACCGGCTGCTCTTTCAGCTGTTGTTGTTTTTCTAAGAAAAGATGAAGTTACATTTCTAGATTTGAATGGCTTTAACAGCCCTCTAAATGCAACCGCGTTACTTGCAGTAAGTACAGCAACGTTCCCATAAAATGCAGAAGCTTCAGCTTCCTGAGCTTGCATCTTAAGTTGTTGCATTTCCTGAGAAGTCAGGTTAGGATCTTCTCCTCTAAACTCCTTATCCTTTTTTGCTTTCTCTACAAGCTTCTCGTATGTTATACGACCTGTCTCTCTGCCTTCTAATGCAGCTTCACCTAGTGATGAATAAAAAGCCCCTTCCATATAAGCTGCTGCTCCCCCTACCTTTGATGTCCAGAATTTAGTATTTCTGTATGTATTTAAAGACTTGGCAACACCCGTCCCAGAAGCCAAAGACTTACCTGTTCTATATGCAGCTAATGATCGTGAAAGCTTTAATGCTTGTCCTGCTCTTCCTAATATACCAAGTCCCCCAGTTGCATACATACTTGCAGCAGTTCCCAAGAAAAATCCTACGCCGTCAAATACTTTATCGCTAAGAAAGTTTGCTGTCCATATACCCTCAAGTGTTCCCTTGTTAGCTATCTCCTCTCTAGTGTAGTAATGAGGCATAGCCTTCCGTATAGACTCTCTCCACTCTTCTGTGTCTATTGCTCTGGCATGCTTTGCTTCGTATGCAGCTAAGCTTTTTTCGCTGAAAGATTTACTTGTATCAGTAGCATAGTCTAAGAGACCTGCCATTCCTGTAAAAGTGTTAACAAAAGATGCGCCTGCAGTTACACCAAGCTTTGTAAATCCTCTACCGTACTTTTCCCAATTACTTTGTCTCTGAGCTCTAAGTTCTTCGTAGTCTCTGGTTTGTGCAGAGACATCTAACCCGTAATCAGAATAGTTAGAGAAATCTCCTGTACTGACTGCACCAAATAAACCTTGAGTTTGAGAGCCTCGTTCTCTAGGTCTGTATGTCCCTGTTCCTTCAGAAAGTAATGCCCCAAGAGGGTCTGTTGCTTTAGGCTTAGAAAGTAATCCAGTAAGAGGATCGAGTGGTTTAGTATCGCTCATATTTTATCTATTATTCTGCGCCTTTAGTTCATTGTACTTTTCAATAAAGTCAGCAAGAGCATAGTTTTCTTCTAACGGTTCGCCATCTGCCCCAGAACCTTTAACGTGTACTCTGCTTATACCTGCTATAATACCTAGGTTATCCTCTCCCATTTCTCGAATAGTAGGGAACATTGTTATTTCTAAATCTGTTCCGCTGATATTCTTGTTGAAAGTGACACCGTCTTCCGGTGAAACTGCTCCTGGTATATTTATCATCAAAGATAAAGCATCGTTTGTTAGCTGCATACCTGGATTATCAAATTCATTGTTGACTCTACTTTGCATAGTAGGGTCAAAGCTTGAGATAACATCATCGTATAACATTGTAACAGAAGAGGCTCCTAGTGTAGCATCTCTGTCTGCTCCTGTAGCCTTCTTTAACTGTAACACAACACCAGCCTGCATTCCTGAAGCAGTTGGAACCTGTGTAAATCTTACGTCAGCTATTTGTGCAAGTCCTATATTTTCTCCTAAGAGATCCCCTACTGTGTTTATATTTCCTTCTGTTCCTGCGGGGACAATAATATTAGAATTAGCATAAGCAGAAAGATCCTTGCCTTTAAGTTCATTTAAAATCAGCTTTGACCTAGTGCCTTTCTTATCATCTCCAAGAGCCACTGAAGTAACATCCATAGCGTAATTTACCTTGCTTTTTTCAGACAAAAATTCTACAGATTCGTCATGTGCTTCTGATATGCTCTTTTGAATAATCTTATTTATAGCGCTGGACATTTCTGTTACTCTAGAGTCTTGATAGTATGTAGGTCCAGTTTTTAGGCCAGGACTGTTGATCTGCTGCACAGTTCCGCCCCCAGTTTTAACTGCACTTTTGTCAACCTCTACAGAAGAGGCTAAGGCAATCATTTCTTCTGCCTCTTCCCTATCTACTCCAAATAGCTGTTGTGTTATCTCTAAAGCGCTTTCATTTGCGTCAACTCCGGCGTTAGTAAGAAGTGAAGATGTAGAAGAGATTGCAGGTAATATATCTTTTAACATGACAATGTTAGCTATTTCCCTGGCTCCTTGCTGAGGCTCATCCTTTGTCACTGTTATAGTGTTACTATTTTCGTCGTAGACAAAATTGTTTTCAATTGGTTGCTCTTTAAAGTACTCACTGAGAGAGCCTGCGGGGATCATCATGTCGATTGCAACATCTGAGACAACATCTGAAACAAACGTTTCTGCAAATCCTCCATACGAGTTTTTAAGAAGTCTTTGTGACAACTCTGCTTCTTGTCTATATAACTGTATTTTAGAGTCAGCTGCATTAAGGGTACGTGCAATAGTAGCTCTGTCAGCTTCTGGGTTAGCACGCATTATATCGTCCATCAAAGTTGGGATATCTTGAAGTCTGTCCTCTAACGATTGTCCGTTACTCTCTAATAATTCTGCGAGTTGTGGAAGCTGGTCTAGAACAGTCTCATAGGCCAAGTTTGTAGCTTGTCCTATGTTTTCAATATTAGCGTTAATAGAATCAGCAGTTACTTTTCCGTTGTCTCCTATAATATTAGCTGCTTTTATTTGAAACTCCCCTCCAGGTGTAGTAACTCGGAATGTTCCTGCATCTAATCTATTCTCTTCTAGCTTTTTATTTAAAGCGTCGGCATACGTCATTTTGTAGCTTCCCCCATATGCACTAGGCTGTCTAGTAGCTAAAGCAGTTCCCAAGTAGTTTGAAGCATCTTTATTGTATGCTATTGCACGAGCTGCACGTCGTTTGTCTCCCAATGATGCGGTAGTTCTTATTCGATCTACAGCGTCTGCTCCTGCAGTTTCTTCTTGCTCTTTTAGATCATATGAATGTTTAGCTAGTATACTATCAATAGTACCCTCATCCATGTCAAGCGTAGTGAAGTCTGCAGTTTGTTGCATGTACGCAGAAACATCAGGTCTATTAAGTATATTACTAGTAACTGCCATTACAGCTTCCTGAGGAATATACTCTTCGATTTGTCCTTCTTTTTCTACAGCGTAAACTAACCCATCTGGGCCTTGCTCATAACCCTTTACTGTATATCCTCCTCTCTTTACTTCAGGTATATCATTAAGTGCGTCAAGTATCTCTTGCTGTACATCTACATATTGTGCAATAGAAGTACCACCATACATACTTGATTTGTTTACTCTCCCGTTCTCATCAAGCTCAATCCCCTTGTACGCAGCATAGTCTCCGTCTTGCTCGGTAAGCCTGCTTTTTTTAAGCCATCCTTGGTAATCAGACATAGTGATCTTACCCTCCTCTAGCATCTTCTCTTTTGCCTCCTTATCTGTCTGATATCGTGTGTAGTTTTCTACAAGAGGAGACGCTGTTTCCCTATACTTCTTTGCAAGTCTGTTTACAGGCATAAACATATTCTCATAGTCACCTCTTTCTGCAAGTCCATCGATCTCTGACTTAGTGTTATTGTACAAATCATTGTACATACGTTGGTCATTTTCAAATGAGGCAACAGTAAGATCGCTCATAGACTGCGAGATAGCATCTTGAGCTTGGAAATTTTGGAGATATCTCTCTTTAAGCGTCGCTGATATTTCTGTAGACATAGGGTCTACAAATTGACTAAGCGGCTTGTACAAGTTTCTATATGCCATTACTTTCTTTTTCTTTTTATCTTCCCAATCTTACGTACATACCCGCCCCGCTTAGATTGTGTAGTTTGCTGTTGAGCTTGAGTCATAGCATCTGTAACAGCTCCAACTCTTTCTCTATCTTGAGCATTATATGTAGGAGCTCCTTGACTCATTTTAGCAGCCTGTTCTCTTAGCTGAGTATCGTTCATCCCAAAGTAATCAGACTTCTTTCTTTTAGATTGTCTACGAAGCTCTTCTAGATACTTCTGTCTTGTATACTCTCCGCTAATCTGTGAAGCTTCTGCAAAACGTTCTTCTGCTTTATATGCTCTTATGTCATTAGCATATTGTGCAGTGTTAGTACCTAGTTGGTTAAACGCTAGCATACGCTTTTCGTATTCGTTTTGATCACGCTGATTTTGAGTAGCCGCATTAAACTGTCGGGCTCTAGTTACGTTCTGTGCATCAAATTGAGATGCTCTAAGATTACCCATCTCTTCTTGAGCAGCTAAAGCTTTATTTTGTCTAGCTTCTGCATTAGCAATATTTAGATTGCCTGCTCTCTGTTTTTCATTGGTAGCCATCATAGCTGATATCGCCCCAGGCCCCGCAGCTTGATTTTGTATGAACTTATTTGCAGCATTAGTATTTCCTGAGGAAGCAGCTCGTTCAGAATTAAAGTTTACTCTAGGTAACTTTATCCTTCCTGTAGTGGCTGCTGCTACTTTATTAGGTTGTGGGTATTTAGAATTAAGCTCTGCTAAAGGCCCCATCAATTGATAAGGTAACAGTACATCTTTTCTAAGCTTTATCCCAGTAGTAGGTACCTCTTCCGGTATTTCTTCTGGTATATCTTCCGGTATATCTTTTTCACCACCGTCATCACCTCCTGTAATTTCTTCTTTGGAAGCTCTTTTCTTGTAAGGGATATAAGCACTGACAGTTTGCTCACCGACTTTTCCATCTACTTTAATTTTACTTCCCTCAGGAGCTTGTTCGTTATATGCTTCTTGGAACTTTTCTACATCCTCTGCGTCTGTTGGGTCAAAGTCCTCCCAATCGTACCAAGGGTTATTTGCTTTTAGTGCCTCAACTTCAGACATAGTAACTGGGTCTCCGTCATCTCTACGGTACAAACCTTCCTCAGTTTTATGTTGTTCTTCTGGAAAACGTCTAGCATATGCATTTTCTGCGTCTAGCTCAAAATCACCAGCAGCAGCGTCAGCGGGTATTGTTCCATATGAATCGTTAGCAAAGAAACTATAATCAGGAGCTCCTCCTTCTTCCATAATCATCTTAGGATTCCTTTCCCCATTTTCATCTCTCCCCTCACGCTTAGCCACTTCTTCCTGCATTTTAGCAAGCTTCTGTATATCAGCTTGTGTTCCTCCACGCTCTAACATCTCTTTATGCCGTTGCGCAAATGTCTTTTTTCCTACTTTAAGAAAGTCTGAGAAAATGTAATCTCCAGGTCCACCATTTTTCATATTTACTTTGTCCATAGTTTCTCCTCCTTCTACTTCAGTTTGAGCATCTAACATGATACCACCTTTAGAATGCTTAGGTCCCATAAACTCGACAGCCCCACCCGCAAGTGGTTTCATATAGCTGCCTCCAGCTTGTTTGCTGTTCTTTAAATTTTCTTCAGTAGGAGCTCCTTTAGATCCAGGCTTCCGCATAGACTCTCCCGAGCCTTCTGCTATACGTTTACGTTTGGCATGAATGTTTGCCCAAAGACCTCCTCCTTTCATTTGATAACCAGGAAGATACGAGTTAGTCATAGAGTTTCCAATGTTATAACCTTGATCTTGACCAGTACTAACCATAGACTGTTCAAAAGCACGCTGTTCAGAAGCTGCTACTTGTTCTTGCTGCGATGCTACTTTTTCTTCCTCTTCTCTAGCAGCTAATTTCTTTTTGCGTTGGTTAAGTAAAGCTGTGGTTCCTCCGATAAGTCCTGCCCCAATCAAACCTATTGGTCCTAGACCTAGCATTGCCGCCATTCCAACCCCACTTCCTGCTCCTGATATTAATCTTCCTGCGCCTTCTCCAAAGTTTGTTTTAGTATCGTCTTTGTCATTAGATACATGCTCGATGCCTTTTCCTGCTAATGACGCAGCTGCAGCAATAGGACCTGCTCCGATAGAAGTTCCAGCAGCACTAGCAGCGCTAGCTCCATCAGCCGCACCTTTTCCGTAATTACCTAAGTTAGTGAGTAGTTGTCCTGTGTCCTTAGATGTTTTAGCTACTTGTTTAGCAGATGCGGTTCCTTTAGCAATCTTGGCCATACGTGCTGCGTTTGCAGCTTTTTGTATAGCTTCTTGTCCTAAATCTTGTCCAAGGTCTGCTGTTCCTGTTTTCATTCCTTGTTGGAACTGCTCAACTTTTGCAGCTTCCGCTTCGTCTGCTTTTTGTTTTTGCTGCTGTTGGCTAAGCATAATCTCTTGCTGCAACTGAGCTAATTGCATTTGAGCTTGTTGTGCTCCTGCCATTCCGGACATGGTACTAGTGTATCCAGATGTAGCTGCTGACGTAGGCTGTGCGTAAGGATTACCTCCTGCTTCGTACTCCCCAAGTTTATATCTAAAGACATTACGGGCAAGTTCCTTATTTATTCCTTCGCGTTTAGCTTTACGCTGACCACGAAGAGACTGACGAAACTCTTTATTATCACCACGCTCTAATTTACGGCTTGCTTTGTTGTCCGCCCTAGTAGACGCTCTATTTGATGCGTTTACTTTACGAGTTTCTTTTCGGTTTTCTTTCCGGGTTTCTCTTCGGTCGGCGTTTCTTCTACTCTTTTTGCTCATGATTATCTAAAGGATTGTCGGAATTTAGTACCTGCAGAATACAAATATATTAAATTACGTTCTAAGTTGTCACTTATAAGTCTAACACCTAGGAAGTGATCTACAAACTTCTTATGGTTATACCACTGTTTAGTATTGTCTATATACGCAGCATTTATAACCCCCTCTTCTGTGAACATAGATCTATCTGTAAGAGACGTTGTAGATCCCACATTAAATACATCATGTACATTAAGCTGGTTGTTTGCAACTACTGCTGCTGTGTTTAATTTTTGTGCGCTGAGATCTCTAAAGTCATTTATATACCAGAACCTATCAACTAGTCTAGCATTCGTTAGGTAGTATATATCTCTTGCTCCTGACAGTTGAGTACTGTTGTACGTGTAGAAAGAAGTAAACGCTGGAGACGTATGCTTATCTGACATGTCAGGGTAAACTCCATTTATCCCTACTACTTCTGCCCAATACCTAATGGTTGTAAATACCTTAGAGAGTCCTGCTTGTGAGTTGTCGATATACTCAAATTCAAAATTATACTGCTGATCATAGAAGTTACCCGGAACATTTAAGTTTGAGTGTTCCCACACGTTTGTCGTTGTTGTATTAACAAGACCGTAGTATTCTTTTTGAGTGTTAGCAAACAGGTTTGGGAGATAGCTATGTCTACTGCCCCATATTTTTAATTCTGGGTAGTACGAAACAGTCCATCCTCCTGAAGTAAAGTACTGTGTATTTGAAAATAATATCTCAACTGTATCGTTGACTCTTTGACTGTAGTAAGAAAAGCCCCCATCTATAGACTGCACATTGCTTATTCCAGTATTCTCACTATTAAACAATGAAATTAATGCCGAGGTAGGTTCTAGCTCTCTTTTCGAGAGTATGATTCTTTTGTACTTAGGATCGTACACAGCATTAAAGCCGAACAGATTAGTAGGAGCATCAAGATTCTCTATACTTTCTAAGTCAATGTACGCTTGTATTTTGTACGGGATGTTGTCTAAAAACCATTTTTCCATTCCCAAAGAGCTTAGCTCCTCTATGCTTTCTCCCATCATATAGACTTTACGGTCTTTACGATTAACAAAGAATTGACCAAACCTCGTAGTCAAAGAAGCAAACTGACAGTCAGTGCCTCCGTAACCTTCTGTTGTTGGGATCATCTCATCTGGGCTTTGCTCAAAGATGTCACCACTACCAACGAATGCCTGGGTACTATCACTAAGCCCTAATTGTTGCCTGCCTCTAGTAACGAACAAGCTTCTTTCTGTGTGCAGATAAAGTATACTGCCTAAAGTAAATAGCTTAGTAATCTCTCCTCTATTTCTTGGTATGTCTTTGTAGTCTAGAGCTAAGAAGAACCTGTATTTGTCTTGTATGCTGCCGTCGTCTACAGTAGATCGTATAGTGCGAGTAGGGTATAGCGTAGGATTAAATAACTTCTTAGGTAGTGGGGAAGTTACTTTGATGTCTTGAACAGCAGAGTAGTTGTTCATGTACAACAAATGTTCTGACTTTGTCTGATCGTTGTCAGGTCCGCTGAACAAAACGTCTGCTCCAATGGAAGCATCGAAGAACATGCTCTCTGGAACAGTTACACCTTCAGATGTATCTCCTTGATGCCTGAATCCTAATAAATCATCAGACTCACAGTAGAAATTAAATACTGTTGCGTACGGGTCTACTGCTCTGTTATTTATTTGGAATCCTCCACTAGCCCCACCACTTGAATTATTTTCAAATGGGTTAGTTGACCATGCGTATCTAATACCTAGGTCATTGGTGTTCTCTGGCCTGTAGAAACATGTTCCATAATCTTGAGAAGTAGTTCTAACAGAATGTCTATTTACAAAGGTGTCCCCACCAAAGATGGTGTTAGTTTTGTATGTATAGCTATTGTCTTCGTCTGCCCTTGCTCCTGCGACTTTATTGTCATCTAGAGGTTGATAGTATCCTGTCCAAACCAGTCTTTGTTGGTCAAATGGCTTATACACATTAGTCTTGTAGCTGCATAGATTTACTAGATATACTGCAGGCCATGATCGGTAATTTCCCCCATTCACTTGAACGTTTAATTGTCCAAGTTGCAATCTGTTTTCCCCAGAGGTAGCTGATCCCCATCTAGCTCTTGACCACCAAAACGCAGTGCTACTTCCAGATGTAAAGTTTCTATGTTCTATTAGCGCAGGAAGTCCTGATACAAGCCCCAAGGCTATGCAAGACTCACCAGCAAAATGTAGTAAGTAGTCTGCATTTTTAAATGCACCACTCTCAGAGTTCTTAAGTAAGGTGCTCCCTGTTATATAGGTTTTACTGTTACTGTCTAATGTCAATATTGTTTGATAATCATTAAGCCAGTATCCAAAGTCTTCGTGATCGGTAGACCAGTTTGTGTTTGATGTATTTACATAGTTAGGATTGTGGTATCTATTAGCGACTAGAACTGAGGTGTAGTAATTTGATACTCCTGAGGGCTGTGCGTCTGTAGTAGCATCTCCAGTTACAGATACTGCCTGTTCATTATTATAGTCGTCATCACCATCTGCTGCCCACTCGTACCACTGTGTATTTCCAATGGTACTGTTAATCCAGTCCGTATCTATCATATACGGTCTGCTTTCAGCTTCTTTCTTTTTGTTTCCTCCCTCATACATTCGCATAGTTAGAATCTTCTGCACATCTATGTGCGAAGCCCCACTTAGCGTGTGCTTGTTCTTTAGGAGATTAAAGTCATGAAAAGTAAATACTGATATTGCTCTTTTTGCCTTACCTGCAAACGTGTCATCAAAAATGTTATTTATTTTTGGGAGTGTTTTGCTTCCATAAGCAATTGTTCCTTTTAACATCCAAGCATCTACGTATGGACCATGCATTGCATTCGTCATACGGTTACTTACCGCAACAGTTTCTTCGTACCAAGACGGCATAACAATGCTTTGACCTATGATAGTCTTTTCTTGTTGTTGTCTCTTTGCGTAATAGACTTTGAAGCCCTGTACCTGATCACGTATAAACGGAGGAATAGGAATGTCTGAGAGGGTAATACCTAGTATTTTAATGCTCTCCGATAAGGTTAGTCCGTTAACGTCAGCGTTTTCCCCGAACAGATTTACATTTACACCTGGAGGAGAATCAAGATCGTTAATAAACGAGAACACCCCATTCTTGTTAGGGGGCATTTTGTGATGCCTGACTTTACTGTTTTTAATGTTTCCTTGCAGAAAAGACTGTCCGTTAGAATCTACACTTACAACATCAAAGTCGTTAGAGTCTGGGTATCTTTCGTCCTCATTTTCCCAGTAGCTCATTTCAAGATTGTTTTCTCCCACGATATACTGTGTATCAGTTACTTGGAATAATCTTGTGTCTGGGTATAAATCTTTTACTTCTGAAAGTTCTAGATCAATGTCACTGTTTTTTATAGTCTCTAGGTTAGCTGCAGTTAATTGACTTCTTTCATCTATACCAACTCCTGCACGTGGAAGATCTTTTGACTCCCTTCCTGGAATATGGTATGCATAGGTTTCCGAACCGTCATTTAGCACAAAGGATATGTAAAAGGCATATACCTCAGAACGTCTGTAGCCTTTGTACTCGTGAGATAGTTTTACATCTTTATATCCTTTACGGACATTGGAAGAAAAGAATCCGTCGTCTAAGCTATCTTCTTGTAAAGTCTTATAAATATTAAAGTCGTTGCTAAACTCTTCGCCCGAGAAGTTAGCGTAGCCATTGTTTAATACAATACTGTGTATACGTTTAGGATCAAACCTAGGAATGTTTTGTACTTGTGGTATTACCTTAATACTGTTAGCATATCTCTGATATCCTATGTCTCCTCTAGCTCTTAGATTAGATACGTACAACCTATTATCAAGCTGAACAAAAGATTTTGCAGTTTCGTATCGTACAGAATCTATTACAATTTCGGAGATAGAAGATGCTGCTATTTGTTCTAAACCTGTATACGTAATATCCAATGCTACATACGCATTATCAGACTGTGGCTCTGGTATTTTAACTACCTCAAGCTCATAAGCAAACTCACTTGACTCTTGATTAATGCCTCCTCCAAACCGTTGTATGATAACAGGTCGCACATGGGTGTAGTTAGACGGTGTTGGTATGTCTATAGACCATGTAATAGATTTGTTTGATTGACTTCCTTGAGGATCACCTGTAATGGACTCTGTGGGTATTGAGTCTTCTTGAGCTGTTACTAGGTGTACAGGGTTTGATGTCGCTAAGTAGTTAGTCCTATTAAGATCTTCGTCTACGTATGCAAGCGCTAAGTGGTAAGTTCCACTAACGACTCCTCCACCCTCTTCTATCTGTATATCTCTAAACTCAGGAATAAAACCTGCGTTTAAGAATAAATCTAATTTTTCTACTGTATAGTCCTCGTTGCTATAAAGACTGGAAACATTTGACGTTTCTTGTCTTGTGATATTAATAACTCTGGGAGGGTTATACTCACTTATGTATTCAATTCCAGTGAATTCATCTGTGGCCTTTAAGATATAGTTATCTGTAAAGTAGACTAATACATTTCCATTAACATCAATTTTAGTTGTAGCCTCAATTGTATTGCTTGGTTGGAAATTAAGTTGAGCATCTCTATACAACACAGTGTGTTGGCCCAGAGAAGGATTTACGATCCCAATTGCACTAGTAGAGTTACTTTGAAACGTGTAGTTAAAAAACAAGACAATGCGTCCATCAGTGAGAGGGCACTGCCCAATGATGTTGTCAACTACAAATCCTGTAACGTTTGTTATAGGAGAGGTTCCTTGCTCATTGACCACCGCACCTTTTTGGTAATACAAGTTTGCATTCAGAGCATCTCTGTATGAACCCTCAGGTTGATCGACCCTTTCCGGGTCTTTTACCATGCCTCCTATAAACTTTTTCATTCTGTGTGTGTTTCCTCATCTGCAAACCACATGTTGTTTATAAGGTTTACCAATTCGTTAATTTTCGCAATGCGTTGCGCAACAGTTGCATTTGATGCCAGTCTTTCAACTGGTCGGGGGTCTTGAAGCTTTTCCATTAGTCAACTAAATAAAGTTTGAAACTGCCATAAACACGCGTAGTAGTCGATAGGGCGCCAGTACGATTTTCAACGAATGGTATAATAGACCCAGCATTGATCGCACTTGTTGTAGTAAACTCACCATGATAGACTACTGTAGACGTACTACTTACTGTGATATCAGCAGTTTTGGCTCTCAAAGTAACGGTACGCTCACTATTGGCTGAACCTGAAGTGTCTAGCGATCCCCCCCACAAGCTAATACCCCAGGTGCTGCCTGATGGCGCACTTTGAACCCTAAAGCCATAGACACACTTGATCTTTTTGTTAGTCGTGGGCACCTGGAAACCCATCATCATAATCTTGTAGTTATCCATGGTGCTTGTAGCACTATCGACAGCTTGGCTGGCATCATAGTTTTTTAGAGCGCTTTGATCTGGCTCTGTACTGGTGCTATAGAAATACGGACCATACGTAGTATGTAGTCCTACTCGTTCACCATCGTCGGCACTTCCCCATGAAAACATGCCACCAAACTGTCCCAGAAAGTTATCACCACCACCACCTCCGCTACCACCACTTGCAAATGACAGGTTACCGGAGCCATCTGTTTTCAAGAACTGACCCGCACTACCGTCTGTATCAGGAAGAGTAAAAGTAAGATCGGACGTCATGTTAGTCGACGGACCTTGCAGTACAACTCCATTTGATCCTCCCTGTGAGGGTTCGTTAAACTTAATGCTGGCCTGAGTAGTTCCCCCTGCCCCATGAAATTCAACGTCATTCAAAAACTGAGTAACAGCACTAAACGTCCATTTTCCGCTACCAGAGTTAGCGCTTACATCGTATAGCAATTTGGAACTAGACCCAACTTTAAAGTTTAAATCGTTGCTCATTGTAATGATACGAGATCCCGAAAGAGTCATATCAGTATTCCCGAGATTGGTGTTTGTATCAGCTGTTTGAGCAACAAAAGATAAGTTACCACTACCATCTGTCTTAAGCACTTGCCCGCTGCTACCGTCTGTAGCTGGAAGGGTAAAGTCCACGTCTGCAGTCAAATCAGGAGCTAAAAACCTAACACCATGACTGTTGTCGTCATCAAAAATCTTTAGTCCTGCAGGCAATCCTGCTACTGGTTGTATAGAAGCGGTGCCCTGCATAACAGGGTTAACTGTAGAGACTACGGTTGTAAAGGACAATGCCCCAGAGCCGTCAGTTTTAATAACCTGCCCACTTGTCCCATCTGCAGCAGGTAATGTCCAAGTCACATCATTTGTTACAGACAGAGGTGCTTTTAAAGCTACATAATTACTTCCCAGTGCTGATGCTTCATGGAACTTGAGGCTAGACATAGTTAGGGTTCCTGCTCCTTCAAACTGAATGTCATCAGACCTCAACACAATGGCGCCAGTACCTGCTGGGTCAATGACTACATCTCCGTTGCTTGCTGACGTAATGATTTCGCCGTTAACGTCTAAGGGCCCTCCAAGTTGTGGAGAAGTATCTTCTACCACATTGCCGAGTCCCCCAGAACTAATTGTACCCCAAGCATAATCGCTGCCCGTCCACTTCAAGTACTGCCCACTACTTGCACCGCTCTGATTTAGATGTGTGTTAACACTTGCGTCTGTGTAGTGCGCTAAGTCACTAATTTGACTTTCGGTAATAGTTAGTGCTGCTTGATGCTGGGTTACGGAACTTTGAGAGATCCGAGCATTAGCAAAAGTACCTGATGTTATCTTACTTGACCCTAACCCTGGGATACGTGCAGTACTGAATGTACCACTAGTTATTTCACTAGCTGCGTGGTTATGAGATGCTGGTGCAAATGTAGTGGGCACATTGGCTAGGTCCCCATAGTCAATACCACTGGTGTCTCCGTCAAAAGTTACAGTACCGCTGCTTGATGAAAATGTAGTGTTTCCAGAAATGTTGAGGGTAGCAAAGCTGAATATTCCTACTGCTTGAGAGTATACGTTACCCATGCTAATGCGCATAGCAGTGGCGGCTGAGCCAGATGCATTTTGCAGATCTAGCCTAAAGTCTCCATATGCTGCAGTTTTACCACCGGTATTGCTCAAGTCAGTTTCAGAAATCTTTAAATAGCTGTCATACAGTCCAATAGAAGCAGAGTGAGTATCTAACTCTAGCGTCCCTGCTTGGTCTCTGTCTGCTCCAGAACTTGCCTTTATATGACGCAGTTTAGTGGTCCCAGTACTTCCTGCACTGGTGTCTCCCTCAACAAAAGTATTTAGATTTAGAGTGCTGTCGAAGATGGCCTGCAGAGCTGTAACTGTAGCATTTCTACTTGCTCCTAAAGCAGTCCCTCCTTCATCAGTAAACTTTGTATAGGCTATGTCTACATATACAAAAATATCATCTGCGTCGTTAGCACTAGTTCCTACTCTAATATTCAAGTTTGAGGCATTGCTTGCATGTGCCTCTGCCGTCAAACTTGTCTGGTTGTCAAAAACTTGAGCCTTATCTTTTAGGCTGTCCTTGAGAGTTATCTGCCCACTATTTATAAAACATTTTATTGCCATAGCTCTAAGTGTTAAAAGGGCACTGTTCCTGCCCGCACAGTCCATGCCTGGGGGCTAATTGAGAAAGAAGATCCAGTAGAACTAGTAGAATACGTTATGCCCCACCTCATTCGTATTTCTTGTGTGTTTGGTGTCCAGAAGGTCTCCCCAGTTATAGACTCAAAAGTGTCCTTTAGACTGAGAGTGTAATCTTCAACAGCGCCTCCCGCCGCCGTATATGTTAACGGGCTTATGGTATTTATTTGTACAGCGTCTAGATTTGTGTATGCAAATCCGTCAAGATTATCTGCTAAAACCAAGTTATTGCCACTGCTGTATATGAGTCCTGGGTTTCCCAAACCCCACACAAAAGCTCCTACAAGAGCTACTGCATTTGTATACGTTCCTCCTACTTTCCTCCCAACTTCTACATATACATATAGATATCCCTGACCCTCACCATTCCAAGAGTATCCCCAGTTAGAGGCTAGTTCTAGTGTAAAGTCACCAATTGGTGCTCCTCCTCCAGAAGCTACTTCAAGTACAGAGCCGTCACTGAATGTTGTATAGTCGGTGCTAGTAGCTATTGTAGTAGTTAGCTGATCTCCTGTACTTGTTTGATCATTTGAATTTACGTGAGTTAACGTAGCATTAGAGTTTGAAGTAGCTATAACATCATAATAATTTACAGTCGACCCGGTTGTGCTAGTAATATTAGTGACACCATTTATTCCATTTGCTGCATATACAATTTTAGAAATAGCAGGACCAGTAGTTGTAGCTGGACCTTGATCGCCGTAAAGTCCCAAGAACGCGATAAGGTCTGCTACATTTACTTCTCCATCACCGTTAATATCTGCAGGGTTTCCTCCAGATCCCGCACTTCCTCCGTACGAGGCAATAGTTCCAAATCCTCCGTCAATGTTTTCTTGAACGATTCCGCTAAGTATTGCCTGGATAATATGTTTGAGAGTGACACCTCGAACCAACTGTGACCCATTTACATACGCAGCAAATGTTACAGTGTCTTCATTGGCGTGTAGTATCTGTCCTATACTTTGCCCAGACGCAGCTGCAACAACTGCAAAGTCTGTAGGATCAAAAACATCAGGAATCCTTGGTGTAGTTACAATCTCGTGGTGATTAGAGGCTGTCCCCCAAGTATTAGCCTGATATATGTAAGGGAGATATATACCATTACTGTCCCTGGTAATACTTAAATACCCTTGTACTCCTTTTGTGCCTGCATCTCCCCAAGTGTTTCTATTAGCCTCACTTGTAAAAATACCTATACCCTTAACGCTGCTGTCGTTATTAGAAATATCGACAACAGCATAAGATGAATTACTATTCTCAATTACATCAGCTAGTTTTATCGGCATTGGTCTTGAGGGTTAGAAAATCCATTGCAGCCATCAAAACGGTAGGAGCAATAGACAAAGTTCCATCGTCTATTAGTTCAACCTTTTTTAAGCGGACTTTCTCATCCTCATTGAGCAATGCTTCTACTTGCTTTTTAAAGTCTGCAGCATCTTCGTCAGCGATTTCAGGATCACCATTAGAGTCAACTGTAGCCTTTGTGCGAAGCTGTTCAATATAAGTTTGTCTGTGCTCTTCAAATGATTCAACTACAGGTTGCAGCTTGGACATATTTTGTGCAATCGTCCACCCAGTTACAAGTGGGAGCTGTGACTCACTTATAGTCTGAAAGGCTTTATACACGTTGATACACTCTTTTAATAACATGATATTTGAGATTGGTTTGTTTTACAAATATACAAATTATCCTACAACCACTACATTGAATACGACACCGTTAGCAATACCGCCTCCAATAGCAACGCGAACTGCATTTACTGTTTGAGAAGTGTACTTAAAGAAGACAATATTGTCGGAGGCATCGCGTACTTGTACGATAACATCTTTATGATTAAGGTTGTGCGTAATAGTAAAGTATCCATTGGTCACATCACTGTTGCTTGATTCATCAATAGTATATTGAGTCTTAAAAGTCCTAGCAACTCTAGTAAGAGCACTGGAAGCATGATCTTTGTTATCAATAGCCCAGTAGTTTGGAGAGATTGCGTAAACAAGATTGGGGCTAGACGAGCTTACACCTTGTTTGTAAGCTTCTATACCTACATCACTACTAGCAGCTACACCATTTGTAAAGTCATCATCGTCAGTGCTATCTACATATCCTACGGTAATGAGAGCGTCTTCTATATATACATTTTCCTTTTGAAGGTTAATGTACGTCTCACTTCCAATGACGTTAAGATTACCACCGATAGTAACGTCACCACTTGCAGCAATTGTTGTAAAGGAACCTGCCGCTGCTGTACTTGCACCGATTGTAGTGCCGTCAATTGCACCACCGTCAATGTCTACAGCGCCCAAATTCTGACTAGACATAGTGCCTAGCGTTGGGGCGCCAGATAAACTCCCATATGCACCGTCAAAACTACTTGTTCCAGCTCCAATAGTTGCCCGAACAGTAGCAGCATCTGCATCGTCTAAAATAGTTCGAGCAAATGCTGTTAAACCTGTAACTGCATACGTATCTGATCCAGTGGTATAGATCATCTTATTCGCAGCAGTAGTTAACCCTGCGATAGAGAGTAAACCAGCATCGTAAGCTTGGACGTCTGAGCCAATTTCTAGGCCTAAATTAGTTCTTGCGGCTCCTGCATTCTCTGCTCCCGTACCTCCATTAGCAATAGCAACAGTGCCCGTTACGTTAAGAGCAGTACCAGTAGTGTCTGCATTTTTTAATGCAAACCTCTCACCGATAGCTTTGGATGACATGATGTGAGCATTGTCATCTACAAACTCAGCAGTAATATCAATGTCATCAATTGTGTGGCCGCCTAGAACCAAACTAGCAACAGTAGCCGCACCTGTATTTAGTGTACTCGAACCATTATTTATGTTCCCAAAATTAGAAGTTATACTTCCGCTAGACAAAGCCCCTACAGTAGTTATTGCAAGACCATTTATGTCACTTTGGGTTGGAGCAGCTGTGTATGAAGGTAGTCCAAAAGTACCATCATGCTTAAGGAAATGTCCAGAAGTGCCCACTGCAGGTACTAGACCTGCATTGCCTTTTGGCTGAGCAGCATTAAACACGATGTTGCCGGTCATTGAACCACCAGCAAGAGGTAGTGCCTCAATATCGCTTAATACCTCTGCCGCCGATCTACCCTCAATAGACGTACTATTAACTTTTAAGAAGTCATTATCTGCTACACCAGTGGTAAAAATTGGAATATTGGTATTTGCAATTCCAAAAGAGAGAGCGTCTTGTTTACCATCTATTTGACCCTGAATACCGTCAGTAACACCGTCTAAGTAACCTAGCTCATCGCTTGTTACATCAGATACTGCAACTTTACCACTGCCATTGGAAATCAAGGCACGGCTGGCCGCTAAGTCAACGCTAGCAATAGTGCTTGCTGCACCTGTGATGTCGGATGTACCCCCTACACCAAAGTCACCAATGTACTTGTAGCCTTTAATGTATACCTTGTCTGTAGACGCAATGCTGCTTGTAAGCGCTGTAGACCCTCCTACAGCTCCTGATTCATTTTCGTTCGTCCAGTACAGAACCCCGGCTTGATAGTCAAAGAACCAATTTGCGGTTTCAACTCCTGGTACAACCCGAAATACGCTAGCACCCGTTCCAGAACCATCAGTACCTCCAATAGTAGTAGCGGGGGTGTCGTTACCATTCCAACCTGTTGGACCAACATATACCTCTACAGTATATGCCGCACTAAATTCTGACGGGATCCAGTTCTGCTGTCCTGTACTCCACGCACGCTTAAACCCAGTAATGTTTGTATCGGTAGTACCTGTTGCGGCAGTACACTCTACAACATCTGCGCCCTGGTACGCTTGAACAATACCAGTTACAGCGGCAGGAGTACCCGGAATCGAAGCGGATTGTTTCATTACCTTGTCTCCACGAAGGAGCAAGGGAGATGCAATTGATTCACCAAATCCGTCAGTATTTTCTGACGTATTTGTTTTTGTTTTTCCGAATGCGACCTTTTTAAGTAAGAGGTCAACTTTTTCTTCTAATGAAAATGCCATAGTTAATCAGATTAGTTTGCAGGTTGCACTCCCAACTTGGTGATAGCTTCACCGTCGGATAGTTTAATTCGTATATACAAGTGGCTTCCGTTACCCCATTGACCAGTACCTGCTGTAATAGTTAGTGTAGTATTCGATTCGGTGCCGTCAAAAAATGCTCCGTCTCCACAACCTCCAATAGGAACACCGTCGTTTGTTTGAGTAGAGTTGACTGCCATGCAATCCAACCAACCATTTGTAGTAGGATTAGCATCAAAGGTGCTATTACCTGAACCAGTATCGAACTGCTTTACTCTAAACTCGGTAAAGGTTCCCGTTACAGTAATCTTTATCTTCTGTGC
>Ga0070747_1000467_pt1 | contig 20344 bp, 26 predicted proteins | sample VirMetDEL_Mar_31_FD_77321 | JGI IMG/M metagenome (GOLD analysis project Ga0070747, IMG submission 77321) | Aqueous microbial communities from the Delaware River and Bay under freshwater to marine salinity gradient to study organic matter... | ecosystem: Environmental > Aquatic > Marine > Coastal... | reverse complement strand
TCTTCGTCCGGTCAATGTCCACCGCCCGGCCATACAGATGCTGAGAGTTAGCCGCTCCACCGACAACCCGATTGTGCTCAGGATCTCTGAAAGCCGACACGATATAAATCGGGCGTCCTATACTGTTCCTCAGTTTCTGCAGACTCTCCACCAAGCCACGCTCGACAAGAAAAACGGGATTAGATCGCGTCACCCGTTTCGAGCCCTTAGTGATCCCTATCTCTTGTATCGTGAAGTTCTTCGACAACTTGAAGCCGTTGTTTCGGCACTCTGCCATCGCCGCCAAAGTCTTCGGCCCCGGATCGCCGTCAACAGACAAATTGGCAAACGTGTACGCAGACTGAAAAGTCTTCACGAAACGCTTGGTGAAATGCCCGTTGCGGCCGTCTACAACTACCCGAACACCGAGGTCAATCGCGAATTCTTGTGACTTGGCGACATTAGCCGTGGACGCCATCAGACGACCCCGACTTCTCCGACAGGTTCCGCTGACACCTCGGCTACGGAACTATTCGACCAAACTCCCCGGCGCATCACAAGCGCTGAAGCAGCGGTAACGAAAGCCACGATGCCGCCCCACGTTGTGAAGTCGGCGTCCGTAACCAGAGGCACAAGCACGGAAAGCAAAGCAATCAACCAGTTACCGACAACGATGATCTCGTTCTTCGGATCTTTCAAATCGGGGAGCCATTTACTATTCAGCATCCGAACATGGTTTCACAACCAGAGCCCGTGTGATGGACGCGTAAGCTACCCGTCCAAAACCGCCGACAGCATCCGCTCACGCAACCCGTTAGCAGCAGCAGCAGCAATACGGGCCAACCCCACCTGATCGAACTGAGAGACCATCCACAAGACCGCTGAAGCCGGGCTACTGCCATGCGCAGCAGGGACCCGAACAATCGCCTCAGATTCCTTCACTAGCACCAGAGTGCCAACACCCTCAACATACTGCCCGCCTTCAGGCAACACCCCGGCTATGTCTTCCCAATCGTACCTCACGACAGTCGCTCGTCAATCTTCTCTATCGCCAACACATGCTCCGCACGCCTTGCCGTCAACCGGGCCACCCGATCAGATTCAGCCTGCCCAACTGTTTCCGCTACGTCGCCGTCCTCCAGCATCGCCTCACCGGGCAAGAAGGTGTAACCCCGAGCTCCCGACAAGGCGATCAAAGCATCCTGCCAAGTCATAAGCCCGACAAGCTCACCCGCCAGGCCAGACCGAGAATAGACCGCCACATATCGGCCCTGAGCAGCGCCTTCTTCGTCTACGCTCACCGCCTTAAAAGCCGGTTTAGGTACCGTCTCAAACGCTGCCGTGAACACCGCCGGGTCGACGTTTCTAGCTGTCATCAAATCCATCAAAGCATCCTAAGCCATACGCACATATTTGTTTGACCCAGAGCCGGAGGTCCAAAGTTGACCCGTCGCCAGCCCGCTCGAACTCGTCGGCAGGCCAGCAAACGAAACGGAGGCCCCGAAAACATGCAATTGAGTGCAGTGCAAAGTTTCCGATGCAACAGATGCCCTGTTATCGCATGCAGCCATCACCGACCGGTTATGAGAAACGGTTGTATCTCTAGAACCTATGATTGCGGCCCAACCGCCGGTGATGTCGTTACGTAGTCCACCACCGTGAAACGCGTAGTTAGCGCCGATGATTGTGTTGTCTTGCCCGCCAGCGACGACCCCATGATCGGAGGTGGTCACCGAGTTGTTCCGCCCACAAAAAATGCCCGAATAGTCCGAGCCGTCAAGATCGTTCTGCCAGCCCCCGACGACAGCACTATTGTCCGCATCGTCAATTGATGATTGGAAGGTCATCTGGACTACCGAAGTGCAATTAGCAGTCGGAGCGAGCGCGTTGCCTTGACCCTGAACCAAACACCGGTACCCGCCCCAAGATCCGACCGCCAACGGGTCGCCAATTGTCGAATTGTTCGCACCAACCATAACGTTGACAGCCCCAGTCCCACGAATCGTCGCGAGGGTCGAGCCGAGGATCGCCGACTTCGTGTTGTCATAAATCGCGTTTGTTTCGCCGCCGATAACGGTCGAATTGAACGCGTCGGTCACACTGTTGCCAACTCCCCCAATCACCCCAGAATGCGAAGTGCCGAAAGCGCCCACCACGAACGGGTCACCGCCTTTCATAGACCACATCACCCGGTCCCCGACAACAGGTTTCCAATGATCTAGAACCCGAGCAGAAGCAGGCCCGTCAGTAATCGAAACCGTATCTGAAGCAATGTCAACAGAATCCACCACCCCCACACGATGCACCCGGTCAACCGACTGCTTCACCTTCTTCAACTCGTTCCGTATCTCCGCAGCAAACCGCCGGAAGTTGCGCTCAATTTTTTCCATCATATTGAGTGGGCCATTCTCCTTGCCGAAAAAACAGTCTTCATGCTTGGCGTAAACGTTTGCGTCACCGCACTCAACAAATAACGGCCAGCAGTGAAGCCTTCAATGTCCAAGTAAACAACCTGCTGAGGTTCCAGAATCGCAGCCCGCTTTAAGGCGACCGTGATGTTCTCCGGATGCCCGATGCGATGCCCGTTCATCTCCACAGCAGCAGCAGCATTCACAGCGTCGCCCACCAAATCTATTCGCCTAATAACCGCAGGAGTCAGAGCAGAGTGAACGATGTCTGAAGGGTCAACATGTAAAGGCGCAGCATCTCCGCCAGCGTGGAACCCGTATATCGTCACCGGTTCCTCAGTTTCGTCTGCAGCGTTAGCCGTCGTCTCCACCCCGTTGAAGTCGATGCCGTCAAAAGACGTGTCCGCAGTAAGAACGTCTTCATCCGTGAATTGCATAGCAGGCTGAACTGAAGGACAAGGGTAAACGACCTCAAACTCGCCGCCCCGGTCAACCCTGCCGATAAGCCCGAACGGCTCAACCGTCGAAAGTACAGCGTCGATATAAGACTGCCCTGCGAAGGAAGGCATAGGTGCCTGAACGTCGAATACGGCCCCGTCTAACGGTGCAGCGCCGATTGAAGCGGTTGGCATGTTCGGATTACCCTCAGACGCCACCAGATACGCGAGACACTCGGGCGGACAAGCCCCGGCCCCTTCGCCGTACACAGCCCCCGAACCGCCTACCGCCGAATACGACGGGATCACATTTGAACCCAAAGACTGCAGTTGGTCCGCAAACGAAACGTCAACAAGCGTCCACCCGGCCCCGACCGCCTTGGACTTAGACCGCTGAAACGCAGCTATGACAGTAGGGAAGCCGATAGGGATGCGGGTCAGGTTCGAGCCTTGCCGTAATGTCGCAAACAGTTGCACCCGGCCGTGAGCCATAGTGTCAAAAGGCCCGTGTGGTACTTGGAACAATTCGGTTTTGACCGCAAAGACGCCGGTCCCAGACCAACCCGCTTCACCCGGACCTGCCGCAGTCGCAACCAACGTAAGAGCACCCGCAAACTCAACAGCCGGGTCACGTTCCAACGTGGAAGCAACAAAGTCCCCACCTACCCAAAAGTCAGCCGAGACTTCAACCTGCGTCCCTACACCGTTGTCTCTCAGATACTCGAAGTCAGCTACAGCGAAGGCCACGACGTGTCCAAAGCAAGATTGAAGGAAACATCGGGAAGGTAAGCATCCGGAGCCAGGAAACCCACATCACCTGCCGCGTCACCAAAGTTCGTTTTGGCTTCGGAGTCTTTAACCGAAACCGAACCGATAAGCACCACATGAGCTGTCTGACCGAAGGGGCCACGCAACAAGATCCGGGGCCCTTCCAGAATCTCTATCAGCGACACATATTCGTCAGTAGACCTCAAACGACATTTGCTCACCGAGAACTGAGGGTCAGACAACGCACCCCGCAACGTAATCGCCCCAGATGGCCCTGAAAGCCTCTGAGACGTAGATTCCCGTGTTTCCGTAACCATTGCACCAGTCAAAGGTAGATGTGCGGCAGAACCGCTCTCAGACACCCCAGTGAGAACCCAGAAATCGGAAGCGATACTGACAGCCGCCGGTTCAGACACGTTCGACATAGCCACGTCTGTCCTCACACCAGCGCCGACCACCGACCAAACCCCGTAATGCCCCTCATACGTGACAGTCGTATTCAGCGGAGGAAAGTCGATGATCGAAACGCCATCGGGTACCTCCTGTGAGAATCCGCTATACCAATCTTCCTTAGCCTGAAGAGCCCCGCTCAAATACAGGTTGGGGAGCACCAACCAATCGGCCGCAGCGTCCTCAGAAGCCTGCCGCCTCACCGTGGAATAGTCCGGCGACATAACCAGCGACACCCCGTAGGTATCGGCTGCAGTCACTGTCAGATCGTTTACCACCGCCGGAGTAGCAGCCACCGGCGTGAACGTCTCAGTTTCGTAAACCTGAAGCGGCCAGCCCGCTCTAGAATCGAAGTTCACCCAAGTGTCCAACGTGTACTGAACACCCGGCTGCAACACGTAGTAAGACTTGTAGGAAATAACCTCGTTCACCGGCACGAACAACCCTTCCTCAACAATGTCGCCCGAGGAAGTTTCTGAAAGCCGCACAAAAGCCGACCGCATCGGCGTTGAATCCAAAGGGTCCGCAGTTATGTCAACGCCCGGCGACCAAGTAGCGCCAGTTTTGGTGAACACCGGGGCAGGGTCCGCACCTAACACATTCGCCTTCAACTGCAGTTCTTGCAGCTTCAGAAAGTCGCCACCAACAGTGTCAGGATCGGCCGTGTCAAACACTTCTAGTTCCATACGAACCCGAACCCGGCAAGGCCCGTGTTCATTGATGAAGTTGTTGATGTGCGAACCGTTTACGTCCCGTGCAATCCTTGGCTCAACGAAAGTGACAAACACGGATTCCGTTGCGTCAGGTTGTTGCACCAACGGACGGAACGGCAACGGGTCCAAAGTAAGCCCATCATCCGAGACAAGCCACAAGCCACCTATCTGCCAGCGGTTGTGTTCATCCGAAGTCGCCGAAGCATCTAGCGACACCCAACCGAGCTCCTGCAACGTCACAAAATCGTATTCCGCATCGAAGTAAGTAGTCGAATCAGCGCCACCAAGCGCCGACGCAATAGACCTCACGTAACCGCTAGCGGTAGAAAAATCGAAGCCCACAGCCGAAACGCCAAGATGATCGTAAACGTTGTTTTCAGCAGTGACGATAAACGGGAAATAGGGATAGCTAGTCATACATCTGCCTTCAGAATGCTTGCATTGAATTGGTCAGCTTCGCTGCCACACGGTCGGCCACTTCGTCAGCAATGTCTGCAGCAGACGCACCCGAAGAACCAATCACATCGCCCACCGACACGTTCACCGTTTGGCTATTGCCACCGGCCCCGCCTGCCGAGAAACGCGCCCCAGAATCGTACTCAGCCGTCTCAGCACGGTTCAAAACCCGTTCGCCTGTCTGCCCCACAATCACGCGTTCATCGGAAGCAAGACGGCTACTTGCTAGCCCGCCGTCCATCCCGATCATCCCGCCGTCATGGAAGACGCCACCCATCTGTGAGTAGTCATAACCTCCGCCACCAAACTGGTAGTACGCCGGGTCATTAGGGTCCGAAGGATCACTGTAACTCAACGCACCATTGGTACCCCAAAACGCAGGGTCCTCAACGACCTGAGATGTCCCGCTGCTGCCGGTACTCGCTCCGCTCCCGGTCCGGATCTCAACGTTGATGTAGTGCCCGTCGTTCATGTCCAGCCAACGCTGAAGCTGCGCGTTAGCCACGTTCTCCCCAGCAAGCCTCAACTGTGTCTCCACAATAAACGCACCCGACCCACCCAACGACCCAAGATCAGCCGCCCCATACGTCGAGTCAAGGTTGAAAGCGCTCTCGATGAGACGTTGCGCATCCGTAAGCCCAGTCACCTGAATGTCAAACTCCAAAGCCACGTACCCGTACGTCTCCTGCCAGTCCTTCACATCCTGAACCAGTTGCTGTTCAGCCGCCGCACTGTCCGCCACCGAAGTCCACTTGACAACCATTTCAGGCGGTATATCGAAGTACGTTCCGAGCATCCCCCTCATCGCCTCTTCTAGCTCATCGTTACCTTGCGCGGCCCCGAAAAGTGTGTCAATAAACAACTGCTGCTGAGCGGCTACTTCTTCCGAAGTCGCACCCATGCCGATCATTTGGACGATGTGATCCTGCTCCGCCAGCATCATCGACTGGAGCTCTTCTTCAGCAAGCCCATAGCCCTCTTCAGCGAGCTTCTTCAGGTTCTCCGTGGAACGCCTCGCCGCAGCGTCTAAAGACTGCTGACCGCCTTGTAGACCGGCCAGCGCCTGCTTATAAAGATCAATCTTTTGACTGGCGGTCACCATCGCCCCGATCTGCAATTGCAACTCATCGGTGAAGCCCGCCAGCATCTGCTCATATGGCGGCAAGTCCTTAATCGCTTCCGCATACTGCTCAGCCAACTCCGCCTCAGAAGCCGCTAGTTCGTCCGTCGCCTCAGCCGTCGCATACAAAGACATTTCGTTCTCACCCATAGACGTTGCTGAGGCGTTCTGCCAATTCACCAACATCTCCTGAGTCTTAACGTTCTTTTCTATCGCAGCGTTCAACTCGGGCAACGCGTTCGTGTAACGACCGGACGCACGCACGCCTTCGTCAGTAGCCGTAGCCACCCCAAGGAACATGGCGTCAGCAGACCGTGCAGCTTCGCCAGCCTCAGCCAAAGCGAACGCCTGGTCACGTTGCTTCAACGACAGGTTGCCAAGCGCTATTTCCTGCTCAATCGTCGCCCGTGTCTCATCCTCCAACAACTGCCGCTCGTCAATATGCGCTTGCGTCATCACCCCGTAAATGTCGAGCACTGCCTGAAGTTCTGTACCGACATTAACCAACCGGTCACGATTAATGTTCAGGCCCTCATTCTGAGAGAGGATCTCTTCAAGAACGTCCTGCATCGCTGGCGGTAGATCGCTCATCTGTTCCCGCACCACGGCAAACAAAGAGTCCTCAGGCATGAACGACTTGTTGTCGTTGATGTAACGGTTCAGGCTCTTCAAAGTCGCTTCGGTGTCAACCGTCGCACTCTTAGCGCTACCGCTCACCTTGTCTAAACCAATCCCGTACTCGTTCAGGATCTCAACCATGTTCGACCCGGCCACAATGTCCAAAGCCCACTGCTCAGAAAGAGACGAAACCCCGCCCGGCTCAATCTCCTGAGCGGCCTTCAATTCGTGCAACTTCTCCACCAGCACCCCGAGCTTCACCGAAGCATTCTGAGCTTCGTCGCCCTCCGCCAACAAAGCCGCCCCAAGATCCTCAGCCGTCTCCTTAGCCTCCTGAGCCGCCTTCTTGCCACTAGACCACATCGCCGTAATCACGGCTATCCCACCAGCCAACCCAAGCAGCAACGGATTCATCGCAAGCATCGCAGTGATCGCCGTCGTCAACGGACCTATCGCCAGCAACGCAAGACCAAACACGATCATCATGTTCTTCGTCGTGTCACCCATGCTGCCCAAAAGCCCGGAAGCAAACTCAGCGGCAGAAGCCAAAGGCCCCGCCAACGCTTCACCAAGATCTATCGCCTTCGTCTTCATCGTCGTCAGCGCCTGTTCGAGCTTAAACGAATCGGTTTCAGCGGCAGCAGCAAACACCTCAGCAGCCACACCGGCTGAGTCGCCGACCGCACCAAACGTGCCCTCTAGCGCCTCGTTTGAAGCCCCCAAAATCTGGAACGCAGCGTTAACCGCTTCCGATGAACCGAGCGCCTTAGCGAACGCCTGATCGTTCTGTCCGAAAGCGTCGTACATCTGCCGCAGCGCCTCAACCAGACCGCCAGGACCGGCAGCAGTCTTCTTCAAATCGTCCACCGTCAGCCCCACTTCACCAAGCCCTTTGATTGCCATTCGTGAAGGCGAAAGCATAAAGCGCAGAGTGGCCGCCAACTGGGTGACAGATTCCGAGGCATTACCGTTACCACGAGTCAACAACGCCACCGTTCCGCCAACGTCCCTCAGCCCGATATCCAAAGTCGCCGCAACCGGCAGCACCTTGCCCAACGCACCAGCCAACTGAGAAGACTCAAAGTTTCCGGCCCGTGCAGTAGACGCCAAGAAGTCCGCAGCCTCCGCAGCGTCAACGCCTTTCTTCCCGAACTGATCCAGAATCGAAGTCATCGCCTGAGCGATGTCCCCAGCCTCACCCATCCCACCGGCTGCGAGCTTCGCTGAAGACGCCAGCGCCTCCGTGGCATCCGCACCACGCAGCCCGGCAGACTGCAAAGTGAACATCGCCTTAGCGAGCGTCTGAGGGGCCTGAGCGGTCTCCCCCGCAAGCAGCAAAGTAGCCGCCTTCATCTCATCCACTTCGGCCTTAGCGATACCAACAAGACCAGTGATTTTCGAGAACTCCCGATCATACGACGTGCCCATAGCTACGGCAGCGCCACCCAGAGCACCGACAACAACGGCCGCCTTTTTCGCCTTGTCAGCGAAGTCCTTCAGCTTCGTGCCAGCCTTACCCGTAGCACCTTTGAAACGGTCTAACTTCGTCGCAGACTGACCGGCGGAAGCACCAAAGCCGCCCATCTTCTTGTCAGCATCCGACAACGACCCCGCCAGCTTCGATGACGAGCCCTTAACATCATCCTGAGCCTTGCCGAGCTTCCCAGTCTCTTCTGCCGCCTTCTTCGTACCCGATACGTATGAGGACGTATCTAGCGCAAGGGTGTACTCAATCGTGTTGTCGGCCATCCAGAGATCATCCCAGCCAGCCCTCAGCTACTCCGGGCGCAGCGGCTCCTCATCAAACACGTTTCGCCGACGAAATGAGAACCATTTACCCGAAGCGCTCTTGCCCTCACGGGCCTTCTCAGACCACTCATCTTTGATCTGGCAGCCCGGGCAAGTAATGACCGCAGAAAGCCAAACGTCCTCATCCTCCGAGATAACCCGGCCATTCTCATCGAACCAATCAGCAGTGACGGAACCGCAGCCAGAACACGCCGCATCTCGCCGACGCTTCACTTCCAAAACCAGTTCACGGTCGAACGGTGACCAGCCCCGAAACTTGGTCCACTCCAAAGCGTGGTCAGTGCAATAAGCGGCCTCACGGGCGAAGGTCACATCGACCTCTAGCCTTTTCCCAGGGCCTCCAGATCTACCCCGGACATAATCAGATCGACAGAGTTAGCCACCGCAAACATCATCGCCCTATCGGGCCCGGTCCAACCCGGCGACTCGAACAGCCGGTTCACTTGGTCCAACGTCAGCGGCGGAGCCTCTACCCCGTTGATCGAGATCGAAACCATGCACATCGCAATCAGTTCGTTCGCCAAAGTCTCGTCATTGACTACAGGCGTACGAGGTATGTCATCCAACCCAAGCTTCACCGCATTGCGTTGCTCTTCCGCAGCTTCCTTCAATTGCTCCGGTGAAGCCGGGTGCCGTGTCTCCAAAGCCGCCCGAGCCCCCAGCCCAATAGACCCGAACTTGAACGTCCAAACCTTCGACTCAATCGACTTCAAAAACTTGGTAAGCGCCTTCTCAGCCTTAGCCAACTCAGCGCCAGATTCTTCTGTGTCTCGCACCTTGTGAACGGTCTCCGCAGTAGACACATCCGAACGCAGCTCAGCGAGCGTCACAGCGTCCTGAGGCTCTTGAGCGAAGGACACAGAACGTGTCCGTTGCTTACGGTCCATCAACCCGTCTAAGACGGCCTCAGGTGTTGTAGGTGGAAGCTTCATCGGGGTCCCTATTCATTATGTAAACGCCAGAACGGCATGGCTTATGAGACGAATGTACTTACCCCGAGGAAGTAAACCCGCCATCACAGCCATGCCGTTCTGAACGAACTTGACAACTATGCGGCCCAGATGCCACTCACCGGGGTGCCTTGGCTGAACGAAACCATGAACGAAGCAGCGGTGCCATCGGGCTCATCGAGCACGTTGTCCACGACCTTCACAGTCCGGATCACGTAAGGCGACAGGGCAGCAGTGCCAGCAGGCGAGTAGACGATGTAGCCTTCAGTGCCTTCAGCGAGCAGCGCACGGATCACGTTGTTAGCTTCGGTGTCATCGAGATACCACCCGTACGTTGACAGGCCGTAGGTTGTCTCGCCTTCCACGTTGCCGGTCTTCAGGTTTCCCCAGTCCGGAGCGTCTACGACCGACGGCGAACCCGCCCAACCGGAAGAAGAATAAATGATCTCACTGTTATTGACACCGATAATGTCGGTGCCATCCGCCGTCAACTCCGCTTGCGTAATCGCAGCCAGAGATGTAGGTGTGTCAACAGCATCGAACCAATGAAGTGCGACGGTGCCTTTTGGATTGAAACGGCCCATGTTCTAGTTTTCCTTTTCTTGAAGAGTGCCGTTTCCGGCTTCTAGGTCTGAAGGGGTTTGGCTCTTGTGGCGTCCGCATAAGCCGCCCTCACCGGCCTTAGCCGTGCAGCTAGACCCATCGGCCTTAACCGCAGCACAAGCGCTCTCAGGGGCATCTGGATGGAAACCACGGGCAGCGCAAGCGGCCAACAGGCGCGGATAGTCAAAAGACTTCCAAACGTCGCCCGAGTCATTAGTGAGGGTCACAACTTTTGCCATGCTGAGATTGTTCCTTGTAGAAGCTTCAGGTGTCGGGCGCGTCAGCTAGTGAGCGAAACCAACGCAACAAACGTCGCAGCCGAAGACGTAGCCGAATCGTCAGCGAACCCCAGGCCCGCAGCAAACGACTGAGGTTCAACCGACAACACCCGAACGGTTTGGCCCTCCCACGACACAGTGCCCAAAGTCGAAACGTCAGCAAAAGCCCACGTAACCCGATCTATCGCCATGTCACATTCCAGAATGCCAAGCCCGGTCACCGTGACTTGGAATACGTATTCAGCCAGGCCAGGATCTGCAAACGAGTTCAGCTCCGGCTGATAGTCCACCTTGTAAACGATGCCATCCGGCAGCACACGGTCAGCGCCAGCCGCACCCGGTGCCCTGCCGTCACCGTAACCACCAGCTATCGGGGCCTCAACCGCAAGCCACGCAGCAATCGCAGCGGTCAGGCCGGAAACGGGGACAGGCATTACGCAGCCACCGTCAGGTTCTCAGCTACTTCGTCCAGTATCGCGAAGTCAATCGAATACACGGCGACACGGTTCTTACCCCAATCGTCAACAGGCCCAAGCGTCGACACAGGAAAACGGGTCATCCGGCCAGTCGTTCCTCCGTCGCCGTCGCCGTCAGCATCTCTTATGAAGTAAACGAAACCGTACGAACCCGTGCCGGGCGTCCAAGTCGCCCGCAACGTGTCACCGCCTTTCTCATCGTAAAGAGTGAAGCCACCGTTACGCCAACGTCCCTCTTGGATATAGGACCCGACGCCGGTCACCCATTGCATATTTTCTTTGCGGTCAAAACCTGTGATGCTTTGTATGTTCGCCGTCAGCTCCACCCCGGAAGCTTCGAGCGTCGCAAGACTCAAAGTCTCTGAGGCGTACCAAAACACCCTTGTACGGCCACGACGTGAGAAGCGGCGCATAACCCGTGCAGTGTCCATCAGGCCCCCAGCATCTTCTTCAGTTCCCGTTCCAACGCCGGGCCAACAAATTTCAGATTAGGCCGAAAGTGAGGTTGTGGTCGTTGGTTGTACGTCCGCCCAGCCGAGTCAGTGCCAACAAACCCGTACTCAAGACGGGGCCCCTGAGGCATGTTCGTACCAACCGACCAACGCGGGACCATAGGGCTGGACTGAGCCCGAGCGGCGTTGATAGACCTCGAATAGTTTCCGGTGTCGTACGGTGCCCTCAACGTGACCTTGCCTTGATACTCCACAGCCGCACGGCCCAGGGCGATGTCAGCTTTAGCCGGTGCCACACGTCCAAGTGACGCAATCTGCTGAGCGGCTTCCTTAGCGTCCATCAATCCACCCTGTCCAGTAATTCGCACATCACTATCTTCGTCACCCCGAGCGAGTGCCGACGTACACCAGTGACCAAGAAAGCGAGACCAACGATCGCCGGGTTATTCGCTGAAGACGTAATTGTAATCACGTCGTTCGGCTCCGGTTGAGTAGCGTCAAGCGGAAGGCGTACCCGGACGGCGTGATCGTTGTATTGCTCGCCGGGCCTGTCCGAACGCTTCGGGTCATCCGCAGCCACTAGACAGGCCCCTGACCACACTGCACTAGGCGTGTCAACACGGGCCAGGGTCACCGGGTCGATCGGCTGGTCAACGACAGCTAAGGGCCGGGTGATGTCGCAGTTGTCAACTAGGACAAGTGCCTCTAGTGCTTCGGCCACGAAGGCAGTCGTAATCACCCCCTCAGTCTGCTTCAGACACCGTTGAGTGTGTTGGGCGCGGCAGACGATACGGTGACCCCGGTCAGTGGCACCAGCACGTCTCAGACGATTTGAGCTACTGTCTTTTTGTGAGGCTGGCCCCGGGTGACCCGTTCCCCGCCTTGGGCCAGCTTCACATTGAACCGAAAAAATGCCCCGGGCCCTAAGGCCCGAGGCATTGCACGACGGCCTAGCCGTACAGCTCCACGTGGTAATCGAGAGCGTCATGCGCTTCGCCTGCCGTGTCGTAGACACGGACCCAAGCGGCAGAGTCCCAGCCGCCGATGTAACCGCCATCGGCGATCTGTGCAGCGGTGTACTTACGAGACCAAGAAGCAGCGAACGGGCCACGGGTGGACATGTTCGAGAAGGTCAGGGCGAAGGTGCGGACCATGCCGTCGGCGTGTACGTGGTCACGGACTACTCCGAAGCCGGAGGTCTGGACTACGCCGGTCAGGCCGGTTGCGGCCTGTATTACTGGTGCGAAGTACTTGCCGAGGTTGCGTGCGGTTGGTGCGGTGGTTTCCATGCCCCTGACTATAGCCGTGCCACGCATGACATGCAACACATTTCGCAACAAATCCGGAATCAGTGTGAAATTGCGGCACGAAACCAGCTCACCGTGAACCGAGAAAAGGCCCCCACCCCGGAGGGTAGGGGCCGATCCTTGGGGGGAACCTAGACGCCAAGCGAATGGAAGAACGAAACGAACTCAGCGCCCGTGGCGTTGCAGAAGTCCATACGCACCAGCGTATTCTTCACGCCCTTAGCGTTGCCGTTGTTTAACCAGCGGAGACGCTGCACCAAAGCGGCGTCAAGCTCGAACTTGTTCGTCTCTTCAAGGAATCGGTCAAGCCAACGATTCCAAGTTGTGGCGGGTGCTTCGAGTGTCTGTGTCGTTTCCATATCAGTGACTATAGCCGGTCCACGCCTAACACGCAACACATTGCGCAACATTCGATTCAGTAGAACTCCACAACCGCACCCGTTGAGGTCTCATGGTAAGAACCGTTCGACTCCAAAGTCACCCGGATATCCCGCTCATCAACGACCAGCCCAGGATTCTTAGCCGCCAACTCATAGAGCCCGCAAGCGTCGGCGAAACTAGTGACCACATCGTCCCAAGACAGCTGGACTGTAAAGCCGCTGAGCGCCGTCTCAAGGCTGTCCGGACTATCTGCCCCGAGAGAGACGCAAGCGGCCTCAACAGCGTCCGGGCCGTGCTCAGCGATGGCCTGCCCGAGTGCAGCCAGCCAGCCGACCGACTCCCACTCACCGAGACGAATCGGAAAGCCTTCATAGTCGTGTATCGCCCACTCCTCAGCGCCCGGATCGGCGGAAGCCGCGAGCATCTCGCTGATCTCTTCTTGGATGTCGTCGGCGTCTTGGTCGGCGAAAATCCAAGCCCCGTGAAGGGTGCCGTTGTTGTAGTCGCTCAGCGACGCAATGTAGACGTAGGGTGCAGTCATGTCAGTTTCCTTCTTGGTTGGTTAGTGCGCTCCCGGGGATCGAACCCGGCCCCGCAAGGGGAACCGCTAAGCGCTCAGGATTACTTGCCGGGGACGAAGGTCCGCAGGACGAAGCCCCTAGGGCTAACGATGCGGGAGACCTCGCCGTCGGCCTTCAGAGCCATCGCAAGGCGGAAAGCCTCGGCCCCGGTCGGGCGGGCGGCGAAAGCCGTCCAAACGAACTCGCCGACAATGGTGTCAAGGTTGTAGGTCTCAATGGTGTGTTGTGCAAACATGTTGTGTCCTTCTTTGTTGGTTGGTTGGTAGCAGTCTTGCGCGTTCGTTATTGTAGATCCGCCTTGTGCATTTCGGCTTCCCTTCTCCATTCTGCGCTTCGGTCCCGGGCCACCTCCTCAACGACTCCAAGACCTCGCTTCGCCTCAGGCCAATCGGCTGCGGCCGCCTGCCACTCGGCCTCGTCCCAGCACTCTATTGCCCAGTGGCCCCAGACCTCATAGGATTCCAGGGCCTCGGCCTTAGCTTGCTGCACAGTTACTTCGCTTGTTCCCATAGATATGACTATAGCCGCACCACGGCTAGACGTGCAACACATTACGCACATTTCGTGAGAAACCTTCTGAGGTACACTCCACCACATGCCAAAACCAACACCCGCTGAGATAGCAAAAGCCGCAGTCGAATGGCTCAACAACAGGCCCACAGAACCCCCGTCAAAGCCGCTCACGCCAATAGAGAACGACCCCGAGGCCCTAGCACGGCTACGGACCCGGATCGCCTCAACGCTCTAAAAATCGCCCACGTCATCCACCACTGAACCAAACGACTTCGCAACGTACTGAATCTGGTCATACATGCTGGCGATGTCCTCCGGGTCCGACTCGAACCCAGCAGGGACAAGCTCACGCCAACGGTTGAGGAAGAAGATCTCGTCATCGTTCGCAGGCTTAGCACCTGCCGCTATCCGGTCCATGAACTCTTTCACAGTCGGGTCCGTGTACACACTTAACTCATCGGCGTACTCCGCCGCCGTAAGCTCCCACACCGGCGGGTCAGTCGTGAGCCGGGCGAACACCTGCCCACCACCGTCTACAACGTCAGCGGCTTCCTTAGCGGCACGACGTGCGATCATTTCCTTCTCAGCCACAACAAACTTGCCGGTCGCCTCAGCCAGGCTGTCAGCGACGTTGAGCCCTTCCGTGTTCCACAGGTCCGATAGAGCAAGGCCCATTTCGTCAATAAGGTTCTGCAGCGTTTCCGACTCGCCCCTAAAGATCTGATCTAACTCAATAAAGTTTGGGGTACGACCGGAACTAAGCGCCTTAGCCCCGTCAATACGCCGGATCTCATCGAGCCACGCGTCTATGCCGTCCTCAATCGTCTCAGCGCCATACGGCTGCTGAAGTAGATCCGGGCCAACCCTCGGGCCCGGCGCAGACCTTGGCTTCAGCCACTTCTTAATCTGAGATAGTTCCGCCACGTCCAGCCGGTCATAAAACTCGTATTCGGCCTCATCCCGAATGTACGACACCCGGCCGGTGAAGTTGTCTACAACACGACGCCTAGGCGGAGGCGCAGAAATACGATCAGCAGACTTGTTGAAGTCCAGATCCGCTGACAGCTTCTTCGCGTCCGCCCGTATCTGCTTCCGAATAGCCTCCACTTGGAATCGGGAGGTCAAGAACTCTTCAGCGGTGATGTCGTAACGGTCCAACGTCGCCCCGTTGATCTTCTCCACATCCGCCAGGCTTCGCTTCAACCGTGCCTCTTCGGCCTTGCGTGACCGCTCCAATTTCGCCGCAGCATCCGCAACCGCTTTCGCTTCCGCTTCCGCAGCAGCCAACGCAGCCTCGTCAGCCGCACGGATAGCCGCAAGCTCGTCAGCAGCACGAGCAGCAGACAAGTCGTCAGCGGCACGACCGGAAGCCAACGCACGCTCACGCCGCACCTGCGCCCTCAACGCCGGAGTCGTCCCAATATCTGAATCATCAGGCGTGAATACTCTCGGCGCACGTGACGCCCTCGCAGAACGCCCAGAACGGCCCCCAGACCTCGGGGAACGTGTAGACCTTGCCGGACGGCCCGCAGGCAACGAGACAGGCACAGGCAGCGGCTCAGGGCCCGGCTGCAGCGGGTTCACGATCTTCGGCAACGCCTCGCCGTCTAGATCCGGCCGTGGAGCAAACGCACGCCGACAGTTCGGATGTGATATCGGATACTGAGCGGCCGTCTCGGCGTCCACAATCAGCCCGTTCGCCGTCTCCGGGTCATCGTGAGACGACAGGCCACAACCTGCGCCGTCCCGGATCTCGAAACGAGTGACGCCAAGATCGTTTGTAGCAACGTTGATCGTCCCGGCGTTATACGCCACAGCCGTCTTAGTCCTGAACAGCATGTCCGCATACGACGCAAGCGTCCTAGACGAACCATCAGCGTACTTAATCGCAGTCACCGGAGCAGGAAGCCCGGAAGCCGTCAACGCCTTAGGGCCAAGCTTCGCGAAACGCCTAGCCAACTGCTGAGGGGTCTGACCTTCGATGTAGCCTTCCGCCGTCAACTTCCGTGAAACGTCTTGTATCCACCGCTTCGAGTCCTCCCGCATGAACTCCGTTGAAGCCAGCACGTCCCGATACAAGTCGTCGCCAAGCGACGCAACCGCCTCACGATGAAAGTTGGTCCAAGCAAACGAGACAGGCACAGCACCGGCCCCGGCCTCATACACCGCCGGGATCACGGAACGAGAGAACTGACCGGCAGACTTTTCCAAAGCGTTCAGCTCCCGGTCCACCATGCCCCGCAAAGAGTTCAGCCGACGTGTTCGCCGCCACTTCGTCTCATCGGTCAGGATCGCTGAATACTCGCGTTCCAACCTCGCCTGCGAGCTTTGGAACAACTTCATCAAGTCGTTTGGAGCATTGTTGACGCTCGAAGGTTGCGGCACGGCTACCGGCTACTGAACAGCCCGTCACGGTCCGCTCGGGTTGCCGAACCTATAGCGGCCCCGGACGATAGGGGGTCATTAGCTTCAGCGACAGCAATCAGTTCTTCTAGACGGGCGATGTCATCGTCGTACACCGTCGCATTGCCTGCCATGTCATGGTTGTAGTCCCCGGCCAAACCCAGCTTCATAGGGTTAGCAGCAAGCACCTCACGGGACTCCGAACGCCGTTGACGTAGCACAGACAGCGCAACGCCTTCAACTGAACCAACCCGCAGAAAGATGGTGTCCAAAGAAGCGTCAACAGGCTCGCTCCCCGTCCACTCACGGATCTCTAAAATCTGGTTTGCCGTCAATGCCATCACAAGCTCCGTGGATAGATCTCAGACGGGTCCCGACCTATCGCAAGTGAGGGGCTTGCGATAGGTCGGCGGTCCCGTCTCCGGTGAGCAATACTAGCTGCTCTTCTTGGTGCGGCTCTTTTTCACCGCCGGGGTTTTGTTCGCAACAGCCTTCGCAGGCTCAGCGACAGTCTCCCAAGCAGCTTCATTTGTGATGCGTGCTGCCACCTCTTCGGACACAGGGCCCGGACCATAGAACACGCCGTCAACAGGCACACGAGCCCGCAGGTGACGTGCCACTATCGGGTGAAGTTGTAGAACCGGTCAGGCTGAACTGCAGGCATAACCAGAGCGGTCGCCTCAGTCTCGATCCGGATCGGACGTTCCAACGTTTCCGAAGATGCCACAATGCCAGGACGGTCAGAGCCCTGAATGTCGACAGTCGTCCCGATTTCAGCAGGGATGCCGTAAACGGTGTTACCGGAAACAAACTCAGCAGGAGGCATCAAATGCACCGAACCTTCCGGCAGCACACGGGTCGCACCGACAAGCGTGTCATATTGCACGATAGGCGGGAGCCCTTCGGCAGCAAGCTCAGCTTGTACATCGGCAAGACGTGCTGAAGGCCGGGTGGAATCGACGTTCACAGACGCACGAACTTCAGCGTTCTTACGGAACAACCCGAGAGTCGTGGTGGACATGTACGCAGCGCCAGGAGCGAAACCGTTCAGGGTCGTGTAGGCGGCAGTGATATCAACCATGTCTTGCATTGCCGTGGCGTTCGTCGTGTCAGTCCAAGCCGTGCCAGCCGTCGACTTTCGTGAAGCGCTATCGCCCCAGTCGATGTTTGCGATAACTCCGCCCTCAGAAAGATCCAAGATAGCCGAGTCGATCACTTCGCCCTGAGCCAGCAGGATACGCCGATACACGGCGTTCACTACGGCTTCCACGTCGTTGTATGCCTGAGCAACAAGAGCGTTCTCAGCGTTCGCACGCTGGCGGATGCGGTCCCGTTCTCCCATCACACGCTTAGCGGTAATCGGAGCGAGCTGACTTGTCTTCGCAGTCTGCCCGAACTCGCGGTCAATAATCTTGCCCGCAGCATCGAAAGCGCGGTACTCACCGAGCGCAACGGTAAGAGTGTTCAAAGACTCAATGGTGAATTCCACGTCCTCGACTTCAAGCCGTGGCAAGTACGTGTTGAGGGGGTTGGCCTCTTCCAAGTCAGCAAAGACTTGACGGGCGTACCAGGTGATCTCTACCGGATCGGCCACTTCGGTGAATACAGATGACATTCGTCTCTCCTAAGAAACAGGGTTTGATTGGGTTTGGCCGGGGATCAGACGTACTGGACTGAAGCGTTGTCAGTCTTGCCGTTGGCGTCGATGGCTACGGGCAGATTGGCTTCAATAACGATTGCGTGAATAAGCATGGCACCGTGGACAATCGCCGTAGCGGAGGCAACGTCAACGTCTTCACGCAAGAGACCAACAAGAGTCTCAGTGCCGTCAGCGTTGCCGTCGTCGTACATTGCGTAGGTGCCGTCAGCGGTGACCACGCCAAGCGGGAAGCCAGCAGGCAACACGCCAGGGAACGCACCGTCAACCATGTCGCCAGCGACAAGATTGGAGGCGTCGATAGTCACCGACAAAGCGGAGTCAAAACCGTGAGTCGTGCGGAACACATTAGTGGTGCTACCCGACAAGGTTGTTGAGGTTACTGAAAGATCCATTTCTCATTTTCCTTCTGAATTATTGGTGGATGTTTGGTCGGGGAAAGTCACGCGAACTTCTTCTGATAGCGTTCTTGCGCCCTAGCTTTAGCTGAGCCAACAGTTCCCGAACCGGACGCCTGACGGGAAGCAGTAGCGGCCCCGTCTACAACCGACGAAGCAGGAACACCGACAGTGAAGAGCGTAGGCATTTTTGCCTTCAACGCCTCCACTTCAGCGTCGACAATGGAACGCTCACAGCCCACAGGAGCGGTGACCATCCGGGCGATGTCTTCGACGTTCGGACCGGCTACACCGGCAGACACAAGCGCAGACATCACATTTGACGTGTGCAGGGTAGCTAGTGCAGCGGCCTCACGGCGTTCTGCGGAAGCGACAAGCTCTGCCGCCCGTTTCTTCTCACGCTCGATCTCTGACAGTGCGGCTTCGTCTGCCGCTGTCTTCTCGGCGATGAATAGCGCTGCCTCGTCCGGACTGAATCCGACACGCTCCACAAACGACGCTTCAGCTTCCGCCCGTGCAGAAGCCACAGCAGCAGCAAGCTCAGCGGCAGTGACAGCCGAAGGTGCAGCCGTGGCCACCGGTTCCGGTTCTGCAATTGGCGGGTCAATAACTTGGTCTGACATACGGGCCCTTTCGGGGTCTCGGGGTTAACAAGAGCAATCGTTTCACTGGGGCCTAACCGATGACGGGCGCATCAGTTGCAACCGGAATTACAGCCGTCAGATTGAGGTGTTCTGCCGCAGCGGCTTCGGAGCCCGTAGCGTCAGCGATGACCAGGGCCGCCGGGTAATCTTCGTGCTGAATGCGCTCAAGTTCCTGCTGAGCGTCTCCGACAGGGAACCCGGCCGAAACAAGCATTTGAAGGGCAGTCGCCCGGCTAATCGACTTCGCAGCCAGGGCCTTGGTCACACGGTCCACGACAGCATCTTGGTCGGATGGCGTGATCGCCCCGAACTCTATATCGACGCCCATCACCGGGCCGTCGTCCTCCAAGTTGAGCGTGCCGCCGTAGTAGGCGAGTCGTTGGCCCATCTTGGTCATCAACGGGTCTTTCACCGAACGGGTTATGCGCAACGTCTCGATCATCTGCTCGAACGGAACAATCTTCAAACGAAACTTGATCCCGGAGGCACCCGAAGCCGAATTGGACAGCCCGAGGATCGGAGCGCCAACCTCCGTCACCACGGCCAGCAGGTCGATAAGCCAGTCCGCAAAATCGGTCAGCGACTTCAGATCGCCGTTCAACTGAAGTGCCTCTATTTCGGCGTTCAGGTCTATCCGGGTGACTGCTCCGGGCGTAAGGTCCAGGGACTCAACCAGCACGCCCTTAGACAAGAACGCAGGGATAGCTGAAAGGCCCGCCGACTCTGCCATGTCGAAGCAGTGTGCTTGCAGAATCTCTATCAGTCGGGCAGCGAGAATGATGGAAGACCGGCCGAAATGGCGCACGGTTGACGGCGTGTTCGGAAGGTGCAGGATCGGCAGATAGTCGCCGATCTTCAGATCCTCGCCGGATGAAGCCGAGCCCCGACGATAATCCGCCTTCGACGGGTCAAGGTCTTCGTAGGTCCCGTGATCGCCTTCCTG
>Ga0070747_1000465_pt1 | contig 20367 bp, 45 predicted proteins | sample VirMetDEL_Mar_31_FD_77321 | JGI IMG/M metagenome (GOLD analysis project Ga0070747, IMG submission 77321) | Aqueous microbial communities from the Delaware River and Bay under freshwater to marine salinity gradient to study organic matter... | ecosystem: Environmental > Aquatic > Marine > Coastal... | reverse complement strand
TTTTCGAAAAATAGATGGCACTTGAAAGCGTTATACGTGTCAAGGGGCAAAGAAAGATGGAATTTTTAGAGTTTGCATTTGTAGCGATTATAACGTATTTTGGCTTCAAAATATTGTGGGTAAGCACACTCATAATTGAAGAACGAAAGAAGAACTATAGGGCTGGAACTCACGATTATTATGGAAATAAAATCGAAAAAGATGAAGAAAATGGTTGACATTCTGCGTGGACCTGTTATTATATACAAGTAATTGAGAGAGACACTAATGATTAAAGCCCTAGAATTTGCTACAAAGATGCACGAAGGTCAAGTGCGTAAGTACACTGGTGAAGAGTATATCACTCACCCTGTTGCTGTCGCTGATATCGTTGAGATTTACCTTGACAAGAAGGGATACACTGAAGAAGAGATCATGATGGCTATTGAAGTTGCCATTCTTCATGATACTGTTGAAGACACTGTTGCTACTATGGAGACTGTCGAAGGCTTCTTCGGACCTGAAGTCGCTAAGGGCGTTTGGTTCTTGACTAAGACTCCTGATTACGTTGGAAACCGAAAGTTTCGTAAAGAGTTGTGTGAAGCACGTTTGCGTGAGGCTCCTGAGATTATTCGAATCATCAAGACTTGCGATATGTTTCACAACAGCCTGAGCATCGAAGAGCATGATCCTAAGTTCTGGAACCTCTTCAAAGAAGAAACTGTCAGCTTATTAATTGCTATGGATACCCTTGAAGTCATGGGTGAACTTGAAGAGATGAGGAATAATGATGAAATATAATCGTGCAATAACTGTTTTGACCCGTAGAGCGACTGAGTTCTACGGTAAAACCTTTGAATGGCTTGTCGATGCTATGGATAATGGCTTTGACGAGAACTTAACCGTTACTGAAGCTTATAACGTCTATAAGCGAGAAAAGTAAAAAAAGTTCATTTTAGGGGTTGACATTTCCAAAAAAGTGTTGTACAGTACAGTATAACATAAAGAAAGTGAGACTAATATGTCAAATTATAAAATGTTTTCGAAACAGTTTTCGAATATGAACCTAATCAATATCGAAGTAGAAGACATCGATATGAAAGACTACCCAGACTTCTGTGACGCATACATTGCGTATGCAGAAGACTCTGACGGTATCGCTCTAACTGAACAAGAGTTAGATGTAGTTAATGAAGATTCTAGCTACGTTTACGAACAAGTTTGGAATTATTTACATTAAAAGTGAAAATAATGGTTGACATTGCTGTCCAACCTGCTACAATGTATATGTAATCAAGAGAAAGTGAGAAAAAATGATTGATTTTATTTCAGCAGATAACGCCATGATTCAGATGTTCGACGGTGACAATATGGTTGCCGAAGCGAGTACCGCAAAGTCCATCTGTTATTTTCTTCAAGAATACGGCGTTGCTGAGTCCGTCTTTGCCTCGTCTTCTGTAGATTTTGCCAGTGAGTATGGCTTTGAAACTGATGATGCCGCAATGGATCTGTGGTTAGAAGGCTTTAAAAAATTCGAAATGGCTGGAGTTTAATATGACTGATCAATTCAAATCTTTTATGAATTCCCTCTGGAACTGCGGTGATGTTGTAGTCCCAGGCTTAGGGACTATCGTCTCTACACGTGCCAAGTATGGCACTGATATTGAGGCAATGTTGCTTGATAATGGTACTATTCGTTTGATTGACGGTAGTGAATTATTTGCTCGTTTTCCAAATTTATTTGAAGAAAAGGGTTGACATTCTGGACCAGTCTGCTATAATACTTGTATAAATTGAGAAAAGCGAGTTATACTATGAAAAACGAAATGAATGAATTACTAGAAGCGATCAAGTTCGACTACCTCCAGTGGACGCAGAGAAGTGCGTATGCCAGAGGCAACGAAGAACTCACAGAGATCAATCACAAGATGATTGCCGAGTTCAACGAAGGTCTTCACTACGAAGAAGGCAGAAAGTACGTCAAAGTCATGACCAGAGGTAGTGTTTGGGGCTTTGTGATGAAAGCAGATGATGCCAAGTTTAAAGCTGGTGACATCTTGAAAGCCGCTGGTTGGGCTGCCCCTGCGAGAAACAAAGCAAGAGGCAACGTGTTTAACGATTTAACTTGGGTCAACTGGACCGGCCCTGCTTACCTTTAAGGGAGATTGTATGTCTAATCATTATAATGAAGCCTTGCTTGAGAACCTCTTTGAAGAGGCTCTTGAGTTGGGGCTAAGTGATGAGAAAGCTGAAGAGTATGCTTGGGCTAAGTTCGAGGAGAAAAGCGCATGAAAGCTGTTTTCGATTATACCGTTTCTGTAGCAATAGTGTTGGGACTTATTCTAGGTTTAGGATACGCATTCAGTACCTCTTTAGCGATTCCCGATGTCCATTTTAGTCATTCGACTGGTGATTGTGTCGAAGTTATTAACTATGAAGAAGGAAACAATTACTCTTGCGAGAACATGCCTTCTAAATTTAATCATGTATGGGTGAAGTAAATGAATGCTGAAACTGTAGAAGAGATCACTATTCTTCAAAACGCTCTTGTTGCGTTAAACGAAGGTGCGAGTGATGAGAAGCAAATGGCTATGGAAGCGTTAGAAACAATGCTTCTTAGTAAAGTTCAAACTCTGTTGGAGTATGAAAAAAATGCCGATAGTACCGATTGAATCGAATCAACTGCCAGTTCATGGTGGTCCGCAAGATCGTGGTAGCGCAGATGCTTACTATGGTCGTGCTTATAGCCCACACTGGTATCCATTAGGTACTGGTAAAGGCGAAAGAATTGAGAGTGTCGATATGTCTGACTCTGAAGTTGAAGAGTATAAATATGGATACGATAATGAGGAAGACCGTAAAGATTACGGCTGAAAGTGAGGTAAACAATGAGTGCCGCAGATGGCATACGTGCCACTAACGTGAAGCGAATGGACGAGTTACAGTCATTAATGGAGTCCAATGCTCACATGGAAGATAGTGATCAGAATCAACGCCTAGAGGAATTGCTCTCTAAGCTATCAATGTATTTTAATGTCTTGACAGATGAGGATAGAGAATATATCCAAGCTTGTCGCTACGCAATCGAAGAACAAATGGACTGGTCAGTCTAATGTTTTACGTCCCCGTAGTTCAGCTGGATAGAACAACGGTCTTCTAAACCGTAGGTCACAGGTTCGAATCCTGTCGGGGACGCCACTTTAAGAAAGGATCAATAATGATCAAAGTAAGTAAAAATTCACGCACCCATAAATCGGCAATCAATGCTGATGAAATGTCTTTACTCATTTCGGATATTATGGAAAGGTGTGATAGCATCGAATCCAAACTAGATATTCTTATCGCAAAGCAAGACGCAAAACTTTGCCAATGCGATAGTGAAGAGCATTTCATTATCGGTGACGGTAGTAAACAGCCTTATATAGAATAGGTAGTCAAATGAAAAAAGTGCTTGACATAAGGATCTTTTTGTAGTATAGTATACACATTAAATAGAAACAATAGAAGGATGTATGAACGATAAGAAAATTGATGACAGTTGGTATCCAGAAAATCTTGACTGGTATGCTAAGTGGGCTGCCACAGTTTTCATCTTAATCTCTGTTATGTTCAGAGGTGCAGGACCAGAATTTAGAACATTTGATCTTATTTCTGGAGTTTTAGGAACGATGATGTGGCTTTGGGTATCGATAAGATGGAAAGATAGATCATTGATTATTCTTAATGCGAGTATGCTTATCATGTTGGGATCAACACTGATAAGAGAGTTTTGATTAGATGGCGACACGGTCCAGCCATGCATAGCAAAAAGACCGTTTTCTGAAACGTCTCTTACTACGGATCAGATTCTATTAAAGAGAAAGTAAGATACGATCACATTGGGTGTCGGTGTGATAAGAGATTAATCTCCCAATTATAAGAGCGAGATAGGGCACCCCATTTTACTGAGTTAGTAGAATGCGCCTGTAACTCAGCGGATAGAGTATCGGTCTACGAAACCGAAGGTCATATGTTCGAATCATATCAGGCGCACCAATAGTTGTAAATTTAAGGAGAAAAATATGAAAGAGATGTTAATCCAAGCTGTACGTGCCCACGCTAGTGGTCATATCCAAAAACATAAGGCTAATGTCGAAGTCTTTCTTTCAAATGCTGTAGGTGTCGGTGAACATCCAGACATCATCGATTCAATCGAAAAGGAGTTAGACGAAATTGCTAGATACAATGATCAAGTAGAAATGATCGATAAGTATTTCAAGCAACCTAGTATCTAATTCTGAGGAGAGGTGAACATGGATTCATCTGAAGATGAAGAGGAACTGTTTAAACCTTTAGTTGATCGACCTGGTCGAGGGACACGACTTCGTAGATCCATAAATGCGAGACTAGGCAGAAAGCGCATCAAACGCATCAAACGCCTAATAAAGAAAAGAGAGGAACGAAAGAGTGAAAGACGCCTTAGATCCCTTACTAGTAAAACACGCTCCCGTCTTTGATACTAAGAAAGCAATTTCTTACTATGAAAACAAAGATGGTGTCTCAATCAAATACGTGTGTACCACCGATCTACTGGCGAGTGATTTGCCAGTAGATATTTTTTATCGTGAATCCCCGCATCCAGAATTTGGTAATCGATACTTTGGATTATACAAAAATCCGTATGCAAACGATGCACAGATAATGATTACTAATGCAGATGCAGTCGAGACTTCAAAGAGATACATATTCGGTGTTATTGAAGATAAAGATGGATTCTTGTGGTACTCTCAGTGTCACCACGACTGTCTCTTTATTGATGGGTCGATGATTGACGGTGGCAGAGAATACATCAGGTCAACAAACCTAAAAGGCGTATTCAAAGTTGTTGATGGTGAGTTCGTTGAAAGGCTCAATCTACAGGAAGAAGAGCCAGAAGAGTGGCTCGGCCAAGATAGCGGCATAGAGGACTTTACAAACTACTGAAAAAAAGCTTGACATCCTCTTCTGGATGAGTTACAATACGTAGTATTAAGAATGATGAGGAGAAGACGATGATCTTTTACGTCACTGGAAAATGTAAGAATAGAGATGTTGTCGAGCAGTACGTTATAAACTGCTTGAAGCACCTAAAACTACATCGTATGACCAGTAAGACTGTGATCATTGAATTCAAATCTAAAGTCGAAGGAGATGCTCAAGGATATTGCTTAGGTACTGATAAGGTTGCTGAAGTAACAATTTCTAAATCATGGGCTGGGAGAAAGCTGACGTTTTTAGAACAGATGCAGACACTCGCTCATGAGTTAGTTCACGTGAAGCAGTACTTCCGCCAAGAATTGACACACGGTTATGGTGGCGATTTTAAGTGGAAAAAACGAAATGCGGGTGGATATAAATATGAAAACCAGCCGTGGGAAAAAGAAGCTTTTAAATTGGAGAAAGAACTATTTACTGAATGCTTTCCTTTTCATCTGGAAATAAATTAAAGATTTGGGCTACTTCTGCCGTAAGGAGAAGAAAACCGCCAACCTCACTAAAAACATACTGTGAGGGAAAAGTTGAAACAAGGCCATAGCGTGTTCAACAGCCCATACTAAACAGGAGAAATATATGGCAACTAGAGCCAAAGCATTTAGTGCAGTACATGTTCGAACTTCTAAGAAGACTTCAATCGGACGTAATCCAAAGATGTCTTCTATGAACAAATCAAAGAAGGCTAGTTATAAAAAATATCGAGGACAAGGTTAAGTTCTCAGGGAATAATAGAGTATGAAAATTGAAATTAAAGTTGAATTGGACACAATCGAAGACAAGGATATAGGATCAGAATTTGTTGATCTGCTTATTCTTCTCAAAGAGCGAATTGAAAATCTTAATGAAAATGAGGAGTAGAAATGGAATATAAGAAAAATGATGTAATCACAGTGATTACTGTTGCCGGCGAATATATTGGTAAGTTTGTTGACGAAGGCGCAAGCAAGTTGACTATTGCCGATCCTAAGATGCTTGTGAATGGCGAACAAGGCATGGGCTTTGGTAATGGAGTATGTGTCACTGGTGAGAAAGATCCATCAAGCATGACATTCTATAACGGTGGTCTAGTGTTTGTCGCTAAAACATCAAAAGAAGTCGTAAAGGCTTATCGTGAGGCAACCAGCGGTTTGATCGTATGATCAATCGTTGGGTAGCAAAAGTTGTACCTGATCCAGATGATCCTAACGAACTGTGTTTGGACTTTCCAGATGAGTTGCTGGAGGAAATGGGTTGGTCTATAGGAGATCAGTTAGAATTTATTGAAGATGATGGACAATGGACCATCAAGAAAGTGGAGGCTCCCAGTGAGTGATTTATTTAAAAGAGGCATTGTATTTGCCGTAGACTGTTGGCGATCTATAATGAACGTGAAGTATAATCCATTACGCTTTATTCCAGACCCTGTTATGCAGACGTATTTTATGCTTGTACTGTTTATCATGTGGAGTGCATTCTTTGGTATGGTCGCAATCTATCATATGGGTTTCATGGGATACGATATCGTAACAAGTATCTGGGTTCACGTATCTATTCTAATTCCTATCGCTATTACCAATGGCGTCTTCATTGATGCTGAACGTGATGGTGCTAAATGGATTCAAGAATGGAGAAACAAATGAGTGAAGAAAAAGTGGGATTCAGAGTCCATCGTGCCCATAAGATGATGGACTGGATTGAGAATGAAGTAACTGAATGGGCTCAGGGTATCGTCTTTGAACACTACGGTGTCGAAGAAGTAACTGAACTATCCCGTGATCAAGTAGAAGAGGTTGCCGCTGAAGCAGACAGACTAGATGAGGACTACGGAGATTTTATATCTTTAGGATTCTTCAACGTTGTTCGCTGGTGGGAATCTGAAACTGAGGACTATGTTTTATGAAGATGCTACACAATAATGTGTTGGTTACTGAATCGGAAGGAGAAAAGACCACAGCAGGTGGAATTATATTAACTGCTGATATTGATAAGTCTGTAAAGCCCGCTGTGGTTTTAGGAGTGAGCGTAGCAGTGGCTATGTCTCATCCTGATTTATCTATAGGAGCTGAAGTATATCTTGACTGGAAAGAATCCATGCCGATTACAGTCAAGGGTCAGAAAGCCGCTATTGTCAAAGTCGATAATATTAAGGCAATTCTATGACAATGCCAATTGAGAGATTCTATGCCATGAAAAATGCAGAACTGTTTCTCAGAGACTTGATGGATCCTAAGAAGACTCCAAGAGTGCCAAAGACAATAAGAACAGAAGCGTACAGATGTCTAAAGCATTTTCCTACTGAGTATCATATGGAAGAGGCGCAAAGGATTGCTCCTCAAATTTTTGGAGAGTTAAATGACAGATAGCAAAATACTAAGTGTCTTACGAGGATATGAACATTGGACTACTACACAGCCTTGGAAAGACATTGCTGATAGATTTGAAGAATTAGTTGAAAAGGAAAAATCTGATGAGAGTTCGAATAGGACCGTATCGGAAGAACCGAGCTGAGAAGATTGAAATAGAGCCATTCGATACGTGGAGTATGGATCACACGTTGGCACTAATAATCCATCCAATGCTGGTGCAACTCAAAGACACCAAACATGGAGCTCCAAATGTTGATGACGAAGATGTGCCCGAAAATCTCCAGTCAGTAAATGCCCCGCCAAAAGAAAAAAGCTATGATACCGACGAATACTGGTTCGATAGATGGGACTGGGTATTAGATGAAATGATCTGGTCGTTTAACGAGAAGAATAAAGACAATTGGGAAAAAGATTTTTATGGACCCTATACTGAGTCTGAAGACGATACTTCATTTGGACACTTTGAGTGGATTGATCATGAGGGAATGAAATCACATCATGAACGGATCTCAAATGGTTTTAGACTATTTGGTAAATATTATGAAAATCTGTGGGACTAAATATATAAGTATAAGCATGAAAGGAAAGCTTATGAAATATTTAATAGCACTAGCTTTAGTAGTTCTTTTTACAGTACCAGCAGGATCGAAAGCTAATACGATAGAACTCATGCCCTTTGAATTCACAGGTCAATGTTTGCCTCTGGCTGATATGGCAGAATATCTAGGAGGCACTTATGGTCAAGTTCCCTTTATGCAGGGGAAAGGTTGGGTCGAAGTTAACGAAGAACCAATGGAGGGAGGATTGTTAATAGCAGTCAATCCCGTAACGAGTGCCTGGTCTCAGGTGTTTTTAGCTCCTGGTAAGATTGCTTGTATCTTATCATACGGAGTAAATCTACAAGTAAATGGAGCATATACCAAACCTGATGTCAACACTAATCGAAAGCCTTAAGAAGGGCGTTGTAACGATTGATTTTACAAAAATTGATACAGGTGAGAGGCGTGTAATGCCTTGTACGCTAAATAACAGTAACATAACGATTAAAAATATAGCATCAGACAGTGACTCAATTGTTGTTTGGGCACTCGATAAAGAAGATTTTAGGGACGTGATTGTGTCAACTATTAATGAATGGTACTTAGGATATCCTGAAGCGTGATTGGATTACTGGGAATTCTTGCAGTTTTTTTATGCCCGATGGTATTTGGTGGCATTACCTTTTATTACTCGCACAAGTTCACGCATCCTGTGACGATGAAGACTTGGGGAGAAAGCGAAATATTATGAGTAAGTGGCACGGAGGTAAGGGGTCTAAAAAAAGACCTACTGACCAGAAGAAGTTCAACGACGGCTGGGATATAATATTTAGCAGGAAGAAAGACGAACATGGAAGTTCAACCAGTAGCCACAGCACTGACGGGCGAACTGATACAAAATCGGGAGCAACTGTCAAGGGCAGAGCATGAAATAAAAAAGACCGTCAAACGAGCCCAGACTTTGGTTGACGGTAGTCTAAAAATAACTACAACAGATTATTTTATGACAGTGTATAACGCCTCTGGGAAACAAAGTGTCGTGTATTCTACGGGACAGTATGTAGACATCATAGTATGATGAGGAGATAAGATGGGAATGAAATTAGCGGGAGTTATGGCATTGATAAGCTTTGTTATGGCTGGTGCGTTTTATTGGTATTATAATGACACCCAAGAACGTATGGCAATACTGAACGAGAATAATGCAAAATTAGAAGTCGCAGTGCAGACAAGCGAGGCGGCAGTCGAACAACTACAAGTAGATTTTCAAAGAGCAAGCGAAGAACTCAATAAAGTAAATACAGAGTTTGCTGATATCCGCAGACAAAATCAAACACTTAGTGATAAGTTGGGTAGACATGATTTAGGAAATCTGGCAGAAAATAAGCCAGGTCTAGTAGAGAGAATTATAACTGGAGCATCTACGAAAGCAGGTAGATGTTTCGAACTACTGTCTGGTGCTGAACTAACAGATAAAGAAAAGGAGGCAAAAAATGGCAAATCATTCAATAGCGAATGTCCTTGGCTTTTTGATCGTTACGTCACTACTGATTAGTGGATGTTCGAGTATGCCTCAGAAGATTGAGGTGTCAGCGAAGCCAGTAGAAAAACCAAAATTAGTTTTACCAAGTGCAGATGAACTCAATCTCAGAGAGATTGAATGGCTTATCATTACTCCTGAGAACTGGGAAGAGCAACTCGCAAAACTTAAATCAAGTGGGCGATCTATCGCATTTTTTGCTATTACGGATAAGGGGTACCAGGACTTAGGACTAAATTTTTCTGATCTACGTGCATATGTACAGCAACAAGACGCTATCATAGCCGCATATAAGGGATACTACAAAGCATCAGAAGATGCATTAGATGACGCTAACGGACAAATTGAAAGTGCTAAAGATCAGGTAGAAGAGCAACAGCCTGAAGACAATAGAACTCTTTGGGAGAAACTAAGAGGCGATTAATACTGTGAGGCAAACTTATGTCAAGATGGTGGAAAATTTGGAAATATGCTTTAGGTTCATTTAACGATGAGGACACTAAACCGGTAGAAGATCAAATCACGATCATTCGAACAGTAGTATTGCTACTCAATGCAGTGACATGTTGCTTTATCATAGCATCTAATATAAAAAACTTATTTTAGTACTTGACATACACATCTAGTCCGTGTATAGTATACACAATGTAGAAAGGAAACGTATGCGTGAAGGTTATTATGACTACATGCTTCGGCGAACCCGTGAAGAGGAAAAGAAAATGAGTTATACCAAAGATAAGTACGTGATGGTAGATGCCATAGCAACCTATCGAATGAGATACGCAATTTCGATGGAAGAACTTCAGAAACAAAATACTGAGTCAACAGTTGATCCTGAGTGGGCACTAGACTGTGTTACTTGCGAAGAAGTTGAAGAATTCTCTCAGCTTTATCTAGGCGAACAAATCATTGAGCATAAGGTAGTTGATGAAGAAGAAATGCTACGGATGTTCGATAACGACAATGACTATCTTAAAGAATGGTCACGTGATCAGAAGATTGATCACATACGAAGATCCCTTTCTACTGATAATATAAACTAGGAGAAAGGCATGATTGATATATACGGCTCATCAAATTGTATTTGGTGTTTAAAAGCAAAGCAACTTTGCGAGACTATGGAACTAGAGCATAACTATGTGTTAGTTGATGAGATAGGATTCGATGAGTTCTCAAAGAAATTCCCTGGTGTGCAAACTGTCCCTCAGATAATGTGGGACGATGAACACGTCGGTGGATACCAGGAGTTCGCTGTGAAAGTGAATGAATATATAACTAAAGAAAGTGAGGAAAGTGATAATGACTAAATCAGAAATCTTGGAAAGCCTGAAGTCAGGCAAAGTCGATCTTGAGTTTATCAAGGCTGACGGTACTTTACGTAAAATGGTTGCTACTCTAAGCGATGATTTTATTGTGTACGCAAGTACGCCAACAAACTCAAAGAAGCAAAACGAATTCGCTTTGCCTGTTTGGGATACTGAAGCCAATGGCTGGCGCTCATTCAGATGGGATAGCCTTAAGTTGGTAGATGGAGTAGAGATTCCTGCGGGAAGTTTACTCAGTGCCGCCTAATCTGCTAAATGAAAATTGCTCGGGTTCGATTATCAATCTTATTCAGAGAGATGTCAACCCGACGATTCTCCCGCAGATTAATTTCAATTCAGTTGAAGAAGAGTATATTAATATCTTAATACCTCATCTTTCGCCTGATCAAGTTGAAGCTGGTGACTTAGAAGGATATGATGCTATTGTATTCTTCAGTCACTGGCAACAACAAATGTACAATCTATTTCTTAACGTTCCATACTCTAGTGGAATCGTAATGAAAAATGCCATAGATACTATGCCTCTAGTTGAGAAGCCCAGAAAAGGAATAGGACTACTTTATGTTGGTGATATGGATAAAGGACTTGATATTCTTCTATCATCATTCAAAAAACTCACAAAAAGAAAATACACTGAAGCACGATTAGTTGTCTGCGCCAGACCTATAGCTGGTAAAGACGGCGATACCATGATAAAGGAACTTACGTCAAACGCTAGAATTAAGTGGTATAAAAGCGTAGATGAAAACCTGTTAAACGGACTTTATAATCAAAGTCATATATTTGTATATCCTACTAATTATCCAGAAGTGTCTTATACGCCTTTGATCAAAGCAATGTCTTCTGGCTGTATGTGTATACATTCATCGTACGGATCTTTGCCAGAAACTGCACTCGATATGACTTCTATGTATGGCTTCCATGAAGATAAGATGCAACATGCCATACAGTTTACAGGTGAACTTGACAATGCCCTTAGCATATATAATCACAGCGGACTTAGAAGATCGATGATGCAAACACTTGCAAATCAAAAGAAAATAGTCGATGGCGCATATGATTGGAAAAAGCGATCTTATCAGTGGAATGAACTACTAACCAACTTTCTAATCAAAAATAATGGTTGACAAAGGTTTCGTACTGTGTTAATATACGTTATAACTTGATGGAGTAACACATGGCAAAAGCTAAAACAAAGACAAGATTGCCTCGCAGAGGTAAGACCCAACGTTCTATCGAAGAGGGTCATATTGGTTACGAGACCACAGAATGGTCTGACATACCCGCAGATCAGTATCAGAAGAAGATCACTGAGACCATGCGGCATTATGGATACTTCTATGAGAAGAAGTCCTTTCAGTCTTGGATGTTAGCGTGGATAAAAGAGCATAGACCAGAAAGCGTTGAGGACTTCAAAGCCGCTGAAGCTTGGAGATGTACCTCAACAATGTCTAGCCTATGTAAGATGGAGATGAACGGCTGTGTTCTTCCTGAATCCAGTAAAGAATTTCAGTTGAAGGCTATTGAAGAATTGCTCTCTACTGGTAAAGAGAATCGTTTGGCTAATCTTGTACTAGATGCTAATGACGAACCAGTGAAACCAGTGAAGCGTAAGACTCCTCAAGAGTTGCTTGCTGAGAAGACCAACGACTTCATTGGAGAGATCGAAGGATATGTGGACGAGTTCACTACAGGAGTCCTAGACAAGAAGTGGTCATTGTACGAAGAAATGCGTAAACTCAATACTGCGGCTCAGACTGCTAGAGATACCATCACATACTATCTTCCAATTCAAGAAGAGTTGCGTGAACTGATCGAAGATAAGACAGAAGATTTAGTTGAGGGATATAGTAATATGTCTGTCAAAGAACAGAAGGCATTCTATGCCTTTATATCCGAGATCATTTCTGACTGTGAAAAATTCATAATCAGTAAGAAAGCAACCCGTAAGCCTCGTACCAAGAAGCCTACTCCTGCGAGTAAACAAGTCGCTAAGGTTTTATACCTCAAGGAGTCTCCTGAGTACAAGATTGCGAGTGTACCACCAGAACAGATTGTGGGTGCTCAAGGAGTATATCTATTTAACACTAAGACACGTGTTATAAAGTATCTACTCTCTGATCGAAGAGATGGTTTTATCGTCAAAGGTAGTACGATTGGCGGTTATGATCAAGAAGTATCTTTTAAGAAGATGCTAAGAAAGCCAGAGGAGATGATTGAGATTATCGGTAAAGCTACTAAGTCTAAGGCAATGAAATCGCTCAAAGCCTTGAAGACTAAAGAGTCTACGACAGATGCACGTATCAATAGAGATACTGTCATCTTAAAGATAATCAAATGACAAATGTTATCGACTTCACTAAGCACTACAAAAAAAGGTTAGATGAAATCTCTGACCTTCAACAAGACGTTGTAGAACTCAATAAGAAAATTGCAATGAAATTTTCTGTTGACGTTGCACACGATGTAGTAGGCGCTATGACAGATTTGGGCTTTGATGTTACTCAAAACCCAGAGACTGTATTAGATATAATGGTGTTAATTGAAACTGTTCGTGCTTTAATAAACAGATCGATTGGAGAAGAATATCATTTTCAAAGCGTATCTGACAAGATATTTGCCGACTCTGATATGGACTGTGAACAGGCACTATTCGATTTCTTAGAAGAGATGGACAATTTCGATAACGATTTTACTTGACAAACCTAATTGTTTATGTTATATTAGAGTAATGATAATATAAACTAGGAGAAAATTATGATACTGGTTGACTTAAACCAAGTTATGATTTCCAATATGATGATGCAAGTTGGAAATCACCAAAATGCTCAGATAGATGAGAATATGCTTAGACATATGATACTCAACTCTCTGAGATTCAACAGACAAAAGTTTCATCGTGAATTCGGTGAACTTATAATCTGCGCTGATGATAAGAACTATTGGAGACGGCAAGTATACGCCTACTATAAAGCAGGTCGTAGAAAGAATCGTGAGGAGTCAGAGTTAGATTGGAATTCAATCTTTCAGGCACTCAACAAGATTCGTGATGAGTTGAAAGAGTTCTTTCCATACAGAGTAATTCAAATTGAAACTGCTGAAGCTGATGATATCATTGGTACTATTGTTCACGCTGAAGGTGAGCAATTGAACACTGGTAGTAATCCAATACTTGTTCTATCAGGTGATAAAGATTACATTCAGTTGCACAAATATGCGAATGTTAAGCAATATGATCCTACACGTAAGCGTTGGATATCAAACTCTAATCCAGAGTTGTACTTGCATGAGCATATATTGAAAGGTGATAAGGGAGACGGTGTTCCAAACGTCTTATCTCCAGACAATACTTTCGTAATGAATATCAGGCAAAGACCAGTCACTAAGAAAAGACTGCTCGAATGGGCTGATATAAATAATATGAATGAAGAAGTAAAGCGCAATTACATGAGAAACAAATCAGTGATTGATTTGGAATTAGTTCCTGATAGAATCAAAGCTGAGATCATGGAAAAATATACGGCTGACAATCCTAAAGATAGAAGCCAATTGTTAAACTACTTCATTAAGAACAAACTTAGAAACTTAATGGAAAGCATATCGGAGTTTTAATATGACTACACTATCATTGGCAGAGATTACTGCTGGCGTTTGCGAATTGAATGATACATCTGAACAAGTCGCATATTTACAAAAAAATAACAGTAAGGAACTACGTAACGTCCTTATCTTGATGTATGACAAGCGATGGAGTTTTGCACTGCCCGCTGATGCACCACCTTATACACCATCTGTGCATAGTGAAACGCACGGAATGTTGTATAGAGAGGCACGTAAGTTAGCATACTTTGTTAACGAAATGCCTGAAGGTGAAAACCTGACTCAGATAAAGAAGGAATCTTTATTCATTCAAATGCTTGAGACAGTTGATGCAGACGATGCAAAGCTATTGATTCAAATGTTAGCGAAGAAGCCATTCCCAGAATTGGCACCTGAAACTATCAATGAAGCATTTGGCAATATTATCTCTGATTCGGTAGACATGCCGCCAGCTAAGAAAAAGCGTGGACGTCCACCAAAAGCGAAAGCTGAGTAAACCAATAAAGTCACCAAGAATAGAAGTGAGTCACCACCTATGGCTAAGGGTAAGAAGTTCCGTGAATGGATTGAAGAGGAAGCTCTCAAGGATGAGGAAGACATGCGCTTTCGAAAGAAAGACTCTAAGCGATACGATAAACGTAGAGCGAGTATTCAAAAGGCAAGACGCCAAAAGAATAAGCAAAAGGACACTTTCTTCAATTAACCCATTGACAACGAATTGAAAATATGCTATACTAATGAAATAAGAAAGTGAGTACAATATGAAAAAAGATGAAAAATTAATACTGGTCGACTGCGATGGAGTTCTGGTCGACTGGCTCTATTCGTTCCATATGTGGATGGAACAGCATGGATACTTTGCCGCAGAGCAATACGATGAAGAATATGATATCCACAAGACCTTCAATATATCTAAAGAGAAAGGCAGAGAACTCGTAAGGTCTTTCAATGAGAGTGCTACTATGTGTTGCTTACCTCCTCTAAAAGATTCAGTGAAGTATGTCAAGAAAATTCATGAAGAACTGGGATATGTATTCCATTGCATTACCAGTATGAGTCTTGATCAACATGCAGGCATGTTAAGAAAGATGAACTTAGAAAAGCTATTTGGCGATACAGCATTTGAGAAGCTAGTTTGCTTAGATACTGGTGCTGATAAAGACGATGCACTCTTACCTTATCTCGACACTGGATGTATGTGGGTCGAAGATAAGCCAAAGAACGCAGAGTTAGGTGCTAACATGGGCTTGAATGCTATTCTCATCGACCATCCCTTCAACAAAGACTATCATCACAGCGATGTTACAAGAGTCGATTCTTGGAAAGAAATTTACGAAATGCTCGTTTGAGAGACACATTTCAGTATAAATATTGAATAGAAGGGTATATCATAAGGCAGTCAATCTGCCTTTTCTTATAATAATTTGGAGTACTTAATGCCTATATACACGTTTGAGAATACTGAAACGGGTGAGAATTTTGAGAAGATTATGAAGATGGATGAACGTGAAGTCTACCTCTCTACCAATCCCCATATCAGACAAACAATTACCAAAGCACCTGCTCTTGGTGATCCACATCGTATGGGAGTAATCAAGACTCCTGATAGTTTCAATTCACTTATGAAGAACATTCACAAGAATAGTCCGGGGTCTAAAATTCAAACTAGATAACCATAAGGATGTTTCATGCCTGCACAACAACAGCAACGATTAACAAAAAGGCAAAGACGAGTACTCAGACAACAAGGAATACTAGACCAAAACAATAACTTCTCACACGGCTTTTCAATAAGCAACGACATAAGCCCAATGACAGATAATCAATCTGTAGCATTCGATGCTTGGGAAAATGGAGCAAATCTAATGCTTCATGGAATAGCAGGAACAGGAAAAACATTTCTGGGTCTGTACTTCTCTCTAAAAGAAGTTATGGCAAAAAACACACACTACAAAAAAGTCTTCATCGTTCGGTCAGTGGTACCGACAAGAGACATCGGCTTTTTGCCCGGTTCTCAGAAAGATAAGATGAAAGTATATGAAGCACCATATTATGATATTGCATCTAAGCTATTTGAGCGAGGCGATGCATACGAGATCCTCAAGCAAAGAAATAACGTAGAGTTCATATCTACTTCATTCTTAAGAGGCTCGACATTTGATGACTGCATCATAGTTGTAGATGAGGTCCAGAATATGAGTGACCAAGAGTTGCATACAGTAATGACACGTGTAGGAGAAAATTGTAGAATCATATTCTGCGGAGATGTTAAACAGGACGATTTAACCAGTGAGCGAAAGAAAGAAATGTCGGGTCTTAGATCATTCATGAAAGTGATCAAAAGGATGAAAGAGTTCGATTTTGTCGAGTTCGAGGCATCCGATATTGTTCGGAGTAAGCTAGTTAAGTCCTATATCATAGAACGAGATAGACAAGGACTATAAATACTATTATGGAAAATTATAAACTAAAACTTAAAGAGATGACCGAGCTAAACGCTGACGGTAATGAGACTCGAGGACGGGAAGGCGAAAGCCTTCTCGTTGAGATTAGTCCCGAATGCGCTGGAGAATTAGGTCAAATGGGGTGGGACTTTGGGGAGGATCAAGACTTCCCCAATACTCAAGAGCGTAAATTAAACAGAAAGCATATGTTGAGAGGATAACATGGCAGTAGAACAACCGAGAATCAGAATATTTTTATTGGCAAACGGAAAGCGTGTTGCACATCAATTTGTGCAGGCACAGGTTGACGCATTCTTATCGGATAACTCTGGATCAACTTTAGTTAGATAATATAGTGGAAAGATGCGATGAGTGAAAAGTACTACACGGTAGGAACGCATACCGCTGAACAATGGTCTGAACTTCACTCAGAACTTATTGCGGACGGAAACGTATATCAAAGTGTGCCTTCTAGACAGGTCACGATAGTCGATGATAAGTTGCATAGTCCCACAAGAGGAGACTATTTGCTTACTGAAGAAGAAGCAGATGCTCTAAAGAACGATAAGAGGGTAAAGACTATAAACCTCTCTATGAACAAGCATGAAGAGGTTTATGAGTATGATCCAGATGATCTTAAATGTGTTACTAACAATACATTAACAGATAGATGGTCTAACTCTTATAAAAACTGGCAAAAATGGTACAAAGCGCACGGCAGTTCAGATAACTTTAATCTTTCAACCACTAATTCTGAACCTACTATAAATCGTACAACTGCATTATATCGAATGCAGACGATACAGAATCCTTGGAAAGCAACCAGCACAGATATCCGAGATCCAATCAGTGGCAAAATACAACAAGTTGGCGCAGGAGAAAATGTCGATATTATATGTGCCGATAACGGTTGCTGGATAGGACATCCAGAATTTATCAATAGCGGTGTTAGTAATGCAGTGAATCCGAGCGACTATGCTGGAGGCAACGTATTACCTGGTAATGGATACTGTGACGTACTCGATCTCGTATTAGACGCTCCTTATTATATTGACCCAGCTTGGTTTAATGCCAATGCTTCTTCTAGGTTAATGACTCGATGGGACGGGACCACTGTTCCCGTAGAAAGTGTTGCGAGAAGCTGGTGGCAAAATTCTAGCCAGAGAAGCAGTCAATTCGCAACCTTCGGAAATATACCAGTATCGAATAACTATACTAGAGATCGTGTACACGGATCGAACACTAAAACTCCTCGCATTTTTGATTATTCAACAACGCCTGGCATACCTGTTAAAGCTAAAGTAGGAGATCATGGAACTCAGTGTGCTAGTTTAATATATGGACGTACTCATGGTTGGGCATACAATGCAAACAAATGGCATTTAAATTTATACGGATACTCTAGCGTTGGTAGTATTGAGATTGGATTTGATGTACAAAAGATATTTCACCAGTACAAGCCAGTAAACTCTTTATATAATACAAAAGATCCGACTATGAGTTCAAATAGTTGGGGTTTGCGAACTGACAGTAAATCTGGTACTCATTATTATTTCAGAAACTCTGGTGCCGTTTCGTATGGAGGAAGTACTTCTGAGCCGGCATTCATAAGTTGGTTAGGTGCAAAAGGAGACTCTGGAAGATGGAAAAGTGAGATATATGATAACTCTATGACAGTTGCAGGTGATGAACTCGCTGAGGCTGGAGTTATTATTATTACTGCCGCTGGCAACTCTAATCAACAACAAGTAAATCCAAATCATCCTAATTATGATAATAGAATCAGCAATAACAATACCAACACTTTCTATCAAGATCAGTTTACCGAATTAACTGGGGTTGCATCAACAGGATCAACCAATCGAAGAGGGTTTCCTCAACACATAGGCAAAACTGTGAGCGAGACGTTTCAAGGAAACACCAGTGTCAAATTTCCTGCAATCAATATTGGAGTCCTTGATGATGATTTTGGCAGTGGTAAAGAGCAAAAGGCTAGCTATAGTGATTGTGGCAGTGCCATTGACATGTATGCTCCAGGAGATGGCACATTGGCTGCCACTCGACCAGAGTATTCTGAATTATGGTACAATTCAGATTCCGATGGTCTGCCTCAAGATGGCAGATATTTTTATAGTCGTAAAGACGAAACGAGAGTTGACAACACATATAATGGATTAGCCGCCGTAGAGACGTATAACTACGCATCAGCAACATTAGGTTCTGATGGAAATGCTATGGACGGACAGACCTCATTTAATGAAACCTTTAATACTGCTACTGATCGAAAATTTAGTGGAACAAGTGCGGCTTGTCCGGTTGCTTGTGGATTTCTTGCGATTGTGATGCAGTACAACAGAGGTTGGGACTACGAAGACTTACGTAATTGGATTCAAAATAATCTACAGACGCAATCTTCCTCAGATTTTTATGAGGGCACAGAAGTAACGACCGCTACAGGTAGTTGGTCATCAGACTATCATGCAACACAAGGCAGTGAAAGAAGAGTTCTGTATCAAGCAACCATTCCTGTTAGTACTGCTTTTCCGTCCAATGCTCCTCCAGCAGACACGACTGGACCTGTAATTACAATTTTGGGAAATAACCCTGCTACTGTAGAACTTGGTGCTACCTATACAGATGCTGGAGCAACTGCTACAGATGCCGTTGACGGAACACGAACAGTCACTTCTACTGGAACAGTAGATACCTCGACTGTCGGATCATACACAATTACCTATACTGCTTCAGATACCTCAAGCAATACAAGCACCGCAACGAGAACGGTCAATGTCGTTGATACCACTGCGCCAATAATAAATTCTACTAATATAGTAAGTTCAGTGAACGAAGGTATCACAGCACTAGGTACTGTCACCGCTAACGAAACTGTAACTTGGTCTATCAGCGGTACTGGTGTGTCAATCAGTACATCAGGAGTTGTTACATTAGATTCGCCCGCAGACTATGAAACAGCAACGTCTCACAGTTTTGTGATTACGGCAACAGATAGTGAGTCAAATTCATCTAATACGGGGACACTTACTGTATCAGTAGTTGATAGTGACGATGATGGCAATGATGGTGACTACGACGGACCACTTGTTATAAACGTTCTCTTAGGAGCGACAGTAAACACTGCAACAGAAGAAGCTGGTGATGCTTTCTTTGCAGGAAACACTAACACGGGTGAAGTAATCACTCGATTGCCTCCTGTGTATGCGAATGACAATTATTCAGTGTCTCTCACTTTTCAAGCATTGGGCGCTCTGAGTGAGACTTGGACCATTAGTAGTATCACATCAACACCTAATTCAAAATTCACTTATAACATTTCGTCACCTGCGGCAACTATAACTCAACAAACTGATCCATATACGACTCAGTGGTCATGCCTAATGAACGATTATAGTACTCAGGTTTTCTCTTCTGAAACTGCCGCCGCAGCCGCAGAAGATCCGTCCTTACTTGAACTGATATCTCTAACTATACCTGATCCAACTGTGAATGAAGAAACTCATAATTTCAGTATATCACTATCTGAGGCAGGTGGAACTAATCAAATTAGAGCAGTCAGTATTGACC
>Ga0070747_1000464_pt1 | contig 20372 bp, 27 predicted proteins | sample VirMetDEL_Mar_31_FD_77321 | JGI IMG/M metagenome (GOLD analysis project Ga0070747, IMG submission 77321) | Aqueous microbial communities from the Delaware River and Bay under freshwater to marine salinity gradient to study organic matter... | ecosystem: Environmental > Aquatic > Marine > Coastal... | reverse complement strand
CTAGATGGCTCGCTTTGTCACAGTACAGACAAACTTTACTGGTGGGGAATTAGACCCATTACTACGCGCGCGTGTTGATTTAGCTACTTATAAAAATGCTTTAGAGAAAGCTACTAATGTAGTCTGCCAACCACAAGGCGGAATTACTCGTAGATCAGGTACTCGTTACTTAATGTCGTTGCCAAATTCTGGTGCTGAATCTGCCGCAAACGGATCAAGATTAGTATCATTTGAGTTTTCTACTGACGACAGTTATATGTTGTGCTTTACACATAACCGTATGCACGTCTTTAAAAATGGTGCTTTGGTTACAAACATTAATGGAAGTGGTAACGACTATCTTGCATTAACATTGCCATCAACATCTTTAAACGAAATGTGCTGGACACAATCTGCTGATACATTAATTGTTGTGCATGAAGATATTGCGCCTATTAAGATTGTTCGTGGAGCGTCTGATTCAACATGGACAGCAAGTACATTAGCATTTGATAGTGTGCCTAAGTATGCGTTTACTGTAACAATTACTAATCCAGCAGCAAACATTACTCCAAGTGCTGTATCAGGCAAGGTGACAATTAACGCATCTGCTGGTGTGTTTAACTCAGGTCATGTTGGTCAGTACATTAATGCTTCGCCACAAGGCCGTGCAAAGATTATTGAATACAAAAGCACAACACAAGTAAACGTAGTAACAGAGTTCCCGTTTTTTAGTACATCAGCTATTGCTAGTGGAAGCTGGAGTTTAGAAACTGGTTATGAGGATGTGTGGTCTGTCACTAGAGGTTACCCAAGGACAGTAACATTCCATCAAGGCCGTCTATATTTTGGTGGTAGTAAATCAAGACCATCTACTATTTGGGGTTCTAAAGTAGGACTGTTCTTTGACTTTGAAGGAACCGAAGGTTTTGATGATGACGCAGTAGAAGCAACGTTAGATACTAACACTTACAATGCTATTACTGACATGATCTCCACAAAAGATTTGCAAGTGTTTACAACTGGTGGTGAGTTCTTTGTACCGCAACAAGGTCTTGAACCTATTACTCCATCTGCATTTTTCTTAGCTACTGCTGGTAGAAATGGTAGTAAGCCTGGCGTTAGGGTTCAACAGTTAGAATCTGGCGTTATGTTTATTCACCGCCAAGGTAAGATGTTGAATGAGGTTGCATACAACGATACTGCATTAACATATTTGACAAGTAAGATTTCATTGCTTGCTGGCCACTTGCTTAAAGATCCAAAGCGTATTGCATTAAGACGTGGTATTAACACAGACGAGAACGATTTGCTATTTATTGTTAATGAGCTTGATGGCACTATGGCCGCTTTCTCATTGATTCGCTCACAGAATGTTATTGCTCCGTCAGAGTTTATTACAGTTGATGGTGAGTTTGATGAGGTGGGTATTGACATTGATGACATCTATGCAGTTGTTAAGCGCACTATTGAAGGTACTGACCAATACTATATAGAGAAATTTGAAAAAGGATTGTTAACAGACTGTGCAACAACAGGCGGCGCTGTATCATCTATATCAACTCCACAAGTCGCAGGAGAGTCCGTAAATCTTTTACTTGATGGATTGGTTCAAGCAAATGAGATCGTGGCTTCTGGAGGCTCTGTAAGCATCCCTAGGCCATCTACAACAAGTTATGAGGTTGGATTACCAATTAGCGTTGAAGCTAGAACAATGCCTGTTGAGGTTGACATAAGAGCTGGTACTCGTATTGGCTTTAAGAAACGTATTGTTGAAGTTAACGCTATGGTCATAGATACTCAGCACATGGAGATTAATGGTAAACTTGTACCATTTAGAACGTTTGACACAGCTGGCATGTTAGATTCAGTTATTCCAGATTTCACAGGAACTAAAGTTGTTCATGGTATTTTAGGTTACAGCAATGATGCTAGAATTACTATTACACAATCCTATCCATTAAAGTTTACTTTACTTGGTATGGAATATAAAATAGCGGTAAATCAAGGAACTTAATATGCAATATGTAGCAATAGCAAGTACAGTAATGTCAGCAGTTGGAGCTATAGACCAAGGAAAAGCTCAAGCTGATATGTACAAAACTCAAGCTAAACAAGCTGAGTTAAAAGCTTCTCAAGATGCTTTGGCTGCTGAAAGAGCTGCAAATAAAGCATTTGAACAATTGTTAATGGTTAATGCTAATGCTAATGCAAGAGCTTTTGCTGGTGGAGTTCAGGGGCTAGATGGATCTGCAAAATTAATTCAAATAGTTAATACAAGAAAAGCTGGAGAAGATATAAAAGATTTTCAACAAAATGCTGATTCAGCAATTAAATTTGGTCAATCGCAATCTCAAATTTTTAAAGCTGCTGGATCTGCTGCGCGCACATCTTCTTACTATGATGCAATTACTGCAATAGGACAAGGAGCTTATATGTATAGTCAAGCATCAAAACTTGAAACACCTAGAACTCCAGCTCCTGTTGAAGATAAATCTTTTTACGCCTAGGAACAAATAAATAATGGCTGAATTACCTAAGTATCAACCAATATCAAGGGGTCTTGTTAGCACACCTCAGCTTGACTTTGCGTCAACAAGAGAGGCTTATAGAGCTACTCAGTCTATGCAACAAGGCCTTGATAAAATATCTAAATTTGCTTTTGAAAAAGTAGCAGAAACTTCTGTTAAAGAAGCTGCACAATATACTATTGACAATCCGCCAACGCCAGAACAAATTGAATTAGCTAAGGCTGGCGAAATTACAATGGAAGATTTAATTCCAAAAGGTGGAGCTGCAGCACAACAAACTGTTAGAAAATTAATGGCTTCGCAATTAAGAAATACATTGCAAGTTGATCTTGAAACAGGATATTTAAATAATTTGGAAGAAGTTAAATCTGGAAATATTACAGATGATGTAACTTTAAAATCCAAATTAAATGCTCCTATACAAGGAATGCTAAAAGTATTAAATGGCATTGATCCAGAAGAAGCTTTAAAATTTCAAGCTTATGCAGCAAACAGTGGATTTAATATTACTGTGGCTGCTAATAAAGAATTTGATAATCAATTTAGAAAAATTAATGATCAAGTTTCAGAACAAAGTGTTTTAAATGCAAGCAAAATTGCAGATGAAGTAATTCCAAATTATGGGTTAAGTAACTTAAAAGTTATACAAGACACAGTTAGTCTTTTAGATAGCAATGTTGAAAAGTCAATTCAACAAGGAACTGTTGAAAATGCAAAGCTTCAAGCATCTGTTTGGAGTAATAAAAAAGCAGCGTTATTTACAACAGTAATATCAAACGGCATTGATGATGTTGTAAGATTAAGCGCATCAGGAAATCCTCAGGCTGAAGACGCTTTATTTGTTACATTAGGTCAATTTGATGAAGCTGCATCTATTTTTAATATTAACCCAACTGCTGTAGAAAAATTAAAAAATGAAACTATTGAAAAGTTTCATTCAGCTAGAATTAAACAAGAATACAATGCCGCTGAAAATAAAGTTGATTTTTTAAATAAATTTAATGCTGATGCAAAATCTGGTCCAGTTGGAAATTTGTTTAACAAGGATGGCATCCCATCTCAAAAAGAAAGATTGACTAGAGGAATTTCTTTTGATGAAGTAGAAAGATTGCAATCAGCATTTGCTGCAGATATTAATAAAATTAATTCTGAAAACAAAACAAGACAAAATCTTTTAAATGATAGAGTTTCAGAGTTAAAAGGAGTTCTTACAGACGGCTCAACAGTAACAGAAAAAGATATGTTGGAATTAGTGCAACTTGCTGATGATTTGGGAGTTGAGCCTGGTAGTAAACTTGCAAAATCTATTCAAGAATTATTTGTTGTAAACAGTGATACTAAATTATTTTTAACATTAAATTCTGATGAGTTAACTAAATACGAATCTGATTTAAATTTAAAAACCTCAAAAGAAGGAGCGTCACCATTAACAGCTGCTAGATTAGATAATCTAAGAACATTTAGGTCTAATAGACAAGAGCTAATTAACAAAGATCCTGTTTCAGCAATGAGCCGTTTTGGTGGGGAAAAAGCAATTCCATTAAACTGGACAGCTAATCAAGAAGATTTTGTAGCTGATGTTAAAAAAAGAATTACTGATACAACTACATTTGCAAACCAAAATGGAAAAGCTCCAAAGTATTTTACTCTTGCTGAAAAAGCATCTTTAGGAAATCTATTTAATCAATCTGATACTATGACGCAAGCTGGTATTTTGGTTAAATTAACAGACGCTTTTGGAAATAAAGCTCCTGAAGCATTTGCTGAAATATCAGATCAGTCACCTATTATTTCTCATTTGGGTGGACTTTCTTTAGTAAGTACGCAACAAGAAACAATTGTTGATGCTTTAAATGGATTGCAACAAATTAAAGCTGGGAACTCTCCGCTTGAAACTAAAGATGCAACAAACAATAAATTTACAGCACTTCAATTTACACTAGGATCTGCTTATTCAAATTTACCAAAAACAAGATCTGCAATAATTAAAACTGCAAATGCAATATATACACAGCGCGCTATCAATAACGGTCAAACTGAATTTGATGAAGAGATGTACACAAAAGCTTTTCAAGAAGCTTCTGGAGCCATTTATACTGGAGAGGATATTTATGGCGGAGTTATTACATACCAAGAAAAACAAATGCCTATTCCAAATAATATTAAACAAAATGATTTTGAAGATATTATAAATAACGCTACTTATGAAGATTTTCAAAAGGTAGCAAATGGAACATTAAAAGATAGTATAGGGCGAGCATACTCAATAAAATCTTTACAAAATGCTGTTATTGCTCCAATTGATAACGAAACAGCTTATTTGTATGCTGAAGATTATCGCAATAATCCTGGCGCATTGCGTTTCTATACAGGAGATAATCGTCCTGTTATAATCAATTTAAAGCAACTTGGCAATTTGGTTAAGGTAGATTAATGGGATTTGTTTTTGAAAAAGTAGATGAATCATTTTTTCCTACTGGTCAAGCAGTTGGCGGAGGAGAAGAAACTTCTTACATTGAAAATTACAGACAAAGTAGAGATTTGTTTGAATTAAAAAATAGATCTGATTCTGAATACAATGCGTTAAGAACTAAAATTGATCCTATTGTTAATACTGTTAATCAAAGATTAAATATTGATTTAGCTAATCCAATGACAGAAACAAAAAAAGATCAAATGTCTATTGGCAATATTTGGGAATCAACTTTTGATGCAGACGTTAAAGAAGTTTTTAATATCATTCAACAGAACAAAGAATTGTTTCCAGAATATAATAATTTAAGTTTAGATGGTATATACAAAGAAATTACAAATGATGTTAATAAACTTCAAGAATCTCAAATAGATACATCAAAAAGGCAAACAGCATTAGGTGCTGTTGGTGAATTTGCTGGAATGGCGTCTGCAGCATTTACTGACCCAGTAAACCTTACTGCAATGGCTGCAGATGTTTTATTTACTAAAGGTGCAGCAAGAACAGCAACAAGTGCATTTTTGGGAAAACAAACATTACAATTAATGTTAAGAGAATCTGCTATTGCAGCAACATCAGAATCTATTATTCAAAAGCCAGTTTCTGATTGGTACAAAAAGTTAGATCTACCTTATGATTTTAATACTTTTGCAACTAATGTTTTATCTGCAAGTGCTGGTGCTGCTGCTTTTACTGGCGCAATTTCAGCAATAATACCAGGAGTTAAGTTAACTAAAAAACTTTACACAGAAGGTATTGAAGCATTTGATAAAGCCAAAGCAATGGCTAACGGAGTTAAATACACTAAAAATAATGATGTTAAAATTGCTTCTGATCTTGATGATGTTGATGAGTTGGTATCGTCTTATAACTTAGATGAAACTGATGCTGGTGATTTAAATCACATTACTGAGTTAAATGATTTAGAAAAAACTATAGAAGAAAAAGGATTTGAATCTCTTGTTGAAGATACTGAGCCTCAATTAGAATTTGACTTTAATGTAAATGCAAAAGAATTTGACGGCCCTAATTCTGAAGGATATAAAGAACAAATTGCATTGTTAGGTTCAGAGTTTGAAGAAGAGTTTGCTGTTAAAGGTGATGCGTTTTTAGAAGAAACAGTTCCAGTTGATGTATTTGATTCAGCAACAAATGAGTTCATACAAACAGAAGTTAAAGTTAAAGATATTTTGGATGAAATGTCTCAAGATAAAAAAATGGTTGAAAGACTAGAAGGCTGTTTAACATGAGTTTAAAAGAATGTATTGAAGTTGGGCAAGACGTTGGAGCTTTAACAGATTCTCAAGCAAGAGAAGCTACAGATATTTATGAAAATTTAGTATTAAAATACACAAACGAGCTTGGACCAGAGCAAGCGGCTGAAAGAGCTGCAAGAGAAACTGTTGAAATATTAAAATCTCAAACAAGCGAAAAGTCTAGGATTAAATTTTTACAATTAAAAAAATGGAGTCAAATACAAAAAGATTTAAATTCATACAATAATGGTGAAGATTTAGGTGACGCAGCCATTAATTTGATTGCGCGGCAAGAAAAAAAAGATGTTAATTATTTTGGATTTTCAGATAGAGCAGAAGCTGTAAAAGGACAGATATTTGCAAAAATGGATTCTGTTCTTTCTACATTTAAAAGAGGAGTTCTAGGTAATTATTCTAATAAAACTACAGCTTTTGATTTAGTAAAAATTGCTTTTGGAGAAGCTACAGATAATCTTAATGCAATAGAATTATATAAAGGGTGGTCAGAGGCTATTGAATATGCAAGAGTTAGATTCAACAGGGCTGGCGGTTCAATTCCAAAAATGTCTGATTGGGGTCTTCCTCAAATTCATGATGCTATGGCAATCAGAAAAGTTGGATATAATGTATGGAAAGAAAAAATATCTCCATTGTTAGATTTAAATAAAATGGTAAATCCAATAACAAAAATTGCTTATACGGCAGACGAACTTGAAGGTGCATTAAAAGCATCTTATGAAGCTATACTAACAGATGGCTGGAGTAAGGTAAAAGAAGGTCAATCTCAACATAGGTCTGCTTTGTATAACAAAGGTAAACAACATAGATTTTTTGTTTTTAAAGATGCTGAGTCATGGATGAATTATCAAAAAGAATTTGGAACAACTCATCCTTTTGAAGCAATGATGGGGTATATAAGTAGCATATCAAAAGACATTGCTATGATTGAAACATTTGGCCCTAATCCAACAGCAATGATTAGAAGTTTAAAAGCATTTGTTGAAAAAAAATCAAGCATAAAAAATTTAGAAGGTGCAAATACAAAAAGCGGTGACAAAGCAAGAGCGGCTTTAAATTTATTTGACAATATGTACGCTGAAATAACTGGAGCAAATAACTCTTTACCAGAAAATATGCTTGGTAATATTTTTATTGGAACAAGACAATTAATAAGTTCTGCATTTTTAGGAGCTGCATCAGTAACAGCTTTAGGTGATTTAGCAACTCAGAAAGTTACTGCAAGATTTAACGGGCTATCAGAAACTCAATTAATTAAAAATATATTAAAATATATAAATCCATTAAAAGTAAAAGATAATGGTAGATTTGCTATTCAAGCTGGATTAATAGCAGAAACATGGATTCAATTAGCTGCTGGTCAAGCTAGATATGTTGGCGACATTACTGGGCCAATGATTACTCAAAGGCTTGCAGATGCCACTATGAAGCTATCATTACTTTCACCTTGGACACAGGCTGGAAGATTTGCTTTTGGTATGGAGTTTATGGCTTCTTTTGCTAGAAATTCTGGAAAGAATTTTGATCAGCTTGATGCTCCTTTTCAAAACGCTTTAAAAAGAGCAGGTCTTGATGTTCATTGGGATGTAATGAGAAAAGCAAAATTGTTTGACAATAATGGCGTTCAGATATTAAGATCTGCTGAAATTGAAAAACTAAAATCTGTTAGTGCAGAAGAGGCGGATTTAATAGCAACAAAATATTTAGAGTTAATTAATTATGAAACAAACTTTGCAGTACCTACAAGTTCATTGAAAGCCAGAGCGAATATTATAGGTCAAGATAAAGCAAACAGTTTTATTGGTGAAATAAAAAGATCTGCATTATTGTTTACTAATTTTCCAATTACAATGATGAATACACACATTACAAGAACTGTAAACGAAACTGGGTTTAAAAACAAACTTGCTTATGGAAGTAGCCTTTTAATTTCAACAACGCTTATGGGCGCATTAATCTTGCAATTAAAAAATATTAGCCAAGGAAAAGATCCGCAATCAATTAAAAGTAAACAATTTTGGATAGATGCTTTAATGCAAGGAGGGGGCCTTGGTCTTGCTGGGGATTATTTACTTTCTAATAGAACTAAATATGGAAAAGATTTGGGCAGTCAATTAGCTGGTCCTGTTTTTGAATTTGGCGGAGATGTACTAGATTTAACTTTTGGCAATATGAAACAAGCAATGCTAGGCCAAGATACAGAAGTAATAAAAGAAACTGTAAAATTTGGAACAAAATATATGCCATTAAAATCAATATGGTATTCAAGATTGTTAGTTGAAAGAAATTTGCTTGAAACATTAACCAAATGGTCTGATCCAAAAGCAGAAGCAAAGCTAAGACAAAAAGCAATGAGATTAAGAAGAGAAACAGGTCAGGAATATTTTTGGAAGCCTGGAAAAGGTATGCCAAGTAGAGGTCCAGATTTATCAAAAATGTTTGAAGAACCACCTAAATAAAGGAAAGTAAATGGCAGATTATCCAATAAGTGATGTAGCAAGACGTATAGTCTATACTGGCTCGGCTGGTGTAGGTCCATACGCCTTTGAGTTTGAAGTGCTAGATGATACAGATATTAACGTGTATCAAGATGATGTACTTCTAGTATTGACAACAGACTACACAGTATCAATTAGTCCTACACTAGGAACTGGATCTGTTACGTTAGTTGTACCTGCTACTGGTGACAATCGTATTACAATTGTTGGTGCTAGACCTGTAGAGCGTACTACTGACTTTACTACTGGTGGCGACTTCTTTGCTAATACGCTTAATGATGAAATGGATTCTCAAACAATCCTAGTGCAACAGGTTGCTGAATCTGCCGAACGTTCTATCAAAGCTCCAGTTACTGACCCTACTACTATTAACATGGTATTGCCTATTAACACAGCCCGCGCTGGTAAGACATTAGCGTTTGATGCTAATGGTGATCCTGTTGCTGGTGATCCTATTGGTAACTGGCGTGGTGACTGGGCTTCTGGCATTTCATATCAGAACCGTGATCTTATTAAAGATACAACTAACGACAATGTTTATCTAGCTATTACAGCTCATATATCTAGCGGATCATTACCAATTAGCACAAATGCTGACGTAGCTAAATGGGCCTTAGTTGTAGATGCAGAAGCAGCAGGAACAGCTAGGATTGCAGCAGAGGCGGCTCAAGCAGCAGCAGAAGCGGCACAAGTGGCAGCGGAGTTAGCTGAAACTAATGCTGAAACAGCAGAAACTAATGCAGAAACAGCAGAAACAAACGCTGGTAATAGTGCAACAGCAGCAGCATCTAGTGCGTCATCAGCATCTACAAGTGCAACTAATGCTAGCAACTCAGCTTCAGCAGCATCTACAAGCGAAACTAATGCAGCAAGTAGTGCTAGTTCTGCAAGTACATCTGAAACTAACGCTTCTAATTCTGCTAGTGCTGCGAGTTCATCTGCTAGTGATGCGGCTACATCAGAATCTAATGCGGCCACTTCAGAAAGTAATGCTGCAACATCTGCAAGTACAGCAACAACACAAGCTGGTATTGCAACAACACAAGCTAGTAACGCAGCAACATCTGCTAGTAACGCTGCAAGTTCTGCAACAGATGCTCAAACAGCACAAGCTGCGGCTGAAGCTGCATTAGCTGACTTTAACGAAACATACTTAGGCGCACAAGCTAGTGATCCTACTTTAGATAATAATGGCGACCCTGTTACTGCTGGTGATTGGTACTTCAATACATCTAGCAACAGAAGTAGAATCTATGATGGTTCTGCATGGGACTTTGTGGCTGTTGATATTGCTACCATTGTATCTAAAACATCTGCTACTGGATCTGCTGGAATACCAAATGGTACAACTGCTGAACGTGATGGAAGTCCAGCTTCTGGCTACTTTAGATTCAATGTAGACACGGCTAGTTTTGAAGGTTATAATGGCACAGCGTGGGGTTCAATTGGTGGTGGTGCAACTGGTGCAGGTGGAGATGAAGTATTTGTAGAAAACACCACATCAGTTACAACAGATTATACCATATCAACTGATAAGAACGCAATGAGCGTGGGGCCAATAACTATTGATAGTGGCGTAACAGTAACCGTTCCTAGTGGCTCACGCTGGGTAGTATTGTAAAGGATAAATATGGCAATAACATTAAATGGCAGTACTGGGATAACTACACCTACTTATGGTGGTAGCGTATCTGCCGAATACATTACTCCAGTAACAGGCTTTAAGAATCGTATTATTAACGGTGCAATGGTAATTGACCAGCGTAATGCTGGGGCTAGTATTACACCTTCAAATGGACAATACACATTAGATAGATTTCTTATTGGAGTAAGTCAAGCATCAAAACTTACGACTCAACAAAGCTCTATAGCTGCAAATGGTTTTACAAATTCATTAAATATAACCTCATCCACAGCTTACTCTATTTTATCTGGTGACCTTTTTTATATTAGCCAACCAATTGAGGGATTTAATTGCGCAGATTTAAATTGGGGAACTGCTAACGCATCAACAGTAACTTTGTCTTTTTGGGTTCGTTCAAGCCTTACTGGAACTTTTGGTGGTGCTTTAAGTAATGGGACATTTAATCGTTCATATCCATTTACATACACAATCTCATCAGCAAACACATGGGAACAAAAATCTATAATTATTGCAGGTGACACTACAGGCACTTGGGCAACAAATAACACGCTTGGAATTCAAGTAATATTTGGCTTAGGAGTCGGCTCTACATATAGTGGAACTGCTGGGGCATGGGCAGGAGCAGGATATGTATCAGCTACAGGCGCTACATCAGTAGTCGGCACAGCAGGTGCTACCTTCTACATCACAGGTGTTCAACTAGAAAAAGGCGATACTGCTACATCATTTGACTATAGACCTTATGGTACTGAGTTGGCTTTGTGTCAGAGGTATGCAGCAACAACGCGAGTAGGGTTTGTAGGTGTAGCTCCTTCTACAAATGTAAGCATGGGAGGTTTGTTTAGCCTACCTGTAACAATGCGAGCAACTCCTACATTTACACAATTAGCCTCTATATCTGCTTCAAACTTCGCAACGACCGCTCCATTTGTAAACGAGGCTACAACCAACGCCTTCCGAGCTTATAAAAATACAATAACTGGAAGCACAGCACAAGCGCTGTGGACTTCAGACTTACTAGCTGTGGCGGAATTATAAGGATAATTATGTATAAATTAACAAAATATAATGATGCTGTCCAACGTCTTTCAGACAATGCAGTTATCCCATTTGATGAAGCCAACACAGACTACCAAGCATATCTAGCATGGCTTGATGAAGGCAACACACCAGAACCAGCAGACGAGGTAACACTATGAGTTCAAAGATAAACGCAATATCAACTGGAGTTGGCGGACTTGCTACAAGTGCTGACAATAGTGGGATATTAGAGATACAAACAAATGACACAACGGCTATTACGGTTGATGCTAGTCAGAATGTAGGGATTGGTACTAGTAGCCCTACACAAAAACTTGATATTAATGGTTCAATGTTGCTTCAAAGCATAAACAAAATTAGTTTTTTTAACACAGATTATTTTATTAGAGCAGCGGATGGATTAGAACTTCATTCTGCAAATACAATTAGATTTTTAACAAATGGCGCAAACGAACAGATGCGTATTGATGCTAGTGGTAGATTGTTGGTTGGGACTATTGCTCCATTAGCTAATAATGCAACATTAGTGGTTAGAGGAGCTGCTGGGCTAAGAGGTTCTGCAATCTTTGAGGTTCAAAACACAACTGGTTCTTTTCAACAATGTCAGTTTGTAAACCCTAACGGAGTAGTTGGAGCCATTTTTACAAATGGAACAGCAACATCTTATGTAACATCATCCGACTATCGTCTAAAAGAAAACATTGCCCCAATGACAGGTGCTTTATCCAAAGTCACAGCACTAAAACCTGTTACCTACACATGGAAAACAGACGGTAAATTAGGTCAAGGGTTTATTGCCCATGAGCTACAAGCTATTGTCCCAGATTGTGTACATGGTGAGAAAGATGCAGTAGATGAAAAAGGTAATCCAATACATCAAGGCATTGACACTTCATTCCTAGTAGCTACACTAACAGCAGCCATCCAAGAGCAACAAGCTATAATTAAATCATTAACAGCAAGAATAGAAGCACTAGAAGGAGTAGCATAATGTCAGAGATAGTCATAGCAGGGAATACAAGTGGAAGTGTAACGATTGCTGCACCTGATGTGGCTGGAACTACTACATTAACTTTACCTGCAACGAGTGGTTCTTTAGTAACAGACAATGGAAGTGGTACTGTAACAGCTACAGCTTTTGTAGGCGATGGTTCAGGACTGACTAATCTACCTAGTGCTGGTGGAGTAACAAGCCTTAATGGTGAAATAGGGGCTATTACTAATACATCATTATATGCGATTGGTAGTTATACAATCGGAAGACCAGCAGACATAACAAGTTATGCTGTTAATAGTACTGTAGCTGGAAGTAGTTTATTCTCAACTGGAACGGGTGTTACGCGTACACCATCTAATTGGGGTCTAGTTGCCGCTGGCGGCGGAATTAATTCAGGTGCAGTTTTAGTAAACGTAGGAACATGGCGTTGTGTGTCTCCATGCTTTTATAACAGCATTTACACTTCCGCTTTTACAGGACTTTGGGTTCGCATTAGTTAAGGATAAATTATGAGATATACAAAAGTTTTAAACCCTCGCTGGGCTAATGCAGAACATACAAGTATTAACTGTGATGTTGACTTTGATGACTTGCGTGATGATATAGTCCCATTTACAGCAGTTGCTTCAGGTGATTATGAACACTCACATCAAATCTTTGCTGAATGTTTAGCGGGTAACTATGGTGCTATTGCAGAATATGTAGCACCCACTGAACCTGAATATGTAGCGCCACCTGAGCCAACTAAAGCAGAGCTACTAGCACAGCTTGAAGCATTAACAGCTAAGATTAACAGCCTGTAACTAAGGAAAACTAATGGAATTCCAAGAGATACTTAACATCATTATAGGAACTATCCTTTCTGTGCTAGGCTGGTTTGCTAGGCAACTATGGGATGCTGTGCAAGAACTAAAGCACGACATGAAAGACCTAGAGGTTGACTTACCTACACACTACGTTCGCAAGGAAGACTTGGATGCCCGCTTTGACAAGTTTGAAAATATGCTGACTCGTATCTACGATAAGCTAGAGAATAAGGTGGACAAATGATAACTGCATTGTTGCCATTGATTGGTACTGTCCTAGACAAGATTATCCCAGACCCAAAGGCTAAGGCTCAAGCACAAATTGACTTAGCTAAGATGGCCCATGAGGGGGAGCGTGCCAAACTTGCAAATGAAACTGAATTGTTTAAGCCTGAGCAGAATAATCTATCTGCAAGACACCATGCTGACATGTCATCTGACAGCTGGCTATCTAAAAACATTAGGCCGCTTACACTTGTTGCTATCTTTGTAGGCTACTTTGTATTCGCGATGATGTCTGCCTTTGACTTGGATGCGAACGAGGTTTACGTCACGCTGCTTGGCCAATGGGGTATGCTAGTAATGTCATTCTACTTTGGCGGGCGTACACTAGAAAAGATCATTGACATGAGAGGTAAGAAGTGACACCACACTTTAGTTTAGAAGAATTAATATTTAGCAACACAGCAATCAGATTAGACATTGACAACATACCCACACCAGAAGCACTGGCCAACCTAGAGATACTAGCTAACGGATTAGAAGCTGTAAGAGCGAAGCTATATAGCAATCCAATTAAAGTTTCTAGTGGCTATCGGTGTTTGAAGCTCAACCGTGCATTGAAAAGCAGGGACACTTCATACCATGTTAAAGGATTGGCTGCTGACTTTACTTGCCCAAGGTTTGGTACAGTGCCAGAAGTCATGCGAGCATTAGCAGATTCAAGCATAGAGTTTGATCAGCTTATATTAGAATTTGATTCATGGATTCACATTGGCTTCGCTGAAGCTGGTGCTAAACCAAGAAGACAAATGATGATTATTGACAAGTCTGGCGTAAAGGTGTATAAGTAACAACAACTTAGTAGAAGGATACTTCTAAAGTTATGACGACACACTTAGTAATACCTGACGTTCAGGCTAAAGACGGAAACGATTTCACATTTCTAAAATGTTTAGGCAATTACATTATTGAAAAGAAGCCAGATGTAATTGTTTGCATTGGCGACTTCGCTGACATGGAATCTTTAAGCACCTATGACAGAGGATTGAAATCCTTTGAAGGGCGTAGCTACCAGAAAGATATTTGGGCTGCTAGAGAGGCCATGGATGCGCTCTTGGTACCACTCTTTGAACACAATAAGCATGCTAAAATACATAAAAAGAAAAAGTATAAACCTAGATTAGTAATGACACTAGGCAATCACGAGAACAGAATCAACCGAGCAATAAATGAAGACAGAAAACTTGATGGACTTATATCTACCAATGATCTGCCGTACCAAGACTGGGAAGTTCATCCTTTCCTTGACGTTGTTGTTATTGATGGCGTTGCTTATTCCCATTATTTTACTAGCGGTCCTATGGGAAGACCTGTCACTACTGCTCAAGCGATACTAAACAAGAAGCACATGTCATGCTTTGCTGGCCACCAACAGGGTAGAAATATTGCCTATGGTAAAAGAGCTGACGGCAAAGAGATGACAGCTATAATATGTGGTAGCTTCTATGAACATCATGAAGACTATCTAGGCTCACAAGGTAACCAGCACTATCGTGGCTTCTATGTATTACATGAAGTTAATGATGGTAGCTTTGATGAGATGGCCGTTTCAATTCGCTTCTTAAAAGAAAGGTATAATTACTAATGGCTGAAAAAGATATGTATGACCTATGCAATATGATGCTAGGCTCAGAGCTTGAGGGTATTGAAATTGATCCTGATGACGAAGTAATTTATATCAGCACAAATCGTGGCACTATTAGCATAGAAGGTGACGACCTTCACATGTATATTGAAACAGATCGCTATGACAATTAATGATTTTCCTGATGCGCTTATTTAATATCTGGCGCATTATAAATATACGCAGATTGCGTACTAATTCTAGGAGAATATTATGTGGACATCACCAGCAGCTACTGAAATGCGTTTCGGTTTTGAAGTTACAATGTACGTAATGAATAAGTAATGATATTTGTTACAGACTGTTACTAAAACACACCCCACACGCCTATCGTAGAAGCGCAACCTTGTGGGGTTTTTTATTGCCTACAATAATTAAACGCAAAAAAGTAATATATCACTTCGCCTTTTTCTGCTTCTTTTTTAACTCTTCCATGTATCTTCTGACAGCTTCGGCGTATTCCTTGCCGTAAACTTCTTCTGACCTGGCTAAGTTTGACTGCCTGTATCTTTCATCATGAGATGGCCTCATGTTAAACTTGGCCATCTCTTCTGCTGATAGTTCTGGTTCTCTCATTAATAGCAGGTTGTTGTACAGTTGCCATAGCTACAGCATGTAGTACATACCACAGTTCTACCGCCTTGATATACTGTGTGCGTAGTGCATGCAGCATAAGCACCAAGTGATGTTGTTAATAAAGCTAGTGCGATTAATATTGTTTTCATTTTACTACTCCTTTTAAATTGTGTGTTACTACTGGGCCAGACTTCAACTTAACTACACAGACAACTGGCTCTGCCTGTACAGGTTCTTTCTCATTCATCATGATCATACCTACTACTGTTGCCACACCTAGAAACCATCCAAGCGTTAGCAATATAATTGCTTGTGATTTGTATGCCATTACCAATGCCTCCAAACGTTTACGATTATATGTAAACAGGTTATAACTTCTAGTAACCTAATCCAATCCAGCGGTTTCATTTACCACTACTACCAAAACCTTTTTCACCACGCTTAGTATCATCTAAGAACTTAACTTCAACTGGCATCCATAGCTCTACTGGCTGAATTAATATCTGCGCTATCTTATCGCCCTGCTTGATTTCATAATCGCTATCAGCGTGGTTCATAAGAATAATCTTTACCTCGCCTCTGTACGAGCTATCAACTACGCCAGCAAGCACATCAATGTTATTCATAGCCAAGCTACTGCGCGGGGCAATCCTAGCAACATAGCCATCTGGTATTGAGATAGCTATGCCAGTCTTAATGATGGACTTGTGTCTTCCTGTTACAAACCAGTCCTCGTCTGAGTAAACATCTAGGCCAGCGTCTGTAGGATTGTTGCGTGTTGGTATTATTGCTGTGTCTGTTAATCGTTTAATATGTATCATTTATTTTCTCCGTACTTTGTTTCAAGCAGCAGCTCGCAGTAGTGAATAGCTTTTCTAATATCATCAACGCCATTCTTTGCATGATGTCTGCATACATACTTAATAATATTGCCTTCTAAAAATCCGATAGAATTTCGTGTGATAAATTCCACGGGCTGAATGGCCATTGACTTGTAATGTGTACCAGCAACTTGCTTATCTAATGCGCTATCTTTTTTCATGATTGTTGATCCGTTATTAACCAGGTTGTTGTACTCTGTAAATGTCATTCCCATTTTATTTTCCTGTGAGTGTAGCCGTTCTTTATGTTGTAAACGTTATTAATATTAATGTTTAAATCAATTGCAATTACCTTAGGTGCTATACCTTCATGCAGCATTTTCTTTACAGACTTAACCGTAACTACTGGCAACTTAACTCCACCATTAGATGCAGGTTTAGTAATTGGGTACCTATCGTTTAGGAACTTACTAAAATCCATATCGTATTCCATTAAATCATCTCCAAAGTCCCACCAGCTACATAAGTCTTAGACCTTACGCGCTCAACCTTTGATGGGTGATAGCCGTTAAAGCCTCTGACTATAGTCCTGTTGCCTTGCTTAACTACTACGCCATGATCTTTGATGTCATGTATAAACTTCTCGCCATCACTCTTCAATGGCTTCTCTAGCTGCTTGTAAAAGTTTCTGCTATCAATCTCAGCTAGCTCAAAACCAGTTGATGTTTTGTATAGAAATTTTTTAGTACCCTCTTTCAATAACGGTATTATTATTATCTTATTTTTATTGGCTAATATTTTTACATACTTATAGGCTGATGAGTAACTGCATCCAAATGTTTTAATTAAGTCAGCCAACAGCTTTGGCTCTTGACATTCTTCAAGTATGCGCTGCATAAAAACTTCAGGGTCAATTCTAAGTACAGGCATATCAACTCCTAAACAATTTCTAAGCTACTAAACGTGCGATACATTGATGATGACTTTGATTTGTTGCTTGTTGTATGATAACCATCAAAGCCTCTCACAATAGTTGACGCACCTTTAACTGTTATAACTGACTGCGTTGCAACGCCCTTTGTAGGTTTGTGGCGGCGGTATGAATTCTCAGTAACTTTAATACCATTACTTTCAAGAACTGCACTTAACTCACTAGAATTGATTTTTGCGTGATGCAAGAATAATTTTTTATTGCCATTCATAACAATAAATTCTTTCAATGCACCAATCATTGCCAGTCTTTCTACAATCCAGTAGATCTGTGGCTTTGTATATAACGCTCCCACAGAGTTAAGCTCCTTCATGATTTCATTTTTTGAGCGAGGCTCAGAGCAGTAATCTAAAACTAATTCCCATCTTTCTTTTGTTGCGGCTGTAATCGTTTGAATATTCATATCGTATATCCCTTGTTAAAATGGTACGTCATCTTCTAAGTCTTGGATTGACTCAGGTGCTGGGTTCTTACTTGGTGTTGCTGCAACAGTATCTGATTTGTTGCCAGTCAATGTCACAGATTGTACACGCAAGCGCAATGTTGTTTTTTCTACTCCAGATTTTTTGTCTGGGTATTTGCCTGTTGAGAACTCACCAGTAACACCAACCTTTGTACCCTTTAATAGGATGGGGGCCAATGATTCACCACGCTTGCCAAACAAGCTGCAATCTAACCAGTCTGTTTGTGCCTTTTCTCCATAGCCACTGTTTAATGCTAGGCTAAAGCTCAACACTGGTGTGCTGTCTGGTAAGAAGCGCAACTCTGCGTCACGCGGTAAGTTTCCAATTGCTGATAATACATTCATATTTTTCTCCTAGTAATTATAATCTTCGTTCGGTAAAGCTAGATTAATCCATCCATCAAAATCTACTGGCAAGGTGTGAATCTGAAAACTGATTCCGCCGTTTCTAGTTTCATGCGTTTCGCCTATCTTAATCCAATTGTTTCTAAGCGTACCATCAGGGCCTTTTACTTTGCCATGCTTAGTAACAAGATTCATTTTTTCGTATTGCATTACAGCTCCTTCAATCTATTTACAACTTGCTCAACCTCTTCGTTAAACTCAGCAACCTTTGCCTCTAGCTCTGCAATCAAAGCTTCATCACGATCGTAGCGAATAATGAAAGACTGCATGTTCTCTGGAAGCTCTGGGCAGTACGACATAAAGTCCACCCACTTAGCACCAGTACACGCCATCTGCCAAGCCATCTGATTTTTATACTTAGCTGGTACACGGCCATCAAGTAAGTATTTGATGTGTGTTTTTACTGCTGGGCATTTAATCTCAATCAAACCGTCATCACCTACCAGGCCATCTGGACTAGCTCCTGACATTGCAACGGTTGGATGATCTACAAAAGCAACTTCAGTTACAAACAAACCTTTCTCAACTTCGTAAGCTACTCGTGCTAATGGCTCAAGCTCTGTGCCACGCATCATATGGTGATTAGTAAAGCCTTCTGTTGGATTGCCTGTTAAACGCTCTGTAACGATTTCTATGCGATACTCTGACCTACTAGCTGCCTCGCCTGTTTTAATCTGCGCTACGCAGTCAGAAACCCTACTGGCGGTTACTTTACCAACTCGTAGCTGATGCCATTCAGGCGAACCTTGAATAATTGTGTCCATTTTAATTCCTTATCGTTAGTTAAATAGTGATTTGATTTCAATTGCACGTTGCTTAACTTGCTCTTGCAAATCTTTATCGTTATTACATTCAACCATAGCTTTTTTATAAGCGGCAGTAAGCTGTTCAGTATCTTTTGCCTTTCCTAACTCAGCAAGGATGCCGTCAATATCCGCTTGTGGCAGATCTGACCCCGCATAAATGTATAGCCCAATCCCGAAGCATGCAACACACTTCGCAAGGCATCTCATAGTAGCGTCTGAAATTTTGCGTGAATCTGGGTTTGAGATAGAGTTGTTACGGTTATCCATTACTGGCAACTGCATGCGCATTGTTTTACCTAATGCTGTTACATTGCAGAATACCATCACAGTATCGCCAAAGTATTTTGGCTCAGGGAACTCCCATGTAGCCATTGGGTCATTCTCTAGCAATTTATCTACTGCCCATGCCCATGACAAATATGTTAGTTGGCCTTTTTTCTCGGTGTGGTCGTTAACGTTAATCGTTTTTAAATCATTGTAGGTCTTCATCGTAAGCTCCTGTTGTTTAAGTTCGTCTAGCACTTCTGCTTGATACTGTTGTTGACTCATTGTGTTACTCCTTATCGTGTTACAAGTATTATATTACATATCTAATTTATATCTGTCAACCATTAAAATGGTGCTGGCTCAAAGTCATCCCAATCCACCTCATAAACTGGCTCTAGCACTTCAACAGCACCAGTTGCTGGGTGGTCAAAATATCGTATTGGGTTGCCGTCAAAGTCTAGCAACACATACTTTTTACTTCGCTGTTCTAACACGTTTCGCCAACCATTTGATAACAAAATATAGCATTGTCCAGCCAGTAATGATGCCTAAAAAGAAGGCACTACTGTAACATAAAATGTACTCCAAAATAATCATTTGCATAACTCCTTAGTTGTCTTTAATTCCAAGAGCTTGCTTCGCGTAGCTAACCGCTATAGGCTTATAGTCTTGCTCATTTGCTAGTATTTTTTCAGCCCACTCCGTGCTTTGGTTACTGCCTTTCATCTTGCTTGCAATAAACTTCTTAACATTGCTCGCGTTCTCTTTGCTTTTCTCGTAGTCAATTATAACTGGCTCGTGAGTAATTGCAAAATGAGCTGGCTTGCATAGCTTATCAATGTCCATTATGTGCGGCAATTCACGGTTAGAATCAACGTAGCGATCAAACGCTT
>Ga0070747_1000463_pt1 | contig 20450 bp, 19 predicted proteins | sample VirMetDEL_Mar_31_FD_77321 | JGI IMG/M metagenome (GOLD analysis project Ga0070747, IMG submission 77321) | Aqueous microbial communities from the Delaware River and Bay under freshwater to marine salinity gradient to study organic matter... | ecosystem: Environmental > Aquatic > Marine > Coastal... | reverse complement strand
TGGGAGTAAACATCGACCATGTGGCCACTTTGCGCCAGGCCCGTGGCACCCGTTATCCCGACCCGGTCAAGGCCGCTCTGGACGCTGAAGAGGCTGGTGCCGATGGAATTACCGTGCACCTGCGTGAAGACCGTCGGCATATCCAGGAGCGTGATGTGCGCCTGCTCAAGGAGGTTATGCAGACGCGGATGAACTTCGAGATGGGCGTCACCGAAGAGATGCTCGCGTTTGCTGAGAGCATTCGCCCTGAACATGTGTGTCTGGTGCCGGAAACTCGTCAGGAATTGACCACCGAGGGTGGCCTTGATGTGGCTGGGCAGGAAGCGCGGATTCGCGCCGCGGTTGAGCGCTTGAGTAAGGTCGGCTGTGAAGTGTCGCTGTTTATCGACCCTGACCCACAGCAGATTGAAGCGTCCAAGCGCGTGGGTGCGCCGGCTATTGAGTTGCATACCGGTCGTTATGCCGATGCGCACAGTCCTGAAGAGGCGGCGCGCGAATTGGCGCGGATTCGCGACGGTGTAGCGTGCGGTTTAACCCATGGTTTAATCGTCAATGCCGGCCATGGCCTGCATTACCACAACGTCGAGCCGGTGGCGGCGATTGCCGGGATCAACGAGCTGAACATCGGTCACGCGTTGGTGGCGCATGCGCTGTTTGTTGGTTTCAAACAGGCGGTGGTGGAGATGAAACAGTTGATAGTTGCGGCTTCGGGGCGCGGCTAAATCCAAGCCCGTAGGGTGGATGATGCTGTTTTCATCCACCAGGGCGGTGGATGGGTAGAGCACCATCCACCCTACATCAGGGTTTGCGGGCGATCAGCACTGCGCGGCTCGGCGCAGGCAGGCCTTCGACGGTACGGCTATGGTCAGCCGGGTCGAGAAACTCAGGCAGCGACTGGAAACGCATCCATTCAGTCGAGCGCTGTTCGTCAACGCTGGTGGTGCTGACATCCACACAGCGCACATCGACAAAGCCGGCGCGGCGCAGCCACAACTCCAAGGCCGGTACCGAAGGCAGGAACCAAACGTTGCGCATCTGTGCGTAGCGATCTTCTGGCACCAGCACCTGCTGAGCATCGCCTTCCACCACCAAGGTTTCCAGCACCAGCTCGCCGTCTTTGACCAGGCAATCCTTGAGATCAATCAGGTGATCGATAGGCGAGCGGCGGTGGTACAGCACGCCCATGGAAAACACCGTATCGAAGCCTTGCAGCTTGCCCGGCAGCTCCTCGAACGCCAGCGGTAGGTGCCAGGCCGGCAGATCGGGTAGGTAGTTTTTCATGGCCAGGAACTGGCAGAGAAACAGCCAGTTGGGGTCGATGCCGACTACGCTGTCCGCACCGGCGCCAAGCATGCGCCACATGTAGTAGCCATTGCCGCAGCCGACATCCAGTACGCGTTTGCCCTTCAAGTCCAGATAAGGGGCAACCCGTTGCCACTTCCAGTCCGAGCGCCATTCGGTGTCGACGTGTACGTCAAACAGATGAAACGGCCCTTTGCGCCAAGGGATCAGGCCCTGTAACGCGGTTTTCAGCGCGGCGCGCGTAGGCTCATCGCAGTGGCCGTTGAGGCAGAAGCTGTGCAGCAAATCCAGCTGCTTGATGTCCAGTGCGGGTAGCGCCTGCACCGCGCCGTACCAGCGTTGTAAGTCACCGTGGCCGATCGCCAGTTTGGCGTCGATTTGCCCGGGTAAGTCGGCGGACCAGTCTTGCAGTGGCGTGCCTGCAAGCGCCGCTTGCAGGGTGTCGAGATCAAGACGATTAATCATGGCAGGGCAATCAATGAGGCGAAATTAAGGCACTGGAACCACGGCACCACCTGGCTGAATCCTGCGGCCAGCAGGCGTTCGCGGTGTTGCTCAAGGCTATCGGGAAGCATGACTTTTTCGATGGCGCTGCGTTTCTGGGCAATTTCCAGTTCGCTGTAGCCGTTGGCGCGCTTGAAGGCGATGTGTAGCTCGCCCAGCAACTCATGTTGCTGGTTATCCTCGAAGCGCAACTTCTCCGAAAGAATTAATGCCCCGCCGGGTAGCAAGGCCTGGCGAATCCGGGTGAGCAGCGTGAGGCGCTGTTCGGGTTGAATAAATTGCAGGGTGAAGTTCAGTGCCACCAAAGAGGTGGGCTGCAGTTCTAGGTTGAGGATATCGGCTTCGATCACCTCGACGGGCAATAGCTCCTGAAACATCGAGTCCTGCGCGTGCAGGTACTCGCGGCAGCGTTCGACCATGGCGCTGGAGTTGTCCACCGCGATGACTCGGCAATCGTCGATCTGCACATGCCGGCGCAGGGCTTGGGTCACCGCACCCAGCGAGCTGCCGAGGTCATAGAGCACGCTGTGCGGTTGGGCGAACTGGCCGGCCAGCACGCCGATGTTCTCGACAATGGTCGGGTAACCCGGTACCGAGCGTTTGATCATGTCCGGAAAGACCCGCACCACGTCCTCGTTAAAGGCGAAGTCAGGGACCTGGGCCAGGGGTTGGGCGAAAAGACGGTCGGGCTGTTTGCTCACGTTGGTTGCGCACTGATCGATAAAACCCGGCATTTTAGCCAAGTACAGCCCATAGCCAAACGCTGATTACATCGATTGGTCGGAAATCAGCCGCATGGTGCCTAATAAGAGGGCTGGGCTCGTGGATTTTCCTGGGTATCAAATGCCCAAACAGCGATAGCCATCACCCCACCCAGCTGCTGCGCAAGCTCGTCAAGTGAATCGCCCAAGGTCGATCCTGTGCAGAGTGCCGCGCGAGCGTTACTGCGCGTTAAGTGTGCAATTAAACCGTTGCGCGGGCACTACACCGACTTCCCATGGGCGTTCATAGGTCAGGGCGAGTTGGCCTGAGCCGGCCTTGGCCACCTGAAAACGCCAGGTGGAAACCCCGGCGCTGCCCACCAGGCCGGCGTCTTCCGGGTTGGTATAAACCTCAGGTCCGAGGCTTTGCAGTACTTGTGGGGCGGAGTCGCGCAGCAGCCAACGAAAGCCGGTGGTGGGGTTGCTGGGCAGGCGCAGAATAAATTGTTGGCCGACCTGCAGCGACAGTGGACATTGGCTTTGTTGCTTCTGTTCCAAGGTGACACTGCTGGGGGTTTGCGCGCAGGCACCGAGCAGTGCAAGGCTGAGTGCCACAGTCAAGCGAGGGGCAAGCATGGTGTACTCCAGGCGAACGTCGAGGTTGCCAGCATAGCCGTTGCGGCAGGTCCGTGGGAGAGACGTGTGCTCAGTCCTTGAGGGGCGTGTGCAGTGGGCCACGCAGACGCTGAGCGCATTCGTCGATCAGCGGCGTGAGTAAGGCAAAGCACTCTTGTGGTGCCAGGCGCACCTCGCGACTGTCGATCAACTCATCTTCCAGGCGCTTCAGCACCTGCTGTAAGGGAGGGGCGGCCGGTGATTGTTCCAGTGCCAGACAAAGCTTTTGAATTTGCTCTTTTAGGCCTTTGGGACATTGGCTGTAATTGGCGGCGCGCACACTCAAGCCGCGTAGACGGGCAAGGTTTTCCAAGCCATGGCACGCATGAGTGACGCCTTGGACGTGAAGGTTTCCGGCCTGGTAGAGGCGTGTTTCCAGTAATGCAATAACCTCCAGTAAGCCATCGATTACCTGGCAGTGAGCGGCAAAGTCAGCCGGATTGCGGCGCAGTCGAGGCCAGTCCTCTTGCAGTGGCGCGAGTTGCAAGCTGGGGCCGGGCCAGTTCAGCCAGAGTTGGTCGAGATGACGGGCTAAGGCATTGCGCTGGCTGGTGCTGTGTAAATCTTGCTGGGCACCCAGGCCCCGGTGTTTTTGCAGGCTGTGCAGCAGGTCAATAGCTCGTTGCAGCAATGCACCTTGCAGCTCGCCAAGGTGCTGCTGATGGCGTTTGGCGGCGAGCTGGCTGAGGTGGTGGCCGGCGAGTAATAACGCCAATGCCAGTGCGAGAGCAATGCTGAGAGCCATAAGCTGGTTTCCTGAACCCGAACGATGCGCAAGGGACTGGCGAACTGAGCAAATCCCTTGCCAGGCGACGTAAGCCTCCTATTTCAGGCGGTTTCACAGCATCACAGGTCGGCTGTTTGCCCTGTATTTGGGCGCTTTCAAGTAGGTGGCTATTTTTTGGGGCGCGTGGCGCCCATTTGTCGTGCAGGCTGCAGTTTTACCGGGCAAACGGTTAAAGTTGCACCTCTGTCATACAGGGTTGCACCTTTAATGTTCAATGCGCGTCTGATTCGTCTTGATGACCAAGCCCACGAACACACTCATGACCATCACCAGTTGGTATTGTCGCTGGCAGGGCGTGCTGAATTTGAGGTCAATGGTCGTGGGGGCGAGGTGTGTCGCATGCGCGCCTGCTTAGTGCCGGGGGATGCCGATCACCAGTTTGCCGGTATGGGTGCTAACCGCATGTTGATCATTGATCTGGATGAGCAGGGCACCTCCAGTGAAGACCTGCAGCTTCTGACCCGTTTGTTCGATACCCCGCGTTATCCACAACTGGATGCTGATTTCCAAAACCTGTTGAGTTATGCCGGTGCAGAGCTTGAGCGTTACGGCTCTGACCCGTTGCTGCCCCGCGCGCTGGGGGGCGTATTGCTGCGCGCCTTGCACTTGCGACTGTTCGGTGAGCCCCAGGCACGTGCTAGTGGGCCGCTGAACGTGGAGCGACTGGACAGCTACATCATCAAGCACCTGGCGCGGCGCATCAGTGTGGCCGAACTGGCGCAGGTGGCTTGCCTCAGTCCCAGCCATTTTCATGCGCAATTCAAAGACTGTGTCGGTCTGACACCGCACCAGTACTTACTGAAAACCCGCCTTGACCGTGCCGTGCGCCTGTTGCGCGAGAGCGGCTTGCCGCTGATCCGGATTGCTGAAGAGTGTGGTTTTTCCAGTCAGAGCGCCCTGACCACAGCCATGCGCCGCTACCTTGGTCTGACTCCCAAGCGTCTACGCTGCGCCGAATAAGTGCCCGATTAGGTGGGGCGACTTAACTGGGTTGCTGGCGATAAACGGTATGGTGGGGGCGGCGAAACGTGAACTTCTTCACGTGGCGAGCTAAGCTGCGACCACTGAGACATTTGCTGTGCTTGGGCAAGGATGCTTTTCATAGTCAAGTGTGCACCTGAGGACGACTCGCTTTGATAAACAAGCACCTGCATCTATCGTTTGCGCTTTCGTTACTGAGTGTATGGCTGCTCAGTACGCCGCTACAGGCTGGCAACCTGCAGGCTGAATTGGTGGATGAACAAGGGCAGCCGCTGGCCAATGCCGTGCTCACCCTGCGTAGTGCGACAGGGTCTGCCGCTGAGCCAGGGACAGCCATTATGGATCAACGTTCGCAGCAGTTCGCACCCACTGTATTGGCGGTGCGCAGCGGCACGTCTGTGGCGTTTCCTAATAGCGACAATATCCGCCATCACGTCTATTCCTTTTCCCTGGCCAAGCGATTTGAGTTGCGTCTGTACCAAGGCACGCCAAGTGCCCCGGTAGTCTTTGATAGCCCTGGTGTGGTGGTGCTCGGCTGCAATATCCACGACTGGATGGTGGGCTACATCTATGTCACCGACGACCCTTGGTTTGCCGTCAGCGATGAACACGGGCGTATGACCCTCGACCAGCTACCTGCGGGCAGCTACACAGCAAGCCTTTGGCACCCACAAGCGCCGGGTATGTTGCCGCAGGCGGCGGGAGAGTTGCAGTTGACTGAAGCCGCTAAGCAACAGCGCTTTACCGTGGCTATGCAGGCCCCCGCTGCCCAAGCAGCACCGAGTGCGCCGGCCAGTGCCTTTGGTGATGCGTTCAAGAAGGCTCGCGATGCTGCGCAATAGTTTTCAAGCGCGCATTGCCGGCGTACTGGTATTGCTGTTGCTGGTTGTAATCGGTGCGCTTTATGGGGCTGTGCAAACAGCGACCAATGCGGCAGTGCGCGGCCAGGCGCGTGAGCAACTGGATGTAGGTAGTCTGGTTTTCCAGCAGTTGCTCGACGTGCGCGGCCGACAGTTACATGACGCGGTGCAGGTTCTGGCTGCTGATTTTGGCTTCAAAGATGCTGTGGCCAGTGGTGATACTGAAACTATTCGTTCGGCGCTGGCTAATCATGGGGCGCGGATCAATGCCAGTGCTGTGATGATGCTGAGCCTGGATGGCAATCTGGAAATCAGCAGCGACCGGCAAATCAGTGGTGAGACTGCCGAACGCTTGAGCACTCAGGTGATGCAGCGCCAGCGCGAAGGCGTGCAAATATTTCTGATGCCGATTGCCGACAAAATTTACTTGCTGGTGCAGGCCACGGTCAGCGCGCCACTGCCCATTGCGCGGGTGATGATGGGCTTTCAGGTTGACGATGTGTTCGCCGCCGAATTGCGTGAGTTGACTCACCTGGATTTGACCCTGCTGGCGACTCAGACTGGTGTGGCTGATATCTGGATCAGTACCCTGCAGCCGCAACAGCTTGAGCTGCTGCAAGACAACATGGCCGAGCTGGCGAGTGATGCGGTCAGCCTGATCGGAGCTGAATCCTACCTCAATCAAACCCTGGTACTGGCCAGTGGTGACGGCTTTGAGGTGCGTGCCCTATTGCACAAGTCCTTGAGTCAGGCGCAACAGGCGTTTGCACCGCTTGATCAGAACATTTTGTTGATTGCTCTGGTGGCGTTGAGCGCTTCGCTGGGCGGCGCTTTATTGCTGGCGCGCTCAGTGTCGCAACCGGTGAAACAACTGGCTGCTGTCGCCGAGCGTGTGCGTCAGGGCGATTATCTGGTCAGTTTGGACCTGCGCCGCAGTGATGAGTTGGGCCGTTTGGCTATGGCCTTCAAGGCGATGCAACAAGGCATCGCCGAGCGTGAGCGGCAGCTGGCGCACAATGCCCTGCATGACCCGCTGACCGGCTTGCCCAACCGCACTCTGGCCTTGGAGCGTCTGGGCAGCGCCATCACTGCCGGCCGTTCTACGGCGTTGCTTTATTTGGGAATTGCCAATTTCCGCGCGATTAATGAAAGCCTTGGCCCCGAAGGCGGTGACCTGGCATTGCAACAACTGAGTCGACGGCTGCAGGCGGTTTTGCGCCCGGGTGATAGTGTCGCGCGGATCATCGGCGATGAGTTTCTTCTGCTGCTGGAAAATACCGACAGCGACAGTGCGATCGCCATCGCCGACAAGGTGCAGCAACTATTGCTCAAGCCTCTGCGCGTAGGCACCCATGATTTTGCCTTGGAGTGCCGTATCGGCATTGCCGGCTATCCAGTAGATGGTAACGCTCCTGAAGAGTTGCTGCGCCGGGCAACCATCGCCATGCAGGATGCCGCGGGCATGGCCAGCCATTTGCAGGTCTACCAGCGCGGCCGCGATGATGCTCAACAGCGGCAGATCCGTCTGATTCGTGATCTGCGCCATGCCCCAGGCAAAGCTGAATTGCTGCTGCACTATCAGCCAAAACTGGATATTTCCGACGGTCAGGTGCGCCAGGCGGAAGCCTTGTTGCGTTGGCAGCACCCTGAATTGGGCATGGTTTCACCTGGGGAGTTTATTCCGCTGGCCGAACGCACCGGCAGCATCCAGTTGCTGACTACCTGGGTGATTGAGGAGGTCATGCGTCAGTTGTGTGAATGGGCAGGGCGCGGTTTGCACGTGCAGGTGTCGCTGAATATTTCAACCGAAGACCTGCTCGATCCGCAGTTGCCGGGGCGAGTTAGCAAACTGTTAACCGACTATCACGTGTCACCCGAGCAGTTGATTTTCGAAATCACCGAAAGCGGGGTGATGCTCAACCCCGAGGTCGCTCTTCAGGTGTTGCATGGCCTGCGTGACTGCGGAATTAGCCTGTCAGTGGATGACTTTGGCACGGGCTACTCGTCCCTGGCTCAGCTCAAGCGCATGCCGGTGCAAGAGTTGAAAATCGATCAATCGTTTATCCGGGATCTAGATGACGGCAGCGAAGACTCGGTCATCGTGCGCTCAACCATCGAGATGAGTCACAGCTTGGGCCTAAAGGTAGTCGCTGAAGGCGTCGAGTTTGAACGCAGTTTACTGCTGCTGACGCGCTGGAATTGCGACACGGCCCAGGGCTACTTGATTAGCCGACCCTTGGCCGCCAAAGCCTTTGAAGCGTGGATGGCGCAACACAGGCACGCCGCCGCAAGCGTGGTGCATGAGTCATGACAAATTTGCCCCGCGCTGTTTTGCTGTTACTTGGCTTGCTGACCAATCTGGCCTGGGCCGATGGTCGTTTGTTGGCCACCGGCGGCGCCAGCAGTATCGAAGGGGCGGCGGGTGGTGGCATTACACCTTGGGCGGTGCTTTCTGGTTATGGCGAGCGTGGCGAGTGGGGCGCGGATGTATTTGCCACACGTGTAGAAACCGGCGATTACCGACTGGATGTGGCCGGCGTTGGTGCATCGTTTGATAACCGTATTGAGCTGTCCTACGCGCGCCAGCGCTTTGACTTGGGCACGCTCGCGCACAATCTCAATCTGCCAGAGAACAGCCTAAGTCAGGATGTTTTTGGCCTAAAGGTGCGTCTGTTCGGCGACCTGATCTATGAGCAGCTGCCGCAGGTGTCAGTGGGTATTCAGCACAAGCGGCAGAAGGATTTCCTGATCCCTAGCCTCATTGGCGCACAGCGTAGTGAAGACACCGAAGGCTATATCAGCGCCAGCCGCTTGATCCTTGGCGGTGCCTTTGGCTACAACCTGCTACTTAATGGCGGTGTCCGTTACAGTCGTGCCAATGAACTGGGGCTGCTTGGTTTTGGCGGTGATCGCCGTGATCGCCACTCTGTGCTTAAAGAGGGCTCGTTGGCCGTCTTGTTCAACCCGCGTTGGGCGTTGGGTGTGGAGTACCGCGAGAAACCGGATAACCTCAGCTTTGCTGGGGAGAGCGACTGGGCTGACCTGTTTCTCGGCTATTTCCCCAACAAGCATCTGGCCGTGGTGCTGGCCTATGCACGCCTGGGCGAGATCGCCACGCTGGATAATCAAGATGGCGTGTATCTGTCCGTGCAGGGGAGTTTCTAGGCATGCGTACCCTGTTGCTGATAGTCGTTGTCCTAATGCTGGCTGCTTGTGCCCAGCAGCCGCCGAAAGACGCCAGTCTTTATCATGAACTCGGTGAGCAGGCTGGGATTACCCGCATTGTCGAAGGCATGTTGCTGAATATAGCCGCGGACCCACGCATCGTTAGGCACTTTGAGAACATCGACATCGTGCGCCTGCGCGACAAGCTGGTGGAGCAGATCTGCGTCGAAGCCGGCGGCCCATGCACCTACACCGGCGACAGCATGGAAGAAAGCCACAAGGGCCAACACCTTACACCGAGTGATTTCAACGCCTTGGTGGAGAACCTACAGGATGCGATGAGCGCCCAAGGCGTCAATATGCCCGCGCAGAACCGACTGCTGGCGCGGCTTGCGCCCATGCGTGCGCAGATAATTGATCGGTAGAGGCTCTTTTTGCTCGGTTGAGCGTCGGCAGCGCGCTGCGATTATCGCGTTTTAGTGCGGCCCGAAAGGGGCTGTGCAGCGAACAGCGCTCATCGATCGCACGGGTTCAACGCAACGTCTGGGCAATTGCCAGGATGTCGGCGCGGTGACTGATCACCAGGCTGAGTTCGCCGTTCTCACCAATAAAGTCCTGCGGTGGCATCAGCTTCTGGTAGACCGCCAGATCTTGCAGTGGCGGTAACTCAGCAGCTGGGCTGTATTCCTTGATGGCATGGTAGAGCGCCAAGTTGACCAGATCGAGCAATTGCAGGCTATGCCCAGGGCTGCGTTGCCAGTTGCCGGAGTCACGAACGATTTCGATATAGTCGTTATGCACCGACCATTTTTTCAGCACGATAATGCTCAGCGATTTGCTGTATTGCTGGCACAGCTTGTAATAAAGCTCGCTGGAGGGCGTGACGTTCTCACTGCGGAACGCCGAGAGTACGGCCAGGGTGCCCACTTCACTGAGCAGGCTGGCCAACAGGGCATGCTCAGCGGTGACATTGCTAAGTAAGCGGGCCAGCACGGCACTTGTACTGGCCTTGATCGCTAAGCGCCTCCAGGTCTCGACAAACAGTCGTTTATGGCTGGGACTGTGCAGGGTGAAAAGACTCTTGATGCTATGCACCATGGTAATCCGGTCAACGTCGGCCAGACCGAGCCGGCTGATCACTTCCAGCAGAGTTTTAGGCGCAGCGGTGTGGCGATATAGCGCGCTGGAAGCGTGTTTTATCAGCAAGGCACTGAGTGCCGGATCGCGGCTGATAAGGCGTACCAAGGCACTGAGCGATACATTGGGGTCGCCCAAGGCGCGACGGATATCCAAGGTAATGGTTGGCAGGCTGGGTAATTGCTCTTCGCCCTGCATCAATTGCGAGACAACACGCCGGTAGATTGAGTAATCGGATGTTTCGCTCGGCAACGTACACCTCCAGCCTCTAATAAGGGCAGTCTAGATGGCCGTTACCCGTTTGGTATAACGCCGATGGATGGCCGTGATGATTGAGCGCTACGGCTTTGTGCTTCAAACAGGTGTTTACAGGAAGTTCCTGGCTTGGAGGTTTTTGCAAAAACTCCAGAGCTTTTTGTAAGAAGCAGTCATGCCTATGCCACTAAATTTCGTGCTCGATTTGCGTGGTGTGCAGGTTTTGACCGGGTTACCTTGGTTGTATCTACATATTTGCGCTAAAACCAATACAAAACAGCAGTCACATAAGGATGCGCTCCTAATGTGTTTGCTGAGGTTTTGCTGCCACTGGCTCGCGTGCGTCTGGTTGGTGGTTTCAATACAGTGGTCGTTACAGTGGCCGCTTAAAATTAGAATCACGGTCTGAGCCGTGCCAACACGAGAACAACAATATGAACGAGCAGAACGTTTTTGTTGTAGGGGTGACCTTCGTGGTCTACCTAATACTGATGCTGTGGTTGGGCTTGGTTGCCTACAAACGTACCAGCAATCTATCCGACTACATCCTCGGCGGCCGCTCCATTGGCCCAACCACCGCTGCGCTTTCAGCTGGCGCTTCCGATATGAGCGGCTGGCTGCTGCTGGGTCTGCCAGGCTATGCTTTGGTTGCAGGCTTTGAAGCCACCTGGATCGCTATCGGCCTATTGGCGGGTACTTGGCTCAATTGGTTGTTTGTGGCGCGTCGTCTGCGCGTTTACTCGCACACTGCGAACGACTCGGTCACCATGCCGTCCTACTTCGAAAATCGCTTCAACGACAAATCCCGTGCTCTGCGTGTGGTGTCAGCGATCTTCATTCTGCTGTTCTTCCTGTTCTATGCAAGCTCCGGCCTGGTGGCTGCAGGCAAGCTGTTTGAAACCGTATTCGGCTTCAACTACCAGATTGCAGTCGTGGTCGGCACTGTTGCCGTGGTGTCCTACACGCTGTTCGGTGGTTTTCTGGCAGTGGCTTGGACTGACGTGGTGCAAGGCTTGCTGATGGCTGCAGCGTTGGTGCTGGTGCCGGTGTTCGCCCTTAACGCGGTAGGCGGCGTTGAAGCCGCTCACCTGGCGATTGCTGCGAAAAACCCGGAAATGCTGACCTTCTTCAATGATGTTAAAGGTCAGCCGCTGGGCATTATTGCCATTCTTTCCCTGCTGGGCTGGGGTTTGGGTTACTTCGGTCAGCCGCATATTCTGGCGCGCTTCAAAGCGATTGCTGATGACAAAGACATGCCGACAGCTCGTCGCATTGCCGTTAGCTGGACGGCTTTGACCCTGTTCGCGGCGCTGTCCATTGGTTGGGTCGCGGTGGGTTATCTGGAAACTGATCTGGCCGATGCCGAAACCGTGTTTATGGTGCTGGTTAACAGCCTGTTCCACCCGGTAGTGGCTGGCATTCTGATGGCCGCTGTATTGGCTGCAATCATGTCGACTGCCGATTCGCAGTTGCTGGTGAGCTCCTCAGCTTTGGCTGAAGACTTCTACAAAGCCATCCTCAAGAAAGATGCGGGTGATGCAGAGTTGGTGTGGGTGGGTCGTGGCGCGGTAGTGCTGATTGCCATCATCGCCTTGGTATTGGCCATGAACCCGGATACCACCGTACTGGGGCTGGTTTCCTACGCATGGGCAGGCTTCGGGGCGGCCTTCGGTCCGGCTATCCTGCTGTCGCTGTACTGGAAGCGTATGAACCGTAACGGGGCTCTTGCCGGTATCGTTCTGGGCGGCGTGACCGTGGTGATCTGGAAGCAATTGGCTGGTCTGGGTGGTGTGTTCGGTCTGTACGAGATCATCCCAGGCTTTATCCTGGCAACCATTGCCATCATCGTTGTGAGCCTGATGACTGATGAACCTGAAGCTGCCTTGGTGGCTCAGTTCGACGAGGTTGAGCGCAAGCTGGCTTCTTGATGAGCTAAACGCACCTGCAGCTGATCGTCTGTAGGTGTGGTCGCCGAGCTAGGATTTATTTGCTGATGCCCAGCTCCGGTGTTTAAACGATTCGATCATACTTCGCGGCCCACACTCTTGGTGTTGGGCCGTTTTTATGTCTGTAGATAAACCCACGAGAGCGTCTTCGCACTTTCGGTTAGCCGCCGGCTTGGCTATGGTGGCGGGTGTTTTTCTATCGGGCTATCCGTACAGGTTCTGCATGACTCAATCACCCAAGAATCCACTGCATGGCGTCACCCTTGAGGCCATCCTCAACGCTCTGGTTAGCCAGTACGGTTGGGAGGGGTTGGCGCAGCGTATTGATATCCGCTGTTTCAAGAGCGACCCGAGCGTCAAATCCAGTCTGACCTTTCTGCGCAAGACACCTTGGGCGCGGGAGAAGGTCGAGGCCTTGTACCTCAGATCACAGAAGGGCTGATTGGCCGCGAGTGGAATGGCCTTAATGGCTGCCCAATAATCTGGCACCCTTGTTGCAATACCTCTGCAAACGCCGCGAAGCGTCAAAAAACCGCGGCCAGTGGAGGTAAAGATGAGCCAGGGTGTTGAATTTAATCGCTTGATGCTGGAAATGCGTTCCATGCAGGCCGACGCCATGGCGCGTCAGAAGCCTGTCGCCAGCACGCCTGAGCCTGGCGCACCGAGCTTTTCCGAGATGCTCGGGCAAGCAGTGGGCAAGGTCAACGAAACCCAGCAAGCCTCAAATAAGTTGGCAACCGCCTTTGAAATGGGCACCAGCGGCGTAGATTTGACGGACGTGATGATCGCGTCGCAGAAAGCCAGCGTTTCCTTTCAAGCCATGACCCAGGTGCGCAATAAACTGGTTCAGGCTTATCAAGACATTATGCAGATGCCGGTTTAAGGGTAGGGCTGAATCATGGCTGAAGCCGTCGCTGCAAACGTACCTGCCACCCTCAATGGTGGTGAGCCGAAGAAACCATTATTCGGCCTGACCTTCCTGGAAAACCTCGCCGATATGTCGATGTTGCGACAGATTGGTTTGCTGGTTGGCCTGGCTGCCAGCGTGGCAATTGGTTTTGCCGTGGTGCTGTGGTCGCAGCAGCCGGACTACCAGCCTCTTTATGGCAGTCTCGATGGCATGGATGCGTCCCAGGTAATGGAGACGCTGTCCGCGGCCGATATCAAGTACACCGTGGAACCTAATTCCGGCGCGCTACTGGTCAAGTCCGATGACCTGGCACGGGCACGTATGCGTCTGGCTGCTGCGGGTGTCTCGCCGAAAGATAATAGCGTTGGCTTTGAGATTCTTGATCAGGAGCAAGGTCTGGGCACCAGCCAGTTTATGGAAGCCACCCGTTACCGCCGTGGCCTGGAAGGTGAACTGGCGCGTACGGTCTCCAGCCTGAATAACGTCAAAGCAGCCCGCGTGCACCTGGCCATCCCCAAGAGCTCGGTGTTTGTGCGCGATGAGCGCAAGCCTAGCGCCTCGGTGTTGGTCGAGCTGTATTCAGGCCGTGGCCTGGAGCCAAGTCAGGTGATGGCCATCGTCAATCTGGTGGCCAGCAGCGTGCCGGAAATGGACAAGGCCCAAGTCACCGTGGTCGACCAGAAGGGCAATCTGCTCTCGGATATTCAGGAAATGTCTGAACTGACCATGGCCGGCAAACAGTTTGACTACAGCCGGCGCATGGAAAGCCTGTTTACCCAGCGCGTACACAACATTCTGCAACCGGTGCTGGGCTCGGGCCGTTACAAAGCCGAAGTGTCAGCGGATGTGGATTTCAGCGCGGTGGAATCTACCTCGGAAATGTTCAACCCGGACCAACCGGCGCTGCGCAGCGAACAACAGGTCAACGAGCAGCGCACCAGCAGTCTGCCACCGCAAGGTGTACCAGGCGCTCTGAGTAACCAGCCCCCTGGTGCTGCCGCTGCACCTCAGCAAGCGGCGGGAGCCGCTGCGGTGCCGGGCCCTGTGGCGGCTGGCCAACCGTTGTTGGATGTGAATGGCGAGCAGATTATCGACCCGGTAACCGGTCTGGCCATGCTCGCGCCGTATCCGGCGGATAAACGTGAGCAGTCCACCCGCAACTTCGAATTGGATCGTTCGATCAGCTACACCAAGCAGCAGCAGGGCCGCCTACGCCGTTTGTCGGTGGCTGTGGTGGTGGACGATCAGGCCAAGGTCGATGCGGCCACTGGTGATGTGACTCGCGTACCATGGAGCAGTGATGACTTGGCGCGCTTTACCCGCCTGGTGCAGGACTCGGTGGGCTTCGATGCCAGTCGTGGTGACAGCGTTAGCGTGATCAATACACCATTCTCCGCCGAGCTGGGCGAAGAGGCTGTTGCGTTACCGTGGTACCAGAGCGAGTTGTTCCTGCTGGCTATGGGGGGGCTCAAGCAGCTGATGCCCGCGCTGTTGATCTTTATCCTGGTCTGGTTTGTCCTGCGCCCAGTTATGAAGAGCATCACTGCCGGCGGTAAAGGCCAAGGCGACGGCCGTGGCGGCGATGTTGAACTGGGTGAAATGGGCGCGCTGGGCGGCGACCTGGCCGAGGACAGGGTCAGTTTGGGCGGTCCGCAAAGCATCCTCCTGCCGAGCCCGAGTGAGGGGTATGATGCACAGCTAAACGCCATCAAGAGCCTGGTCGCGGAAGACCCGGGCCGCGTAGCCCAGGTTGTAAAAGAGTGGATCAACGCCGATGAGTGAAAATCGAACCGCCACTAAATTGAATAAGGTCGAGAAGGCCGCGATCCTCCTGCTGTCGCTGGGGGAAACCGACGCAGCTCAAGTGTTGCGCCATCTGGGCCCGAAGGAAGTGCAGCGGGTTGGCGTGGCCATGGCCGGTATGCGCAATATCCAGCGCGAGCAGGTCGAACAGGTGATGGGCGAGTTCGTCGACATCGTCGGCGATCAAACCAGCTTGGGTGTTGGCGCCGATGGCTATATTCGCAAGATGCTGACGCAGGCGTTGGGTGAAGACAAAGCCGGTAACCTGATTGACCGCATCCTTCTGGGCGGCAGCACCAGTGGTCTGGACAGCCTGAAATGGATGGAGCCGCGCGCCGTGGCGGATGTAATCCGCTATGAGCACCCGCAGATTCAGGCCATCGTCGTTGCCTACCTCGATCCTGATCAGGCGGGTGAAGTGCTCGGCCATTTTGATCATAAGGTGCGCCTGGATATCGTTTTGCGCGTTTCATCGCTCAACACAGTGCAGCCTGCGGCGCTGAAGGAACTCAACTTGATTCTCGAGAAGCAGTTTTCCGGCAGTTCCAATACCACCCGTGCCGCGTTGGGTGGGGTTAAACGTGCCGCCGATATCATGAACTTCCTCGACAGCTCGGTTGAAGGTCAGTTGATGGACTCGATCCGCGAAGTCGATGAAGACCTCTCTAGTCAGATTGAGGACTTGATGTTCGTCTTCGACAATCTCGCCGATGTGGATGACCGCGGTATTCAGGCGCTGCTGCGCGAGGTGTCGTCTGACGTGCTGGTGCTGGCCCTCAAGGGCGCCGACGAGGCGATCAAAGAGAAAGTTTTCAAGAACATGTCCAAACGTGCCGCCGAACTGCTGCGCGACGACCTCGAAGCCAAGGGCCCGGTACGCGTCAGCGACGTGGAAACCGCGCAGAAGGAAATTCTCACTATCGCCAGGCGTATGGCCGAAGCCGGGGAAATTGTCCTGGGCGGCAAAGGTGGCGAGGAAATGGTTTAACCCATGGCCCGTAATGGTTTGACGCATGTCCAGTAAAGAGCCGCCTAGCGAGCTGATTCGCGCCAAAGACCTCAAAGGTGTGGACCTGTGGGCGCTGCCCAGTTTCGACCCGCAAGTGGAAGCGCCTGAGCTTACCGAAGAGCAAATAGCCGAGCAGTCCGCTGAGGCGAATGAACAGGCGCAAGCCGAGAGTGAAGAAGTAGCCCTGGAAGACGTCAAACCCTTGACGCTGGATGAGTTGGAGGCGATCCGCCAAGACGCCTACAACGAGGGTTTTGCTACAGGCGAGAAAGACGGTTTCCATGCCGGCCAGTTAAAAGCTAAGCAAGAAGCCGACATGGCCCTGGCCGCTAAGGTCGCCGGCCTGGAGCAGCTGAGGACTCAGCTGTTCGAGCCGATAGCCGAGCAAGATCAGCAGGTTGAAGAGGCAATGATCGGTTTGCTCGAACAGATGGTGCGCCAGGTGATTCAGCGCGAGTTGGTCAGCGACTCCAGTCAGATTCGTCAGGTGCTTAGCGAAGCACTCAAGTTATTGCCCATGGGCACTAGCAACATCCGCATCCACCTCAACCCGCAAGATTTCGAGATGATCAAGGCCTTGCGTGAGCGTCACGAGGAGAGTTGGCGAATACTTGAAGATGCAGCCTTGTTGCCCGGCGGTTGCCGGGTAGAAAGCGAGCTCAGCCGCATCGATGCCACTGTGGAAACCCGTTTAAATCAAGCTATCAAGCAGTTGTTTGAGCAGCAGCGCGAACAGGTTTCACACCCTCTTGAAGCCGATCTGCATACCGATCTGGACGCCCCTGTGGTGGAACCTCAGGCGAGTCCGGATGCGCCTTGATCGGGTCAGTTTTGCCAAGCGCCTGGCCAATTACAGCGAGGCCGTAACGCTGCCGACTCAACCGCAGGTTGAGGGCCGATTGATCCGCATGGTGGGTCTAACCCTGGAGGCTGAAGGCCTGCGCGCCGCACTGGGCAGCCGCTGCCTGGTGATCAACGATGACAGCTATCACCCCGTGCAAGTTGAAGCCGAGGTGATGGGCTTTTCCAATGGCAAGATCTTCCTGATGCCGGTTGGCAGCCTGGCGGGCATCGCCCCAGGTGCTCGCGTGGTGCCGCTGCCGGATACCGGGCGCTTGCCCATGGGTATGTCGATGCTTGGCCGGGTGCTTGACGGTACCGGTCGCGCCCTCGACGGCAAAGGCGGGATGAAGGCAGAGGACTGGGTGCCGATGGATGGCCCTGCGATCAATCCGCTCAATCGCCACCCGATCAGTGAGCCGCTGGATGTGGGTATCCGCTCAATCAACGGTTTGTTGACCGTGGGGCGCGGCCAGCGCCTGGGCCTGTTTGCCGGTACAGGGGTGGGTAAGTCGGTACTGCTGGGCATGATGACGCGGTTTACTGAAGCCGACATTATCGTGGTCGGGCTGATCGGAGAGCGGGGCCGTGAAGTAAAAGAATTTATCGACGAGATCCTCGGTCACGAGGGCCTCAAACGCTCGGTGGTGGTGGCATCCCCTGCCGATGATGCGCCGCTGATGCGCCTGCGTGCGGCCATGTATTGCACGCGAATTGCCGAGTATTTCCGCGATAAGGGCAAGAACGTGTTGCTGCTGATGGATTCGCTGACACGCTTTGCCCAGGCCCAGCGTGAAATTGCCCTGGCCATTGGTGAGCCGCCGGCGACCAAGGGCTATCCACCCTCAGTTTTTGCCCGCCTTCCGAAGCTGGTGGAGCGTGCTGGTAATGCTGAGGAGGGCGGCGGTTCGATTACAGCTTTCTACACCGTACTCAGCGAGGGGGATGACCAGCAAGACCCGATCGCCGACGCGGCGCGTGGGGTGCTCGACGGCCATATCGTGCTGTCACGCCGCCTGGCCGAGGAGGGGCATTACCCGGCCATCGACATTGAAGCGTCGATCAGCCGGGTGATGCCGCAGGTGGTTAGCGCCGAACACATGCGCCTGGCCCAACGCTTCAAGCAGCTATGGTCGCGTTATCAGCAAAGTCGTGACCTGATCAGCGTCGGTGCCTATGTGCCGGGTGGTGATGCCGACACTGACCTGGCCATTGCGCGTCACCCGGCCATGGTCAAGTACCTGCGGCAGAACCTGCAAGATAACGAAAGCCTGGAAAGCAGCAGCGCTCAGCTGGCGGCGACCTTCAACCCTGCAGCAGGCGCATAACCCATGGCGCAAAGCCGCGCTGCGCGCCTGGCTCCGGTAATCGCTATGGCCGAACGCGCCGAGCGTGAGGCGGCCATGCAGCTAGGCCATTGCCAAGGGTTGCTGCGCCAAGCCGAAGTGCAGCTTGGCGATCTGGAACGTTATCGTGGTGATTATCAGCAGCAGTGGATCAGTGAAGGCCAACGCGGCGTCTCCGGGCAGTGGCTGATGAACTACCAGCGCTTTCTTAATCAACTGGAAACGGCCATCGGCCAGCAACGCAACAGTGTCGATTGGCATAGCGCCAATATGGCTAAAGTGCGTGACGTCTGGCAGCAGCGCTATGCCCGCCTTGAGGGTTTGCGCAAACTGGTCCAGCGCTATCAGGATGAAGCACGCATAGCGGAGGACAAGCGCGAACAGAAGCTTCTCGATGAGTTATCGCAGCGCTTGGCGACGCGTGATTCGCCGTATTAAAGCTAAGCGCTAACCTTCTTAATGCGTGTATTGGTCTACCCACATTGTCTAAAGAGTTGCTGCCTGAGCATTGCGATGCTACATCTTGATCATGCATAACTTGCAGCTGGCCCACCTGAATGTGCGGTCCGGTCTTATCGTCATATAGGAGTAATTCATGGCTATCACCTCGCTGCCCTCATCCGACGGGCAAGAGCTGACCATTCTGATTCAGGGACGCTTCGATTTCGGCGCGCATCAGGAATTTCGCAATGCCTACGAGCGCGTCAACACAACCCCGCAACGCTACGTCGTAGACCTTAAAGACACTACCTACCTGGACAGCTCAGCCCTCGGCATGCTGCTGTTGCTGCGTGATCACGCCGGCGGTGACAGTGCGCAGATCGATCTGCTCAACTGCAATCCAGATGTGCGCAAGATTCTGGCCATCTCGAACTTCGAGCAGTTGTTTAAAATCGCCTGATTGAGGCCTGCGCCATGTCAGAGCGATTGTCTATTCTGATTGCTGAGGACAACGCAGCCGACCGTATGCTGCTGTCGACCATTGTCAGTCGTCAGGGGCACCGGGTGCTGACTGCCAGCAATGGTCTTGAGGCGGTAGCGCTGTTTGAGCAAGAGCGTCCGCAACTGGTGTTGATGGATGCCCTGATGCCGCTGATGGACGGCTTCGAAGCTGCGCGGCGGATCAAACAGGTGGCCGGTGAGGAGCTGGTGCCCATCATCTTCCTCACCTCGCTGACTGAAGGCGAAGCCTTGGTGCGCTGCCTCGAAGCCGGCGGTGACGACTTTCTCGCCAAACCGTATAACCGGGTCATTCTTGAAGCCAAAATCAAGGCCATGGACCGCTTGCGCCGCCTGCAAGACACGGTGTTGCAGCAGCGCGACCTGATAGCTGTGCACAACGAACACCTGCTTACTGAGCAGCGTGTGGCCAAGGCGGTATTCGATAAGGTGACCCATTCCGGTTGCCTGGATGCGCCTAATATCCGCTATCTGCAATCTCCTTATGCCGTGTTCAACGGCGATCTGCTGCTGGCTGCGTTCAAACCGTCCGGCGGTATGCATGTGCTGTTGGGCGACTTCACCGGGCATGGCTTGCCAGCGGCAATTGGCGCAATGCCTTTGGCAGAGGTGTTTTATGGCATGACGGCCAAAGGCTATTCCTTGGCCGAAGTGCTGCGCGAAATTAACGCCAAGCTCAAGCGCATCCTCCCAGTTGGCGTGTTTTGCTGCGCGGCGGTGCTGAACATCAGTTTTCAGCGTCAGGTGGTTGAAGTGTGGAATGGCGGCTTGCCGGATGGTTACTTGCTACGGGGCAATGGCGAGCGCTTGCCGCTGGTGTCGCGGCATTTGCCACTGGGGGTGTTGGAACCTACTGCGTTCAATGACAAGTACGAGGTCTATCCGCTGGCGCTGGGTGACCGGGTTTTTATGCTCTCCGATGGCGTGTTGGAGGCCTGCAACAAGCAGGGCGAGTTATTTGGTGAGGGCCGTCTGCTGGATGTGTTCAGCGCCAACCTGCAGCAAGCCACGTTGTTTTCCGAGATTCAGCAGGCCCTAGCCCGCTTCAGTGGCGAGCAGCAGGATGATGTCAGCCTGCTTGAGGTCCGCATGGTCGATGATGGCCAGTTAAGCCGTCCGCCGCTGGCTTTTGCTGATAATGGGCAGAGTCACTCGCTGGACTGGTCGGCCAGCTTTGAGTTTCGCGGTGAGACCCTGCGCCATTTCAACCCGTTGCCGTTTCTCCTGCAGCTGCTGTTGGAGGTAAAAGGTCTGCGCCCCCAAGGTGGG
>Ga0070747_1000461_pt1 | contig 20498 bp, 19 predicted proteins | sample VirMetDEL_Mar_31_FD_77321 | JGI IMG/M metagenome (GOLD analysis project Ga0070747, IMG submission 77321) | Aqueous microbial communities from the Delaware River and Bay under freshwater to marine salinity gradient to study organic matter... | ecosystem: Environmental > Aquatic > Marine > Coastal... | reverse complement strand
TTAATTTTTTCTTCTGCGTACAGTCTTCTGTTAGTGAGTTCGACTCTTTGTAGCTCAAACGCGAGCAGAGCTGACTGTCCTGAAGTTGTGCCAATACCCCCCACAACTCCTGCAATTTTTAGGCTGCTGGCACGCAAGGCTTTATCCTTCTCTAGTCTGTCCATTTTCTTAAATAAACTTATTTGCTTATTTACTACATCTAACCTTTCTAGTTCCTCTTTAGTTAAGAATTTAGTAGCGTCTGCAGCAATAATCTGCATTTTTGTTCTTTCTTCCTCCAAGGTATTAACTAGTCTGATCTCTTTACTTTCTGCAATAAAGGATTGTAACATACCCTGTGCGGCTATTTTATTATCTGCACGTACGCGCACTAACTCTTTCATTGTTAGAGTTAGTTCAGCCACTTTTGATTGTTGTGCTCCTAAAGACTGAGAAAGTTCTCGAACCTTTTCAGGGCTCTCAGACTCTAGAAGAGCTAATATAGTCTCTAAGTACTTATTCATCGTAACGCTGCCCTCGTCCCCAAATCTATTAGCGTTCTCTATTTCTTTAGCTAAGTCCCGGTAATACCCGCTCATGTCCTGCAGCCTAGAATCATTAGAAGTGGCTAAGAATCCTCCAAAAGTACCATCGAAATCTTTTATTTCTGCTTTATCGGTTAGGCCAATGCCGCTGAAGTCAGTAGCACCCTCAAATAAATTACTTGCCACACGCTTAGTCTTGTTCCAGAGCCCTTCCTTACCTCCCCCAGCATTAAATTCAGCCCCTGCAAAAGATAGAGCAGTCCTACTTGCAGACAGGCCTACGGAATCTATACGGCTACCTAGAGCTGTGTAGTACTGGAGTAATCCACCTCCGTCTTCAATTAGTACCTTTTGAACTTCATGAAAGTCTTTAAATTCTTCCGTAAGACTACCCATCTTGGTGGTAGTGTGCTCTATTTTCTCTCCAAAGGAAGTTATTACTTTCTCTGCTTTAAAGAAAGAATGTATATATCCAGCTACTAAGGCGGCTATAGCTATCCAGCCAGCTACACTTAGTGCCGTAGTAGCGAATCTTGCAAAAGCTGCTGCCGCTGTTTTCATTGCTGCAAAGCCAGCAGTAGTAATTACTTTCATTCTAGCCATTGTTAACTGCCACCTAGTAGCTACAGACTCAAAATTAGCTGACATACCTAAGGTAGTCCTTTTACTCTCAGCAAGCATGATATTTAGCTCTCTTACCCAGACTGCTTTTATCTCAGGAACCATAACTTTGGAAGCGGTTACAGCACTTCTCATGCCTACAATTTGTTGAGAAGATAGAGAGGCTCCGTTTCCTGCAGCTACCTGTGCAAATCCTTTGCCTTTAAAAGTAGCTGGTAAGCCCCCAGTTTTCCGTAGAGTCGCTGCGGAGGCTGCAGCTCTTGATTGTCCTTGATTTAGTTTTTCTAAAGCGGCATTTGCGTTTCTGTACCCATTTTCTGCATGTGCAGCAGCTTCTTCACTTGACTGGCCCCAGGCCTCTGTGTTAAGTATAGTGCTTAAAATACTTTTAGCAAATAAACCCATTACTGCGATACCTAATGCAGGAGTATTTGTAATAGCATCTGCTAGAGGGCCGATTACACTTGCGGATACCATTTTTATCTGGTTAACTACATCATTCATGGCTTTACCCATCTTTATGAAAGAGTTAGTAGTAGGAGAAGTGATCGCTAGAATACGACTATATTTTTCTTCGGACTGGGTTAGAACATCATTAGCTACTGCTTGAGATCTTTCGAAGGCTGTTAGATCTTCTGCGTTCTTATTAATCATAAGACCATAGGCTTTCTTAGCATCCTCAAGTCGTAAAATGATACCAAGTTCGTCTAATAGTTCAGGCTCAGCTTTTGTTACACCTCGAACTAGGCGATTAAAGGAGTCTGGGACGTCTCTACCTAGAATAAGGGAGGCGTCTTTAGCAGCTTTACCCAAACGTACTAGTTGGTCGGCGTTAAGTCCTGCAGATATTCCAATAGCAGCAGCTTGAGAGGCGTCTTGAAAGTTAATCTGAGCATCTGTAGCGTCTATGATATCGTTAGTTAAGGATCTAAGTGCAGTACCTGTTGCAGCTGCATATGCAGTTTGCCCCTCTTGTAGGGTTTTCAGGGTTCCCGCACTCTTTAAAAATTCGAAGGCTGCAGATACCGCGAAGACGTTAGCTGCTAGAACTGCATAGGCAGGTATAAGCCCTCCGTTGATACCTTGGGCCATTTTTGAGAAGTTTTTAGTACTATTAGAGGATTGCTTGCTAGCGCCTTTTAGGCCTCTATCAGCTGTGTGACTGTTTTTGGCGACATTATTCAGACTGTTACCAAGCTTTTTAGCTTGAAGATCAGTCTTCTTCATTGTCCCCTTATCGTCTACAGTTGCATCTATTGTTACTTTACTAGCCATTAGCCTTGTACATTATGGGTGAATTCTTTACCACCGCCTGAGCTGCTTGCTTTCTTGCTTTCTCGTTTTTGTTTATCAGCAGCTACTTTATGCCTATAAGAGACAATTTTGCTTTCATACATTTTCATAAATAACAGAACTTGTTCTCTATTCTGCACATCGTGTATATTAAATAAGGTTTCTATTATACTCCAGTCTTTACCCATGTAGGTACCCGACATACCTTCCCAGTTGTCAGATAAAAGGCTGTACATAAAAAAAGCCACTTGAACTTCTGCAGGAAAATCTGCGGTAGTTAGTGGCATCTTTTGTAGATCTGGCTCATTCCCAAGCTGTTCACATAGATTTAAGTAACGATCTACATCGAAATTTTGCTCCGCTTCTTTTACATATCGAACAAATAACTTATCTAGCTCTATTATTTGTTCGCTGTAAAATTTTCGAGATCACCTACTGTCTCGGTAACCCACGAGTCAAAATCACTTGAGTTTTTCATTAAAGTTACAGCATTATGTACTGTAAAAGGCATATCATCGTCAGGTTCAAAAGCTGATATATCTACCAAAAGAAGCTCTTCTAGGTAACGATATTTAAAGCCTTTCCATCCTTGAATCACGGCCGCACAATATTCTTGTAAAAACTTCTCCTCATCTAGCGTTTCTTCGGGCTGACGAGTACTTCTACTGAATTTGGAAGTCACACACTTTTTACGAAGTTTAACTAATTCGTTTCTTGATAAATAAACGAGCTCTACTTCTAACCCGTCGAAGCCCTCGAAAGGGATATTTACTGCTCTACTTGGTATCATTAAAGATTCTAGTGATACAACTGGCGTGTCTGTCATGTTCTAATCCTATTTATTATATAAAGTGATAAAACAAAGGAGCATTTCTACTCCTTGTTTTTATTTTGTACATATAGTATATTTGAAAAGACCTTAAATGTCAAGAACTTTTTTATACACCTACGTAGGTAACAACTAGTTCGTCAGTTGCATCTATAGTAGACCCTAAAGCACTGAAGGTGACATCAAGAGACACCACATCATCTAAAGAATGAGTTGGAATTTCTAGGTGACATTGTGCCATGTTCATTTCTACACGAGGGGCTGCCGAGGCTCCGCCAATCTTAAAGTTAAGACCAAAAGAGTTAGTTACTATAGTTGTACTCTCAATTAGATCTTCCCACAAGTCTGCACTATGGTCTGATGTAACAGTATCCGCATTTAGGTAACAAGTAAAATTACCGCTTATTGACCTAGTGCCTGTAACATGCCCTATAGGCTGATTAACAGCACAAAGAGTCTCAGGAGTTAGAAAGGATAAGTTATTACTAACTTCAATACTTCCTCCGGTTAGAGTAATATCGTAAGTAGCCTCGAAATTTCCAGTACCAGAACCTGTAATTGCTAGCGAGGTAAGACGATTCCTAATATAGTTATTAGTTGCTGGGATACCTTCATAAATAGTTGCGGTAGGTCCGGTAGCTTCCTCTGATATAATAGAGCCGAAACCAGACCAATTAATAGTAGCAATACCATCAATATCAAAGTCAATAGTTGCTGTATCTACTACAGCCCCCGAAATTGAATAGAAGGCCTCATTAGCCCCATTACATGCACCTAGTACAAAATGAAGAGTACACGTACCCAAAGAGCTTTTATTTGAGCCGGAAAAGTCAATGTCGGAGTCTGCCAAGGTTGGAACTACTCCAGTAAATACATTGGGGGCGGCTACATTTTCTGTGTAAGCGGCATCACCGACCATAAGAGCCCATAGTACTTCTTCGACTGCGTGGTGAGCTAGAACATCGTCTGCAGCCCCCGCGCCTGTGCCTGTCGAAACAAAAGGACGAGCATACGTGCTAAAAGACCATTCTGCGGGAGCATAAGAGTCATTAAACATTTGCTTGCCTCTACGGCTAACACCTGTAGCGTTTTCCATTTCATTAATTGAAATCTCTGTAGCGTTTGTTGATTGAGAGAAGCTAAAGCCGTCAAGAACTGGTATTTCCCAAATGTTAGCACCAATTTCAATGTAGACTTTAGTATCTCTACTAAAATATAAAATATCTGTCATAGTAATCTCCTATGTAATCTTGAAAAGACTTGGGCGTGAACATTTATTCGTGCCAGTATTTTCTAGTAGCGAACCTCCACAAGCATTTCTGCTACTCCTATGGGGTCCAGCACACCTTCATCAGTATCAATACTGATGATTGTGATTTGATGTGTGTACTGTTGTACACCTAATTTATCCTTATATGCTAATCGAGAGTTGTCTTCTAGCACTGTTTCTACATCTTCAATTAGACTATCTAGTGCGTTTACTGATTCTTCTTCATTTACATATAGTCGTAAGGTAACAGACAAAAATCTGTTCTTATGTCCTGCACCTATGTATTCTCTTGATTCTGACCCTGCATTTATATGCACTGCCGGAAATTGCTCTATCTCGTCCCAGTATTTAAGCGTAGGTTCTGCTCTATAATCTAGGTCTGTGAGGTAAGCTCCGTTGCCATCTATTACTTTCAGCTGCTCGGCCATGGCAGTTACTATTCCCTGCCGTTTACTGGCATAAAGTCTGCTTACCTCAGTACTCAAAATACTCTCCTAGTATGAAACTTACGAAAAGCAGCTAGTACAGCTAACTCTCGTATTGTTTCGTCAATAATGTTTCTTGGGTCTCTATCCAAAGAAGCCAAACGGCTATTTCCTACCTCAAAAACTCCATACGGCTCCTGCTGGTACGTATAGTCTATTACAGGGTACCCTCTTGGAGGAACCATTATATTAGTTACTTTAACACTATTAGCAAACACACCTGTTCTATAATTTAGTTTAGGGCTGCCCATATTAGCTCTTATTGTTGCGGGCAGTGCTTTGTTAAGGGCAGCTATTAGCTCAAAAGGAGAGGACGCGGTACCTTTACGAGTAAATTTTGCTTTCTTTATTCTTTTAGACCTGGTTAAAGTTATTTTAGGCTTACCGCCTTTCTTCTGCCTTACGCTAGAGGTACCTCTAGACTTGGCGGAGTATTTACCTGTGGGAGTTTTAACTCTCTTACGTTTAGAGGGTTTACCCGCTATCGATTTAACTAGCTGCTTCTCTACCTTCTGAACTAAGGAGCTAGAGCCTTTTATATCTGCCAATTTAGGGGCTATATAATCTATATACTGCCTAAAAACTTTAACTAAGGCCTTCTCCATCTGTGAGTCGACTCCTAGGTTCTCCTTGCCTTCTTGAAAATCAATAATGGAAAAGTATTGTGCTTTTAGCTTCCCCCTAGTTGTGACCATTTGGTTGTACTTAACGGTTAGCTTCTGGATTTCATTCATTTGGGCTAGGCTTATTTTCCCTTTTGTGAAAAAGCTCTCTAGATTGCTATCTAGTACCTTAAGTGCTTTTTGTGAGTCGACTCCAGATAAGTTCCCTAATCTGGAGATGCCTTGTGCAATACCTACTTGAGATACTGCATTTCCTCTAACTCCATGCCCTTTATGAATTAAGCTTTTTGTCTCTTCTTTCTGTGAAGCTGTTAAAGCACCGCTAGTAACTAGACTATCAAAAATTACATCTTTAATAATAGACATAGAACTTGTAAAATTAGTTACTATAAACACAGTTTTACCTAGCACAAACTTGGATTCAGGTAGAACTTCTGGCAATCGTCTAACTATAGTGTTAAAACGAGCCTTATTAGCCTTTTTACTACTAAAACTTTTCTGTAGTGAAGAGGCTTTAGATACTGCGGCTGCATAGGCTGTCTTTTCTGCGGAATTACTTATAATAACTCCGGTAGATTCTTTAATTATTTTTTTAAAAACCTTAATATCATTTAGAATAAGTAGCTGCCCCGTCTGGGCTTGTACGTCCTTCCTGGTAACATCTCTAGCTTCTTTCTCTAATGTTTTAAGAAGAGGCTTGGTTATATGCTTTGTTACATCAGATCGGCTCATTAGAAGCTCTTATATAAATCTAAAACTCTCTTTATATGATCTGGGAAAGTAATATTATTAGCCTGACTTACGGATGCGTTGTTACGAATCGTTGACCCCGCTATTACTCTCATCTCCTTATGCTCATCTTTATGATAATAGGTAACTAGGTCATATAAAGCTAGTTTGAGGTCTTCTGGAGTTTCTTCAAACCCTCCGCAATAAGTAACTCTTACAGCTCCCGGACCCTTACACCAGTTAAGAAACCCAGAACCTCCGGTTGTTTTTATAATGCTGTCAGTGTCAGTATCTATATAGTATTCGAAAGCTTCTTCTGTACGGTACTCATAATCTTGCTGATAGGAACTTCTCTCTTCTACAGTAACTACACCTTGTATAGGAAACTCACTAAGATAGACACGGGTAGTGTCATAGTCTATATTGAAAGTTTCAATTTTATCATCATCATAATGATCTACAAAAGTTCTACCACAATAAGTTTTTACTAATTGACTCACAGACGTAATAAGAAGCTCAAGACGTGCATCTTCTTTAGTAGTAGTTATACCACTTGTCTCTTTATACTCTTCCAATGTTATTAGATTTGTCATATAAGCCTATTAGTAAAAACTCGGGGGAGCGAACTCCCCCTTGTCTTTATTCTTAATCTAGTTAAAGATTATGCTGCAAAGTCGATCTTGATGCAACCATCATGGCCGGCAACACCCGCAGTAAGCTCTTCAAAACCTAGTGCTTGGCTACCAACGATCACAGAACGCTGCGCCATTACTTCGTAATCAGTCTCTAGCTTGATACCGCGTAGACGAGGTATCACGTAGTTACGGATATTAACAGCAAAGCCTGCAGGAGTACCCGCTGCTTCAGCTGGGAAGCTGTCTGATACAACTACTTGAGAACCGTAAACAGCTCCAACAGTACCATTAACCTTCATAGCGATATCACTACCAACTTCATTGATGTCTTGGAATCCCGCGTCATCTAGTAGATCGTAATAACCGTTCTGGCTAACTACGTAGGCGATATCACGAGGATTCATACCGTACTTACCCATTACCTGACGAGCGTTAAGTAGGCCTGCAGCTGTTAGAAGTGCACCACCTCCAATACTTAGAGTACTATCAGTGACAGAAGCATAAGTATCTAGGCCATCAATTGAGCCAGCTCCGTTGATAATCATGCTATCAACTGCTCGTGCATGTGCACGTGCAACTGCATCTACAAGCATAGGCAATAGAGCAATAAGAATTTGCTCATCAGTATCGTTGTCGATATATGTGCTTGAGATTAGACGATATGCATTAAGGATTACTTGCTGCACGTCGAAGGCTGCATCTACTGCACCGTACTCTTCCAAGTTACCAGAAGTATCGCCGGTAGTCTGGAATGTAGCAGGGTTTGAATCAGGCTGCATAGGTAGAACTGTAGCGCCGGCAATCACTGGGATTTCACGGAATAGTCCTGCTACGCGTAGCTCTTGCATAATTTCTTTTTCGATGCGGTTAGCAACGGTTTGATCAATGTCAGCAGCAGATGTAGTATAATCAACACCAGCTTTTTCCATTAGGGACTTTGCGAAATCAGTTTCAAAGCCTTTATCAGTGATAATACCCAAAATATGTGCCTGTACAAATTCGTCAGCGAATTTTACAATTCCCTCACCATTGTTGCCACGATCATTAAAGCGCATTTTTGACTCTTGAATAGAAGCCAATTCTGCAGCTTTTTCGTCTAGTTCCTTGCGGAAAGACTCAATAGTTGCAGCCATGTCGGCGTCTTTTGCGGAAAGCTTTTGTTCGAAATCTTTGGCTAGTTGCTCAGTGCCAGTAATTACTGATACTTCTACAGCTTTGCGAGTTTCTTCGTCTTGAGCTTGTTTTGCAGCTTCAGCATCAGCAGTAGCTTTCGCTTGTGCTTCGTCTGCAGCTTTCTTTTCAGCAGCTTGTAATGCGATTTTAGTAGCAGTTTCATCCGCTACTTTCTTCATCAAAGCTTCTAGGTCTTTAGGATCCATTGTTTTCTCCTGATGAGAAGCTTGTGCTTCTCCGTCCGGTGCGTCGCTAGCTATGCTAGAAGCTATTGCTTCTTCCTTAGCCAGAGACTGACCGGCTAGGTCTACACTATGTGTGAAAGTTTTTTTATAGTCTTCATATTCTTTTTCAGAACTAAAAGACTTCGCTAATGAAAAGGTAGCAGCTTGATTACAAGGTACCGATACTACTGATACTTCGAATAATTCCGCGTCTTTAATTAACAGGCCGTTGGTTTCTTCTATATAATCTGCATCCTTAACTCTGAAACCAACAGAAAATGCTCCAAGGATACCGTCCTTAATTAGGTCGCAAACATCGCCTGCGGCCTTACTAATTTTTACTTCGATCTCTAGTCCATTATCAGACACGGTTACACCCGTGGCCTTTCCTATTGGACGATCGTAATTGTGATTGAATAAAATTACAGGGTTAGCTTTAAAATCAATTAACCCGCCTTTATTCCAAGCATTGGGGTCAATAATATCTCCAGATCTATCTATGTCTGGAGTAGACGCCATGCCTCTAATTACTACGCTTCCATCATCTTGAGATTTTACTTTCTCGAAGGACGATGTTAGATTAAAAACTTTATTAGTTATTTTCATCTGCTGCTGCCTTCTTCTCTGCTTCTTCAGAGTCTTTGGCTTTTTTAGCCGCCTTCATAGCAGCAGTTAGGGCTGCTTTAGGGTCATCTTTAGGGTCGGAAGATACCTTGTCTTTAATCTTATCAATTAAACTGGGCTCTTCTTTTTTGGCATTAACTGAGTTCGCTTTTACTACGGGAGTATGCTTTTTTCCTTCGTCTGTTCCAATGAGTGCCCATAGCTCGGGCTCTGCAGTTCTAACTCGGGCTAGCATTCTATTCCAGCTGCCTAGGTGCATACGAATTGCCGCTACATTCAAAGGTTTGTCTTTAAGAGCCGTCCATTCCAGAGGGTCTAAAATCTTACCTTCTCGAACAAAAATCTCCGCAACCTGCTTAGCTACCGCTCTTTTACGTCTCACATTAGTTCCCATATTAGTCTTGTCCTTGTGCGGGTGCTCCGCCTTCGTCTGGATTTGCAGCACTTCCGGCTATATTAGCAGGTATGCGCACTTGGTTATTTTCATCCCCATCAAGCTCCTCTTTGCCTAGAGCAACACGGGCTTCATTTGCCGTCAGTATTCCGCCGTTAACTAGAGTGGAGTAGTATGCGGATTGGTCTCTAAGCTCTGGCTGTAGAGCTGGGATATCTGTAATATCCTCCCTAATTGCAAACCCAAAGTACCTTTCCACACCAAAATTAATTTTTCTCACTATAGGAAGTACGGACTCCAAATAGTATAATCTTAGATTCGGCCTTAAATTTGCGTTATTTCCCGAATCTAAAAGGATAGGAGGTACTCCTAACGCTTTTAATAAAATCTTTTCGTTGTCTTCAATAGACTGTTGAAAGTCTAATTCTTTAAAATTAACATTTGATACACTATCTATAGTTAGACCCCCATCTAGGATAAGAGGGCTTCTGCCTCCTGATTCCGGTCTATATTTAGCCTGCCACGATTGTGTAAGTCTATTTTTAATCTTTTCTGATAAAGTATCTGGGCTTTTTAATACTAAACCGGGAACTGCTCCATTCTTGAAGAAGTTCTTCTGAAACCTTTTCATAGACAGTAGTAAATTGATGGTTCCTACAGCAGGCTTAAGTCTAGAAGTCCCTCTGTATATTGATTTAAAACTATTCTCTTTTATATGGATAATTTCATTAGGTTGGAATACAATATCTCTGTTATATGTATAGTTCTTTACATGAGTCTTTATGTCGGGCTCTATGGTTACCTTATCTGCGGGCAAATGATACAAATACGCGCCATCAAAGTAAATAAATATATTGCCGTCTAGTAAATAATCCGCAACTAAGTTGCGTCTAAACGTATTTATATCTTGGTAAGGGTTGGGCTGTAAGTTAACTAGCTTATCCACCCTACTCTTTTTTATATTCTTTCTTACTGCTGGTATCTTTAGCTGGTCTCCTACCGCAGTAGGAATTTCTGACACATCGTCTATAAGCATATTTACAGCACGGTTTACTACTTCAATCTCTTCGTAAGCCTGCTCGTACTTATATGTCTGCTCTAAAGAGCTCTGACTTCCGTGTTCTCCGCTTATGGCAGGCTGAGCACGATTAAATTTGCTCAAAACGCTTTTTACCGGATGATTATACCAAGCCATGTTTTTCTCTTTGAATCTTAACCCATCTCGCCTGTTTCAAAGCCGTCCCTAGGGTCGGATTCTTCCCATAAATCGAGTGAAGTTTTAAGTGATGCGCATGGCACAGAGTTACTGTATGTTTATATAGTTCGTCTAAGTGCTCAGCAATAAAGCGGTCTCTAAACTTTAAGATATCGCCTTCATCTAATTTGTTTTTAGCTACCCACCTATGTAGTAGCTGGCTTAAGCCATGGAAATGGTGAAAGTCAAGATCGTCAGTTTCCCCACAAATTTCGCACTCAGTACCTTTCTCGTACTTAGACTTTGCCTTGTCTCTAACGTATTTTACTAAATCTCGCTTTAAATCCATCTTTAGTTTCCATATTTTCTAATACCAAAATTATACCTAGATTCAGGTTGGTAGTCAAGGGTTATTTTCCACGACCTCAATATTAGAACCCCGTCATTGAGGTTGAAAAAGAGTAAAGTGCATATCTTATAGCATCACCCATGTGGCACGCTCTATTATGTTTCGGTTTTTCTTTTATCAAATTAGGGTTAGGGTCCCATTGATAAGAATCCAATGTTATTAGACTTTCAGCACATCTCGTGTCGACTAAGAGTCTATCATTGTCTACAATAGAGGCCACATAGCCTATTCCTTCGTTTTTAGCCTTCTTTGCATTTATAGTACTAATATCATAGTTTTGTGCAAAGTCGAATCTGGTCTGCTGGGCTGCAGAATCTATATAGATATAATCTATATCCCATTTTTCTATCAAAGCACGAATACACTCCGCGTGTTTTTCAGTAGTCTTCTCATTGTCCATATACTCATCTAGTAAGTAGTATTTCTCCGAGTCCCAATCATACGCTATAACACACATTGCAGTGTAGTCCCGGAAACCTACGTCTAGTCCTGCAAAGATATCCATCTTATGTATCTCAAGTTGAGATAAATCTTTAGTACAATCTTCGTAATTGAAGTTCCAGATTTGGCCTTCAAATTGATTAAAGTCAGCTTCGTACTCTTGCTTGAATTCTGCCTCTGACATAGATAATCTAGCCTCAGTGATATCCGACTCTGACATACGTGGGTTGTCTCGATACGTTGCTTTAATACTACACCACTGTGGAAATTCCTCTGAGAAACCTCTGTCAAAAAACTCAGAAAACCAGTTGTTACGGCCACGAGGTGTTGAAATAAAGATTGCTTTTGCGTTTGGCTTATCAAGAGTAGGACGTAGAGCAACATTGAAAGCCTCCTTTCCGTCCGCTAGTGCAGCTTCATCAAATATGATTAAATCGTAGCTTCTGCCAACTGTCGAATCTACCATATTTACGGAACCCATACGAATAGTAGACCCATTCGAAAGTTCAATAATTTTATCTTTTGCGTTATCTCTAGTTACTTCTAAGTCAAAGTGTCTAATCAATGATCTCTGTAGATCAAAAGATATTTGAGATAGAGAATAGTTAGGAGACATAATAAGAATATTAGACCCCGGAACTAAAGAAACTAGCTGTCCGATTATATTGGCTATGTACGTCTTTCCCTGTCTACGAGACAAGGCAGCGCAGATAAACCTATATTTAGGGTTATTTACTGCATTTATTAAAGCTACCTGAGAAGGAAGTGGAACTACCTCCAACATTTCTAAATAAGGAGCCACTGGTAGCTTCAGATACCTTGTACTGGGAGGATAGTCCAGTAAATCTTCTGAAGATACATCTGCCCTTGAAACTATTACTGCCATTTTATATTACCCACTAAACATACTAAGATCGGACATACCACTATCGCCTTCCATTGATTCAGCTTCTAGCTTCTCTGCTAGTTCCGCAGCTATATCTGCTTCTACTATATCTGCTTCTTCTTGTGCGAAAGGGTCTTTGCCTTTTTTAATCCCACTACGTTCTATAGCCTCTACTTCAGATTTGCACTTATGTAGTTGTCCATTTTTATCCCTGAAGAACCAGGCACCTCTTTTCTTATAAATATTCATATAAATCTCCGTTATGCGCTTAGTGCTACAGCGAGCTTTGTTTGTGCTAAAATTTCTGTTACTTTCTGGCTAGATGTTTGGTCTACTATGGTCACTAAACCTCCTGATAAGTCAGTAATATCATAAGGGTCTCCCCTTAAATAAAGGGTGCCGCCAGTACAAGCAGCCCCGACTACTATTCGACCTCCATAAACTCCTATGGAGTTGTCCGTGTTCCCTGTCAGGCCATCAATCCCGATACTTCCTCGCATATCTCTAATAATTACACTATTTGTTCCTGCCCCTGAAACAACCGGGTAACCTGATCCGGGTACTGCGGAAAAGCACTGGTCTATCTCAATATCCCCTACTAAACTCAGGTCGCTAGTCAAATCACATTGAAATAAGTGCCCTGATATACTTGTAACTAATCTAAGTTCACATCGGTGTAATCTATTAAACCCATCTAACCCCCCTGATACAATTATTTCTTCTATAGCGTTCCCCGTCATAATTACGGAGGGGCCTACGGAAAGTTCTGTATTTCTGTTGCTGCCAGTCCAAGTATACCCCCCACTATAGTCTCCGGCGGTTAGGTTAAGATCGCTCATTAAGTCAAAAGTACTTAAGCCTCTAGCAGAGGCAATTAACTTCGCATCAGATGCAAGTAAGCAAGGGGTTGAGCGTGTTCCGATAATCCCCCCAGCAGGGGTTTTCCCGGTACCCACAACCGCATTACCCGTTATATTTTGAGCATCTATAGACACGCGATTATTAAACAGCCCTAGTTCTAGGAATGTGGGGTCTATGAATCCAGTAGTATTATTTGTATTGACCGAGACTGAGTTTTTAACCTCAACCTCTCTAATATTAGTATTACCATTAACAATGTTGACAGAGTACGCACCATCTTCAAATTGAAGAGAATAGTATTCATCTATTATCTCAGTAATCGAGGGGGTACTCGTAGTGGCAGGTATTCGAAAATATAGCTTCGGTTTTGCCATAGTAGTTTCATTATCAGTGAAGTCACGGAGTAATACCCAAAAGTCATCCACAGTTAGCTTATACTTAGTACCAGATTCTAGGATTAGGTCTGCCTTTGGTATCGTAATCAACCAGGGAGGGGCTGTGCTATAATCTACTGTTATTGCCATTATTCATCCGTAATCATTACAGCGGTTCCATTAAACCCTGTAGAGCTATTAATTGTACCTACGAGTACCCCCTCTTGTAAGAAAGGACTCCCCGAAGATTTACGAGTCCAGCCTGTAACAGGCTGGTTTGAAGGATACACCCTACTAACGCTTAGTGCACCCGTGACATCTGTTACGCCACTTAGGGCCACAAATGTTGACCTTATTGTTCCTGTATAGCTAGTAGAGCCTGAATCTGTTGTAGTATATGTATAAGCATTAGCACCTGTAACTGTAATTGTGTGTATGCCTCTATCTTCTATTTTGTCTGTTATACCTAGCAGGGTTACTTTATCCCCTGAATCCATGCCATGGGCAGTATGCGCTACAGTTGCTGTTGTACCGGATCTAGTAATAGTTACTGAGTCTAAGTATGGGAAAGGCCCTGTACCATTAGAAGCTCTTAAGTATACTCTCGCAGATTCAACCGCTGTTCCATCTTTTAGTGCTGCATTAGCTGTTACCGTTACAGAACCCGCTACAACAACAGTAGTAGCTCCTGCCCCGTTTCGTACGCTAGGAGTTGTGGCACCCCCTGCTACGTTTAGAGTAATTAGACCTCCTGAATTATTGTAAAACATATCATTTGCGGTGCCACTACTAGGAGTTGGATTGCTTCCTGGAGTGCCAGAGTACCCTGAGTCTACGTTTCCTGTCCAATCATATGTGCCAACTGTGTCACAACGAACGGCGTGTCCTGTGCCGTTAGAAATAAATGTGCAGTCTTCAATAAGACTTGGGTTATCAGAGAGTACGTGATGAGTGGCTGTAGTTCCCGCAAACACAGTATCAGATATAGTAGCCCCATTTTGGGTGACTATGCCGGTATTTCTACTGGTTAATCCTGAAACCGTGGTATTTGATCTAAATAGGGTAGCGTCTATATCCTGCCAAGTACCCCCAGTAATAAGCACAGTAGGGTTAGCGGAGTTTACTATTACCGAACCCTTATTATTGGTTCCCAAAGCTGTAATATTTATGTTTATCAGCTCTGCACGAGTGGACGCATGATCGATAATTATTTGAGTAAAATCTGTTTCAGTGTGAACCGTGTCAACAATAGAGATGTTAACATCGCTGTCTTTGAAGCGACATAGAGTGGCTGTTTTTGTATTATCCTGTCCTATAACAAAGCGGCCTTGAAGTTCGTAGTTTGTACCGCCTATACTTGTAAGAATACCCCATCTATTAGCTAGAGCATCGTTCTGGGTATTAAAATCTACGAAGGTACAGGGATCGTCTGAGGCATCTCCTGCTGCGATTAGTTCCCCTGCTGTCAAATATGCTCCAGTACCGTATCGTACTGCATCCATGCCAAAGTTAGAACTTTTAACTGTAGATACAGTTTTTAGGCCATACCCAAAATAGGTAGGTGTAGCGCCTGGAGTACCTTGCAGAGTTCGATAAGGGGAACTACCTGTGTTTGCTGTAGTATTATACCGAAAGGGGTAACACTTTCCTACTCGACCTTGTGCTCCAAATGTGTCACTGCCCTCAACGTGAAATTGAGTGAAGTCACTAGTGCTTGTTCCCGCCAAAACATAAACCCCACGAAGGGCTAGGGTATCTGTTACTCCAGGTGTTCCGACCAGCCCCCATTGAAATATGTGAACGCCCGCGGCTACGGTTCCAGCTCCGGGGGTTTTGTTAATAGCGATTGCTCTTTCTGCATTTGACGCAGCTTTATCCCAGCAGCCGGCGCCCTGAATCGAGAAGTCTGCTCCAAATGCCGGCGCACCACCACCACCCCCTGAGATATTGAGGGCTACAACACCAGTCTCACCCGATTCCATTAAAGAAATATCGGTCAAGTCTTCTGTGTACGCTGGTACGGCCATTACGTGTTCCTAAGTACTTTCAACTAAGTACCTTTTTTAAAATTTTGTATTAAATAATAGAGGCCCGAAGACCTCTATTATTACCTGCTTATTACGTATCTAGAGTTCTTGAGATAGTAGTAGAACCACCACCTGAGCCAAGTGACCCCGCAACGTCGATTGGTACGATAGGTGCTATACCTCCGACAGTCGCTCCGTTTCTAACGATAACCCTTAAAGCGCGAGTTGCGTTAAATACTGTGTTGAATGACTCAGTAGTAGCACCCGCGACTTTATCAATATACGAGATAAATAGGTCATTAGTAGTTAATGTTGCATTATCAAGACTAAAGTCAGTACTAGCTATTGTGAAGAAAGCTCTAGTAGCATCGTATGAGGTATAAGCGTGACGAGTAAACTCACCACTATCTCGCTCAATACGAATAGTACCGGTAGCTGGCGTATCTACAGGAATGTTACCTGCACCTACGTTAACTTGGGTCTCCGTACCACTTGATAGAGTAACTGCTAGAGTCATCTGAGCAGTATCGAGAGAGCCTGCAGTATCAGGACCAACTAGTAGATAGTCCGCAGTAGTAGTGATATTTAGACCAACAACAGAGAACGATACGTTATTAGGCGCATTGTTCGCAGTTCCGGTTAAGTCAATAAGAGTATCACCGTTTGATAGGTCAGCCTCTTGAATACCGACACCATAAGCGCCTTTAATATTCGTTCCGGTAGATGCTCCAATAGGCGGTACACTAATAACCTGTCCGGTTACTGTACCCGCTGTAGCAGTAGCACTATTAGTAGCTCCTGTAATGGTATTAGCATTAGGTACAACACCAGTAAGTAGCTGAATATACATAATAGTAGCGTTACCAGAGATAGTATCATCAACTGCTAGCAATTGACCCGTACCTGATGTAGCTCCAGTTCCCCAAGATAACGCTTCGGGTTCTACCCAAGCACCTGAGGTTAGGTCGGTGACTGCGACCGAGTGCGTAACTCCCCGAAAGATATTAGGGTCAAGTCCAAAAGTACCGTTTACAGGAGTTGTCACAACACCCTCACGAATCATATTCTGAGAATACTCATACGCTTCGTTTTTAGAGTTACCATTCATGTCCCATTCGACATAGTAGTTCTCAGGGTTGCCGTCACCGTCTCCATCAATAGGTGTGTATCCCTCGGCAATAACGAAAGTTAAAGCGTCAATAGTGCCTTGTGTTGTAGCATTGTTCAAGTTACTGTTGGCGGTTAGAGCTAGTACGTTGTTACCACGGTTAGTACCGCCACCAATTGAGAACTCAGTATAAACTGTGCCATACACGCGTTGCGTACCAATTAGTCGACGACCATCAATATCTGCTCCGCTATCGCGAACTAGAACCATGAATCGGTGTGAAGTGTTTGATGTTGCGTCAGACACTGCAGCAATCATCTTTGTTTCGTTCCAGAAGTCATTAGTTAATCTAGCCCCATTCTGAATAACCTGAATGGAGGTAGAGTTACCGAACACCTGAATACCGTCATATATCTGTGAACCATTAACTGGATGGGTTTGAGATATAGATGTATCATATATGTGTTCTGCTGCTGTGGGGGTAATATGATACCCGTTAATTAAAGTAATGTTAGTATCAACACCACCTCGTTGTGAAGGAACTTCATCCACGATCGAAATTTCTTCCGTACCGTCTGCTGAATCATCCGCGAAATCCTGTAATGCTCTGTGTAACTCAATACCAGTGGCATAAGTAGGAGCCGTACCCGCATGGGCATCTCCTACGTAGTCTATCTCGAATGGGTTGGCCCCTGTTGATCTTAATATGGTCCAATCTGCTGCTACAAATGCCATGGTTAGTAATCTCCTACTTGGTTACAGTGTAACCTCGTCTATGCTGGTTAATACTCCAGCTGCATAATTAAAAGTCTTCCTAGTTGTGACCCCTGATCTAACGAAGTCTAGTTGAGTTAATACTCCTGAAGTGTAAGTAAAGGCTTTAGTATCACCGTTGTCATACACAATACCTGTTAACACTCCTGACGTATACGTAAATGCAGGCCCAATTGGATCTAGAATTGCGGGAGTACCGGGCTCTCCTTGAGGGCCTTCCGGTCCTATTAAGCCTTGTATTCCCTGTATTCCTTGCGGGCCTGTATCACCCGTAGCTCCAGTGAAGCCTATAGGCCCTTGAGGCCCTTCTGGTCCTGTAAGTCCCGTAGGGCCTGTATCACCCTGCGGTCCTTGCAGACCTGTAAGTCCTTGTAACCCTCTATCTCCGGTATCGCCTTTCGGTCCTTCCGGTCCTGTTAACCCTGTGTCGCCTTTCGGTCCCTCAGGGCCTGTAAGCCCTTGTATCCCTTGAGGACCCGTAGGTCCGGGAGCTCCTTGGTCTCCTTTTAATCCTTGCGCGCCGTCTGCTCCATCTAGCCCGTCAGCTCCGGCAGGGCCGGTAAGCCCTTGTATTCCTTGTGGACCTGTGTCCCCTGTAGGGCCAGTGGCCCCAGTAGCTCCGGTAAGTCCGGTAGCACCTTGTAATCCTTGAGACCCTGTATCCCCGGTATCGCCTTTCGGTCCTTCCGGGCCTGTAAGCCCTGTATCGCCTTTTGGCCCTTCGGGGCCTGTTAAGCCTAAAGGGCCTGCAGGGCCCTCGTTACCTTGTATTCCTTGTGGGCCAGTATCACCCGTAGGGCCAGTACTACCAATAGGACCGACAGGTCCTTCTATTCCTTGTAGGCCAGTATCGCCTTTCGGCCCTTCCGGTCCTGTTAAACCTTGTATTCCTTGAGGGCCAGTAGCACCTGGTGCTCCCTGATCGCCTTTTACTCCTTGGATGCCCTGAGTCCCATCGACTCCATCAACACCGTCAGCTCCAGCAGGGCCTTGTATCCCCTGTATGCCTTGAGCTCCATCTAACCCGTCTACTCCGGGCTCGCCTTGTATACCTTGCGGACCTTCTGGTCCGACTGGCCCGCCTGATGGTCCGATAGGCCCTTCTGGTCCCTCAGGCCCCTCTGGTCCAGTAGGGCCTTGTGCGCCTACTGGTCCTTGGATTGCGGTTTCAATTAATTCTTGTTCTACAACAGTTTCAGATATTGTAGTTACTGGTGGAATGTCAACAAGTAGCTCTTGTTGTACAATCTCTATTATAGAGGACTCGCCTTCTCCGGCTACCTCAATCTCCAGTATTTCATTAGTTCCAGCCAAGTCTACGACTTGTAAAACCTCAACGGTACTTACAAGCGTCTCAGTTTCGCTGATTACTAAGATTTCATCAGTCACGAGTTACTTCCAGGGATACTGTAACTTTGCCAGACATTAGTCTGCGTACAGCACCTCCGGCATCTATAACCTCTAGGTCATAAACAGCATTCTTCCATGTAATCGCAGCAGTATCTGCGGCCGATACAATTCGCTGTATCGTGCCAGCTGCATCACCAAGTACAATACCACCATTCTCAGTAGTAAGCTCTAGGAGAACAATCGAAGAAGTAACACTAGAGCGCACTTGTGCACGCGCAGTATAACCAGTCAAGTCAACAGCAACCGCGGGGTCGCCAACTTTCCAGGTTAAGGTCTCATCGTATGTTTCGCCTTGTAAAATAGTAAAAGGCACGTTAAACGATGCCATAATGTAATCTCCTAATACGCGCTGTAGCTAGTTTTACCTAATAATTTTTTCAGCTCACCAACTATATTGTTTATCGATCTCGCGGTCTCTTCTGAGATTGAAGTTTCATGAGTTGCAAAACTACAATATTTATACGCAACTTGATCGGTCTCAGGGTTCGTCATAGTACCGATTAAATACCAAACAGCAAATTGAACTCCTTCCGCTCGGTAGATGTCCCTAATCAAACAAGAAGGTAATTCAGCTGTTCTAACAACTGTATGACCGTCCCTTTTTAATTCTGCTAGTCGCGAGATATAATCGCGATCTAAGTCTATACCAACATACGACTGAAATTCTGTAGAATCTTGACGATGTTGAAAAATCGCTGTAGTTTCTCGAGGGTCATTTGCCCCATTTACAGCAACTAGGATAAGAAACCTATCTATGGAAGATTTCTCACAAAATTTTTGAATTCTAGCAGATACTACATCCCACAACTGGAGATTAACGAAAGTATTTATGGCTTTTCTCTCAAAGCCTTGTTCTGATCGAATACGTCCTATTTTTTCGTCTAGAAGGCTTACTTCTGCTTTCTGTTTGCGGGCGTGATTAAGAAAAAGTCCTACAGTTGTTGTCCATATCACACCACCCAAACTGATGAGAGCTACCCATATCTCAGTAGTCATCTAAAAATCTCCAAACTAACCTTGCTTCAGGAGATTCTCCATTAGCTTTCCATAATTACCTTCTCCAAACCCCCCGTTCTCATTTATTTGTACGTTTGTTTGATTCTTTATAGTACTTGTTTTAGTACTATCGTTCATAGCCTTTATCTCGTCCATACGCATTTTATGGGCTATCTGTAATATCTCTATTAGATCCTTGCTTGAGTACATTCCGGATTCCTGCGCGTCCTCCAGCTTGGACTCAATTATAGTATCCATCAGGCTCGCAAGGTTATCCCGATTTCGGTATCCGAGGTCCAAATATACAGTATCAAGGTACTTCTTTACTTCTCGTGTATTAAGTACCTCAACTACACTGTGTTGGGGTACTTGCATCATTTCCGAGACTGCCTTAATATTACCAAACTGTAGATAATTGTTGGCAATTTCCATACCTTCGGGACTGACTGCTATTAATTCTTTTGACATGGTAAATATTATACTGAAAAAGAGGTACATTGTCAAGATTCAAATTTCGGGGGTATATAGGTTTTAGAAAATTATATATAATTTATGAGTAACAGCTGAGTAACGAACCTGCTGAGTAACGAACC
>Ga0070747_1000460_pt1 | contig 20510 bp, 23 predicted proteins | sample VirMetDEL_Mar_31_FD_77321 | JGI IMG/M metagenome (GOLD analysis project Ga0070747, IMG submission 77321) | Aqueous microbial communities from the Delaware River and Bay under freshwater to marine salinity gradient to study organic matter... | ecosystem: Environmental > Aquatic > Marine > Coastal... | reverse complement strand
TATGAACGGTAATAAACTATACGTGGTTGACTTTATTGAAATATATCAAAGTAACACATATGAAATGATACAAGAAATTAAAAGACGTTACCCAAATAAAAACTATATATGTTATCCAGATGCAAGTGGTAGTCACAAGTCAACTAACAGTAATCAGAGTGACCATATCATATTGGCAAACAATGGATTCAAGTTAGTTGTGGGCAAAACCAATCCTCCAGTATTAGATAGAATAAATGCAGTAAATAGTTTGTTATGTAATGCACATGGTGAACGCAACTTGCTTATTGATCCTAAATGTGCAAAGATAAGAGAGATGTTAATCAAAATGAGTTACAAAGAAGGAACTAGAATACCAGACAAAGACAATGTGTTAGACCATGCCGCTGATGCTTTAGGATACTTAGTGTATCAAAACTTTGGCATTAAACGTGACTTAGGTAAAGGCTATGGACATAGCAGGAGAAGTTTATAATGAGTGATGACAACATAAGGAAACAAGCAAAAGCAATAGTAGATGCTTCACCAGAACTAAAACGTGCTAAGGACATTAGTAATGGCATTAGTGGTAAAGGCTTTGGTGCTACTCATGGTGGCAAAGGAAGTGCTAGACGTATCGGTGATGAACAAGCATACAAAGACAATTTCGATAAAATAGACTGGGGTAAAAACAAAGTTAAACCCAAGTTTAAAACTAAAGTAAACGGTGTCTATATAGATCATGTTAACGAACAAGAAATAGATAAGTCATGATAACAAAAACATACACATTCTATTGGTATGATATGAGTAGCACATATCAAAAGAAAGACCGAATTAAAACAGTAAACAAAACATGGACAATGAGCTCTGCCAAAGAATTAGATGGATATGCCCGTTATGAAGCAGGCAGAATAGGTGCATTCAAACACGAAGAATACATACGATAAATACACATAGTGACTTATAGTGTTCAGTGTGTGGTATGTCTTAAGTTACTAGGAACCTCATAGTGTGGCCATTGTGGGGTTTCTTTTTGAGTCAAAAAAAAGCGCCTTACTAACAATACACACAATGTTTTATTAAGTAAGACGCCTACATAAATTGCAACACACTACACACACCCGTGTGTAATAAAGAAACAATAAACATTGTATTCTAATCCAGGAATTCTCCTTAATTAAAAATTAGTGTTTCCTTTGTTACAAGTAGTTAATTATACTTCTTTACAGCTCAATGTCAACCTTTTTTGGTGATTATTTGATTAAACACCGTATTATAACCTTATTGTGGTATATTTGCATAAATACATCAGTATACAACAAAAACTTTGAAAGAACGTTTTACCCCGCGGGAACAAAATATGAGCGATAACCTATCCGAATACAGTGAGTTTATCACCGGCGTCCACAACTTATACGAACGATATCATGACACATGGGATCTATCCTATCGTAGTTTTGTGGGATCCGAGGAATACAAACAAGGTAGATACCTTAAGATGTTTGATTCTGACCAACAAACAGCCAGTGAAGTAATAAACACTTATACTCGTGATGAGTTTGGCAACACTACTGGCAAATACAAAGCCAGGGTAAACAATAATGTAGGCTTTGATAGAGCTGATGCAAAAAGTGGCAATGATGCAGGCGGCAGTTTCTACAATGAAAAGATTAACAACGTAAGTTTCTACAACTATGTTAAGTTAATCGTTAACGAATACAACGCAATCCTATTTAAAAACCCAGCACATAGAATGTTACCAGAAACGTTTGTTATGGATTCATTTGCACAAAACTGTGATGGAGAAGGCAACAGTTTGCCAGAGTTCTTCAGTCAAGTAGACACACTAGTAAGTGTATTTGGTGTGAGCTGGTTAAGTGTAGTAAAGCCAAGTGGATCAGAAGTTCCACGTTTTAACATATATAAGCCATTAGATGTTATGAACTGGGAATTTGGTTATGACATGAATGGCGACCAAGTGTTGAGAAAACTAGTAATTAAAATAGCAGAAGATGAAAACCAAGTTGTTTACAGATACTTTACGCAAGACACAATTGAAACTGTGTTTTATTCAGAAGATGAAGATTACTTACCACCTGAAATAGAAGATGTATTTCAACAAGACGAAGGTGTATTTAGAGTAGTGCAACCAAATGAATTAGGATACATTCCGGTGTTTCCAATTTATCAAGGTATACCTACATTCCCTGGCGTTGGTTCAAGTCCTTTATTAGATGCCTCTATTATACAAAGAGAGATATACAACTTGAATTCGGAAATATATGCTAGTGTAAACTACAGCATACATCCTACATTAGTAGTAGATGAAGCCACAGACGAATTAAACAACGGTGAAATAGGTGCTGAAGCAGGTAGTGTAATTAGAGTAAACAGTGGCTTACAGGGTGAACAAAACTTCACATACGAATTCAGACAACCAAACACTGATCCAATCACAGAGATCAGAGACCTAATAGACAACAAAATAGATAAAATGCTAGAAACATGCATGATTAGAAGTGATGACTTAATTAAAGCATCAAGTAGTGCGGCAATGGTAGAAACATTAGACAGTAAACTACAAGCATTTGTGAGAAAGAAAGCAGTTCAAATGGAAAACGCAGAGAAACGTGCATTTGATATCTATCATGATTGGACTGGAGAAGCTAATACAGTAGAGATTAGTTATAACAGACAATACAATCAACGTGCAATGGAGCACGAACTAAAAGAATTAAACATGCTGATGGACTTATCCGATAGATTAGGATATGGTCAACAAGCACCAGATTTAGAACTATACAATACTCAAGAACAAGCAGAAGCCGTTGCAGAAGCAATGGGTGGAAGTGGATCTCATGAGCACACAGCAGACGACGGCACTGTTAAGTATATGCCGTTCACCACACATGACGAGTATGAAGAATTAATGGGAGTAGATACTCCTAACACAGATTTGCGTGACAAACTTCGCGATCGACTAGAGCAGTTATTGACACAGTCAACTACCAGCAACAGTTTATAATAAGATTGGTTAACGATACTTCGTCGTATAAATGAAGGAGAGAATATTATGTCGGAAGACAATACAACAAATACAGTAGTTGACACTGGTGAAAGTCAAACAGTTCCAGAGACTGAAGTTTCGAAAGAAAGTATCTCTGTTAGCAGTAATGCAACAAAACCAGAAGTGGAAATGAAAGACGGTCGTGTCTTTGTTGATGGTCAACGTATGTTTACCAAAGCAGAAAAAGATGCAATTGCCAAAACAACCACTAGGGAAGTAGAGCAACGTATAATTGCAGAATTAGGCGTTGACAGTTTAAGTAGTGTAAAGCAGGTAGTGAAGGAACTTCAAACCGCGAATATTACTGAAGGCGAAAGTAGTTTAGACGTAACAGCATTGAAAAATACTGTTGCAAAGAAAGAACAAACTGTCGCTGAACTTAAAGCTGAACTAGAAGGTGTTAAAGCACAATATGTCTTAGATGCCCACGTAGGAAAACTAAAGGATGCTATGCCAACGGCATGGACGCCAGAACAAAGGAATTCAGTAGTCAAATTGATGAGTGCTGATAATATGTTCAAAGTTGAAGGACAAAGTTTCCATATTGCAAATGGAGAGGATTTCTTTACAACTGATGAAGGACAACCTAACTATACTGCCGCTGTTGAAAAAGTGGGTAGAGATTTAGGATTACAGTTTTCCAAGAAAGGAGTTGCTACTGTAGATGCACAAACAACACCAGTATCAAATAAGAGTTCTGAAGTTGATCAAAATAGATTAAAATCAGATCCAGCTTATAGAAATGCTTATGTTGATTTGCGTAGCACAGGTATTGGTCGAGGTGGACTTGTCAACCATAAAACAGTTGAAGCTCACATGGCTAAAATCAAAAGATAGAGATATCTTAAAGAAACTTTAAAAACATAAAACTATAATAGGAGACAATTATGTCAACAAATACAGCAGGAATTGCCGGATTATATAGTGATGTTGTAGCAGACCTTCAGGCTTACTACTCCAACGCAGTGTTGTTACCAAACAGCCAAATGATCCCAAATTCCGTAAACATATCAGAAGGAGCAGGCAGAACTGTTCAGTTCCCTCTACAATCAGCTTTCTCAGTAGGTGTAACACTTACAGAAATGGAAGACATCGTAACTAACCACGCTAATGACATGGGCATTACTGGTTTAGATATTACCGCAGTAAAACGTGGTTCAGGAACATTCGTAACAGAAGAGTCCTTAGAAGACGGTCAATTTGACCAAGTAAGAAATGCAGTTGTTAGTCAGTTAAGTCAGGCGGCGGCACAAGCAACAGACGTTGCTGGTTTCAGAAGCATTGTTAACGGAACAGAAACAGTTCCTACAGACGCAGACGTCCTAGACGGAAGTGGTCTTAATGCAGAACTAGTAAACACCACAGTTGGTGCGGCTGGCGGAAAAGTAGCTCTAAATTGCGTTTTTTCACCTCAAGCCATGGGATACATGGAGAAGCGTTCTATTACAGCTTCTATGCAAGAAGATGTTCAGTTCGATAGACACATCGTAACAGGAACAGTAAGAAACGGCTTTGGTAAATTAAGAAATGACTTTACTAAACTAGTTGGATCAATCGACGGTTCATTAGCTACAGCTGACAATGCCACATTAAGTGACTTTGCTACAGCAGTTGCAAAACTAAGAGCAGGAAATGCTCCAGCTGACGCTTCAGGCTTCTACTATGCGGCTATTACTCCACAAGTAGAATTCATCCTTTCAAGCTTCATCAACGGCGTTAACGGAGCAACATCAGTTGGTTCTTTAAGCGACATTGGTAACAGAGCTTTATTGGATGCAGTTATTTCAGAAGCTATTGGAATTAAGTGGCTACGTTCTAATCAACTAGTTGCAGACATAACTAATACACAAGGCTAATTAGGAGATAACATGGCATTTCAGAGAGATGGATCAAATAATGTATTGGCTTTTGCTGAAGCAGAAGACATTCGAAACTTGGATCAAAGATTGTTTGAAGCGAATGAGATTTCATTTGCTAACTCTGGAACTGCGGCAACAACTATAGACGAATATCTTGACATATTATGTCAACGTGCTACCGATAGGATTGTTACTAGAATGCAAGCCTCTCCCGAGTGGAGTGCATATGCTAGTAGTAAGAGTATCAGTAGCACATCAATTTTGCCTGCTGTCAATAAGAATTTAATTATTGGCAACTTGCAAGATTGGGTTGACTTAACATCAAGTTATGTTATGAAAGAAATGTTACTTCCAAAAGTAGCTGACTTTGGTAACCCAGAGAGTTCAGAAGTAAACAAAATCAACTTTTACGAAACTAAATTTAATGAATTGTTTAATGAAAAACTTTCAGTAATTGTGTGGTATGATGTGAATGCAGATGCATCCATAACATCCGCCGATGAAATGGTCAACTTTAGAAAAAACCGTAGGACTCGTGGCAAACGATTTATAACAAGGGTCAGATAATGAGTGTAATCAGGGACAGTTTAATAACACAACTTACCACAAACTTATCTAGCAGTAATGTTAGTGTAAGTTCAGAACTTCCGTTCGAAAGTGGTGGGGACACGTTGTATGACAAGAACATGAAAACACTTTATGTTGATGAAGAGCAAATTTCACAAGATACTTTATATGAAGTATTGGACAGGAATAACCTTAACACCAACCAATCTACACTTAATGCATTCGTCACCCTCGATGCCAAAACCCAATTAAGTGATATCAACAGTATAATCAGTAATGTGCTAAGTGCAAAGTCTGTGATTACTAACACTATAACTAGTGAAAGTGATTATGAATCAGACATTGACTTAGACAAGATTACATATACTTTTGAATTTCGCTTTGAAAAAACTGTTTAACTATAGGAGAACAACATGGCAGTAATTAATGTAACAAGCGGTTCTCAAGCAGTATTAACTTTAGGAAATACTGAAGCAATGTCCCTTCCAGGAGGATCAGACGCTTTAGTAATTCCCTTAATGCAAGACGTAACGTTATCAGCATCGACTGGATCAACTAGATATTCAACTTTGGATTCTACAGCCAGTAGTGCTTTTACAACAGTTAATGAAAATAGTGTTTCTTTAAACATGCTATTAGATGGAGCTGTCTTTTTCGGAACAGGAACAGGCACTAACACAATATCAAATAAAGGATTACTAGAAACTTCATCAGACAAAACAGAGATATTTTTCACTGTTGCGTTTAATGAAGGTAATACAACTGGTGAATACTACGTTAAAGGCAAAGGTTTCTTATCAGGGTTAACTCCTACAGCATCTATTGATGCGGCTGTATGGGTAACTCCAATGGAAATTATCGTTAATGGTGAGATTACTAAGGTCATCGTATCTTAATAATTACAAAACCGTAATAACATATAAGTTAGGCTCCCTCACAATGTGGGGGAGTTTACACTTTTAGGAGAACATATGAAAGATATAAAAACAAAACTACAATCCGTTCTTGACAATGGACATAGCGGTGAAACTGTTACTATATATGGCGAACAGTATAACACACATGAACTTGCCAAAGAGCACGGAATTGAATTACCTAAAGCCAAGAAGGCTAAGAAACAGGTAAATATAACTGAAGATATACAGGAAGAAGAACATGCAGATATGGGAGAATCATCCGACAAAGGACATACTGAGTAGTCTCACAGCCGAGATTGCCAAAGCACATAACGAAATACGTTGTGCTGAAAAAGATTTAAACAAAGCACAAGGCAGACTACAGTTTGCACTTAGTGGTATAAAACATTTAACAGATAAAGATATAGAGGAATAAAGATATGAAGAAATTATCAGAACTAGCGGGCAAACCAAGCCTAACATCAATAGTTATAGACGACAAAGACATCGTAGAGAAATACGGTGAAGAACTAGAGTTCTTTGTTTATGACAAACTTCCAATTAGCACATACAGTAAACTAGCAAGTCTAGACACAAAGGATGCTGGGCAGTTGTATTCAACAGTCAAGGATTTAGTATTGGATGAGCACGGTGTGCCAGTAGTAGATGAAGAAAAAACATTGCCAATGGATATCATGAATGCCGCAATTATGAAGGTCACTGAAAGCCTGGGAAAATAAGTCAGGTAGACAATGCCATCGATCCTAGAGTTCATAATTTAGTATTGATGATAGATGCAATGGCAGAAACGTATCACGTTCTACCTAGTAAACTGCTAGAAGAAGGCAATACGTTAGATATACAAATATTTAACCATGTGCAAACGCACAAGGCAAGACAACAGAAATTAAAGGCTGGTGAGGATATAACAGAAACTTACCGACCAGAGGAACTAGAAGCATTATGGCAAGAAAGAACGCAACGTTAGATGCTAGAGCATTTAAAAGAGACATGAAGAAACTGGAAAAGTTTGTTTATGGGCGTTTTGCCAAGAGTGTTTTACAGAACTTTAAAAAAGAAACACCACGTGATACCGGTAATGCTAAACGTAATACCAAATTAAAGGTTTCAAAAGGACGTAAGCAAATAGCAATACAAACAAGGTATGGTTATGCAGATGTTTTGGATGAAGGTTTATACCCTAATCCACCAAAAGCAGGAACAGGTAAAACAATAGGTGGATACAGCACTCAAGCACAAAAAGGTATGAGTGAGCCTACAAGTAAAAAGGCAGAAAAAGATTTTGATAATTTTGTGAGGAGATTATAATGGCGGCACCAATCGCAACCAGACTAGTATTGAACACTAAGATGTTCCAAAAAGGATTAAGCAAAGCTACCAAAGGCGTTGGTATGCTTGGCGGAGCATTAGGCAAAGTGGGTGGAATTATTGCTAAGTTTGGCTTGGCATTAACAGCCGCAACAGCCGGTGTAGCCGCTATAGTATTGCGTAGTGCTCAATATATTGACAGGCTAGGTAAAGTAAGCACAGTTACAGGTGTTGCAACAGACACCTTACAGAAGTTTGGGTTTGCGGCAGAACAAGCCGGTGTAACATCAGACAATGCCGCATTAGCACTTAGACGTTTCTCACGTAGATTAGGTGAAGCTCAAAAGAACACAGGTGAATTATTACCAGCATTAAGACGTTTAGGTATTGACACTAAGGATTCAGAAGGTAACTTTAAAAGTGCTGAACAAGTATTGTTTGAGTTTGCAGATGGTATTGCTGGCGTAGATGATGCTTCACAAAAACTAGCACTTGCGTTTAAGGCGTTTGACTCCGAGGGTGCAGAATTAGTTGGCACACTTAATCAAGGTAGTGCAGGCTTAAAAGAGATGTTCGAAGAAGCACAAGCATTAGGCATTGTGTTAGATAGCAAAACAATTAAAGGTGTTGAAAAGTTCAATGACAGTTTAAACAAACTGCAACGAATGATAGGCGGATTAATTAACAGATTAGTCGGTGAATTAGCACCAGCATTAGATGAATTTGTTAATAACATGATTGACTTAATCAAAGAAACAGCAGAAGCAGAAGGCGGATTTGAAAACTTAGGTAAAGTGTTAAAAGACAAGTTCCTCAGTATTGCCCAAGCAGTTGCTAGAGCGTTCTTTGAAATATATCGTGCATTGGTGTTAATCATTAATGGTGCAATACGTTTACTAGAAAAAGCAGGATTAATTAATGAAGTAAGTGAAATACAACGTAGTATAGATGAATTAAGAGAAAGCAGTAAAGCCGGCATATTAGATAAAGGCTTCTTTATGATTACTGTGGGTAAATTCAAAGAACTAAGAGATGAATTTGGTTTATTGGAAATACTAAGTGATGAAGATTATGAAAAGGCTATTGCTATACTAGAAAAAGTAAAAACAAAAGTAGAATCAGAAGGTGGCGGCGAAATAAGCATGTTGGATATGCCAACAGAAGAAGACTTTGCTAGTATATTCAACTTCCTAGAGAAGTATAAAGAAACAGCAAAAGAAGTCGCAACTGAAATTGAAGAAGTAGTTGTTACTGGCACCAAAACACAAATGGGCTTCTTTGAAAAAATGCTTGATAAAGTATTCGGTAAAGCAAAAATGGACGACTTCTTTAGTGAAACTGAAAAGTTTGCTGAAAAGGCTGTATTGAATATAGGTGACTTTATAACTATCACATTTAGCATGATGGCTAAATCAGTTGGTGAGTTCTTTGAAAACATAAAAGAAAAGTTAGCCGCAAGTGGTATTGGTGACTTTGCTAAAACATTAGAAGATGGATTTATCAAAGCAGGACAGTTATTAGAAGATGCACTCACAGATGCAGTATTAACAGGTAAAGCCAGTTTCAGTGACCTTGCAGACCATATTAAGAAAGTGTTAGCCAAAGCACTTATACAAAAGTTTATTACAGGACCAATATTAGGACTTATGGGACTAGCAGATGGTGGACCAGCAAAAGCAGGAACTCCGTATGTTGTAGGTGAAGAAGGACCAGAACTATTTGTTCCAAATCAATCAGGGACAGTTATTCCAAATGACGAAATGGCAAGTGGCGGTAGCGGAATGGGAATGGGCACTCAAGTAACGTATAATATAAATGCAATTGATTCCAGATCTTTCGAGGCTCGACTTGCGGAAAATCCCGAATACCTGTTTAACGTAACGCAAGTAGGTGCGAGGAGGCAACCAGCATAATGAGTTTACAAACAATTATAGACAACGCAACATACATTGACATAAACAAAGGTAAAGTTGCCGCTCAATCAGTAAGTAGAAGTGGAGTAATCCTAACTGCCGAAAGAGCAACAAACGTGCCATACAGATTCAAAGTAGGCATGCATAGTGGATTAACATACAGCACTAACAGAGGATTGTTAGAAGATATTGATGCATTGGATGTTACAGAAGAAACCACAATTGATATTGGTGACACAAACAGCGGTTTGTTATATCTTACTGCTTATCAAGGTGGTGTTACTAGTGGCACAATGACATTAGTAAGTGTCTCAGGAAGCACTATAAACGTCAATGCAAGTGGTGTTAGTGGAAGTGGCACATTGTTCAAGAAAGGTGATTACTTACAGCCAGTGGGCAACACAGGCGCTTACAGATACCCTTATCAAGTAACGGCTGATGTTAGTTTTAGCACAAGCAGTAGTGTAGCAATTCCAGTTCACAGACCAGTTATTAGCCAAGACGGTGTAACAATGACTAGTGGTAACATACTTACTGGTAAAGATGTTCACTTCAAAGTTAAATTGACAAAACGACCTGGATACAGAGTAGTTCCACATGATAGAATACAGTTTCAAAGTGCATTTGAAATGGTCGAAATAATTACAACATAAGGAAAACAACATGGCAACAAGTATACCTCCAGTTACCGGCACAAACAACATAAAACATGCAATGTTAGTAGACCTTACATTGGGTGCAACAACGTATTACATAAGTGGTGCATACAAACCAGTTACATATGATGGAAACACTTACACAGAGTTAGGCAGTTTCTTAGGTGTTAGTGAAATACCAGAAGACATAAGAACAACAAACGGTGACATACAACTTAGTTTAAGTGGTATACCAAGTGACCAAGACTATATGGGTTTGATATTAAGCACAGCAATTAAAGGTGGTGTAGTCAAAATACACAGAGCATTCTTTAATGATGATTATAGTGTAGATTCCGCAAATGTGTTTCAACGTTACAATGGAATTATAACTAATTACAGCATCAGTGAAGACTACAACTTCGTTGAAGGCAAGAATACTAATAGTGTTGCAGTTAGTTGTGCAAGTGTAAACACCATATTAGAACAAAAAGTAGCAGGACAAAGAACTAACTTAACAGATAGAAAAAAATACTTCCCAACAGATAACACTTTTGACAGAGTAGCAGACTTACACAATGTATCATTTGACTTTGGTAAAGAATATAGTGCTAGTTCTGGATACGGTGGTGGCTACGGTGGTGGCTATGGCGGCGGAGGCGGCGGAGGCGGCGGCTATGGCGGTGGCTTTAGATTTCCTGGAATGATGAGATAATGATTAGACGAGCAACCATACAAGACTATGACAGCATAATGGCAATGATGATTAACTTTGCCAACAGTTCACCTTATAGTGCTTTACGCAATCCAGAATACAATGATATGTATATTAGAAGATTATTGGATAGTTTTGGAAAAGAAGGTTGCATACTGTTAGGTGAAAAGAACAACGAAGTAGTAAGCATGTTGATAGCACAAATACAAACAGATGCATGGTTACCAGAAATAAAAACAATGAAAGAAGTTGCGTGGTGGGTAGAACCAGAACACAGAATGTCATCATTGGGTTATAGATTACTAAAAGAATATGTGAAAATAGGTAAAACTCTAGTAGAAGAACAAATTATAGAAGGTTTTACACTCACAAACATGGAGATAACGCCAGACTTTGATTTAGAAAAACGAGGTTGGCGACCTATAGAAACAAATTATATATATGAGGGTGTGTAGATGGCGGTATTTAGTTACATAGCAACAGCAATTGTAGGATCAACTTTATTTGGTTCTGCCATGTTAGCAACAATTGCCACAAGTATTATTAGTGCTGGATTAGCCTTAGGAACAGCAAAAGCATTAGGGGTAATGGAACCACCTAAACAGCAGGAAACAAAAGATCCAGGTGTTAAGATACAATTACCACCAAGCACAGACAACAGAGTTCCTGTGTTTTATGGACAAAGTTTTACTGGTGCAATCATTGTGGATGCAGAAATCAAAAACCAAAACAACACCATGGTGTATTGTATGGTTATTGGTGAGAAAACAGATAGTGGCACAATCACTATCAATGACATTTACAGAGATGATGCAAAGTTAATCTTTAGTGGAGCAACAGTTACTGGAGCAACAGATCCAAATGCTACTACATCAAACAACATTAATGGTAAGATACGTTGTAGAGTATATGCAGGCGGAACAGCGGCAAGTGACCAAGTGTTTCCTACAACTGGTGCAGTAGCGGCTACCACATTAATGACCACAATTGATGCAGGCACAAGTTATGCAAACTTAGTGTATTCAGTTATTGAAATGGATTATGATGCTGAAAACGGATTACAAGGCTTGGGTGCTATTACATACGACATCAACAACAGTTTAAATGAGCCTTCAAACGTTCTTTTAGACTACTTACAAAACGATAGATATGGTGCTGGTATCAGCACTGCTGATATTGATTTAACCTCGTTTAACGACCTCTACGACTATTCTACGGCTAATGTTGAATACAGAACTGCCACAGGTAATGTTGTAGCAGGACACCCTAGATGGCAAATTGATGGTATGTGTTCAACCTACCAACCAGTAAAAACAAACATTAATGAAATATGTAGAAGTTGTGCGGCATACTTTGCTTACGATCCTAAACAAGGTAAGTTCAAAGTTGTGTCTAACAGAGCGGCTACTACTGCTGAAAAGAATGCGGCTTATGTGTTTAATGATGACAACATAACCAGTTCAATTGATATTACGTCAACAGAATTATTCAGTTTATACAACAGTATTGATGCTGAATATCCTAGTGTTGACAAAAAAGACCAAACACAAACCATTGTGATAAGCACACCAAGTGGTGATAGAAACAACAATGAGCCAGACAATCCACTAGACACTAGATTTAACTTAGTTAATGACAGAAGTAGAGTGGGTAACTTAGCAAACATTGACCTTAACCAAAGTAGAACAAGCACAGTTATAAACTTTACAGCAGACTATAGTGCTATTGTTAATGATGTAGGTGATGTTGTTAAAGTTACAAGCAGTCAATACGGATATACAAACAAATTGTTTAGAGTTATGCGTGTTACAGAAGTAGAAACGCAAGATGCTATGTTAGGTGCTAAGTTTACTTGTATTGAATATGATGATTCAATATATACTCACACCGTATTGCAAAGTGACGGTGCAGTAGGAGTAAGTGGTATTCCTAATTGGTGGAATATATGGGGTGGAATAGGTAATATTCCTATTATTGGAGATATTTCAATAACTGATCCAACAAGTGCTACAGCAAATACTGTGAATCCAGGTAATGGTAATGTAGTTGGCTCACCAAATGCTTTCGACACTATCGATTGGCCCAATGTTATTATTGGAGGTGAAGGCGGACAAGGCGGTATTACATCTACGCCTGAAACACCATTAGCACTTCTTCCAATCCAAATACCAGATGTTCCTGGACTAGATGAAATAGAAATTGAAATAGAAACCAGCGCCAATAGTGCTTCAAAAATTCCAGTTATAAACAAAACTAGATTTAGAAATCCATTTGGTGGTAGTTGGAGTCCTTCAGAAATACCAATATTGGCTGTTCCTATACCAGAAGCACCTGCTAGTGAAGATGACGATGGCATACCTTTGCCTAATTTACCTAATATAATAGATCCTAAGTATAATATAAAAGTATTTGGACACGGTATTGGAGAAGCGGGTAGATTTACTACTTTGCCTTCAGCAACAGTTCCAGATATTTCATTGCCTAATAAAGGTGGTATTCCTGGACCGGCATTAGCCAGTCAGGCGGCAGGATTCAAAGTTGATGAAGCACCTCCGGCACAAGTTTTACCAATGGCAGGTGATTTAACTTATACTACCACAGGAGCATTTACAGGAAACACTTTGACATTTAATGAAGAAGGATATCCCAATTTAATTGTAGGTGGTATATTAAGCGGAACTGGAATTACTCCTGTTACTGTGATAACAGCAGTTACTGGTAACAGCAGTATTACTACAAATTTAAATGTTAATGTATCCAGCGGTGCAAGTATAACTGTAAACAATGCTATTGCTACTGCAATAGGAGAACCAGCAAGTTTAATTGGGACTCCACATGTGGCACCATTAGGTGGAGTAAATTTAGGACAATATGGATTAAAAAGTGATTTTCAACCTTTAGGAAGTCTCGGAGCAGGTGGTGGAAAATTAGAGTTAGCAATGTTTAATACATTGACTACACAGAAGTTCATGAAGGTAATAATCAACCTACCGGAAGCAACATAACAGATTCCCAATCAACACCAGTATTAGAAGCAAACTTTGGAACTGCTATACCGCCGTCATTAATCAGTAATGGTGTATTAGAAATAAGTGAAGCAAGAGGATTGGCAGTAGCCCAGGCGGCTGGTGTTACTACAACTGGTAAGAAGTATATACCAAAACAACTAACATCACAGCCTGGTGCAAATAGCACATTATATCCGGGAACTGGCGGAATATCTAACTTTACATTAGAAAGACTGCGTGAAGGCGATGTCTATAGGGACTTATTTTAAAATGCAAACTCAATCATATATACTTTACAATTCTGTTACAGGAAAAATACATTCTAAACACCAATTTACTTTACGGCAAGCACAAGAAAACTGCAAAAAAGGTGCTAGTATAAATTTAACATATGGTCTAGAAACTGAATTAGGTTTTGTTTTAAGTATAGAAAATAATTATGTGGATGTAAATGTAGATCCACCAGTAGTAAAAATGGGAACACCTGCAACAGTTGATTATGTTGCAAAGCATAGAGCACAAAGAAATACAAAATTAAGTGCAACAGATTGGACAGTAGGTGTTGATTCACCCTTTAATGATGCAAAGAAATTGGAATGGCAAACATATAGACAAGCATTAAGAGACATAACGTTTGGACAATATATGACTTGGCCTACTCCACCACAATAAAGATATATAGGAGAAAGATATGAATATAAGTTTAAAAGGTTTGATTTTACAAATGTGGGATGCCGAAGGTAATTACAACGGCCCTACAAATAGAGTGCTAGTGTTTAATGGCTTACCATACAATATAGATGATTATGCCGCAGAACATGGCTTTACATTACCAGATGCATAGGAGATAAGATGCCTTTAGGAAGTAGCAAAATAGGATTATATAAGGACCACTTAGGTGGAGCCGGAACTGCCTTTGTGCGTTCAATTACAATAACACCAACAATTAGTAATCATGATAGTGCCGCAACATATGGCACTGGATATAAAAACAAAGTTGTGTATGGTATTTCTAGTAATATTCCTAATGCTACAGTGAACTACACATTAAACAATGCCAGTAACAGTATGTTTGCTAATGGTGTTGTGTCAGGTAGTTTTACTTTTGATGGTAATGGCGATGCCAGTCTAACTTATGACATGAACGTTTGGGCCAATTATGCAAATACTTCAACAGACATAAATTTATCAATTATAAATCCAAACGGCAATTCAACATTAGCAACAGGTGGTAATATAACGTTAGCACCAGCTAATACTTTTACTGCAAACAGTAGTAATGCCAGCACATTAAATGACCATACAGTTCATATATTCGATAGTTATGAAACTATTGAAAACAGCACATTTTCAAGTGCAAAAGTATGGGATGATTTACAAGTTACTAGTGTAGGAGATACTGCAGATCCATTCAATTACGTTACTGCTATCGTTGTAGGAGGCGGTGGCGCAGGTGGTCCAAACAGATTCGGCACAGACTTATCTTTTGGTAACATTGTAGCGAGTGGAGGTGGTGGTGGTTCCGGTGATGTAATTTATTACAAAGCACCAGCAAATGTATATTCAGCAGGTAATATTTCAATAACACTTGGAGATGGTGGTAGACATTCTTTCCAAGGCGGTATGTCAAATGCCAATTATAGTGCTATCCCAACACCTTCCTCAACAAACAAACCAATGGGTGGTAATACAGTATTTGGATTTCATGAAACACAAAGCACACTAACAGCACATGGTGGTGTTGCTCCTCCAAGTTTCTTAAGAGCAAGTGATTTAAACAGTTCAACAAGTAGTAACTTTACGTTCCCTAGTGTTAATTTTGATATAGGTCTAGGTGGATTTAAGGCAAATGCAAACGTTGATTGGACTACACCTTTGGGTGGTAGTGGTGCAACAAATGTTAATATAACATTTGATTTATCAACATCATTAATGAATGCAGGATATCTTAGTGCAGGATTTGGTAATGCAGGATTAAGCCAAGCAAACATTACAAATGTTGGTGCAAGTAGTGAAATATACATTGCAAAAGCACCAGGTAATGTAACATCAACTAGTAGTAGAATTGGTGCAAGTGGTAATGGTGTAGCAAAAAATTGGCATGGTAGTCAAGGTGGTGTTGCAGGTAACACAACAGTATTTGAAACAGCAACAATAGGTGAAAAAGCGCCTTTCTATCAAAAGCCTTTTGGTCAACCTGGATCATGGAATAGATTACATGATACTAGTGGTGTTAAAGTGCCACAACCTTTACCACAAGCAGGCAATGTAAGAGCAGGTGGCGGTAGTGTTACATATTGGAATTTAGGTGGTGGTGGTGCAAGTGCGCCTACTGGTGGTGGTAGCAGATCCACTAGTGGTAATCTTAGTTATGACGAAGGATTAACATTAGTTAACGGTGCAGGTGGATCACAATTAAATAGCACAGGAAATGCAAACACAAGTTTTAGTGTAGAACCAGCGGCTAGAGTTACTAACACTGCTAACGCAAGTTACACATATCACGGATTAAGAGGTGGTGGTGGTTCCGGCGGACCTTTCCTTTCAAATGAATATGGAACAAACGGCGGTGAAGGAATAATCATTGTGTATTATCCTACAGAATACATGTCATTTACTTCGTAATTGCATATAATCCGATAAATACAAACATACAAAACATATAAGCCTATAGGGAATACCGTATAGGTTATTTCCAATAGGAGAATACCAACATGTCAAGAGTTTTAGACTTTAAACAATATTTGGGCGGGGCAAACAATGTTCAAATGATTGAAATGCTTCCCGAACACCAAAGAACATTCACATACAATTACGATACAGATATCACTAATTATAATTTCAGTGCAAATTATTCTAGTGTTGTAGTAGATGCAATAACTTACAACATTAACACAGGCGAACCTAACTTTGCCGCAAGTAACGTAATTGGATACGTTGGTGCAGTTTCTACTTCAGTGCCAGGTGGCAACATTAATAAAACAGATGCCGCGGCAGGAACAGTTGATTTTACAATTCCTAAAAACAGATACACTGGACCTTTAATTCCAGATGCTAGAACAAACGTGGTTATTACCATTATGGAGTTTACTTGGGAAAATACTAATCCAACTGTTAATACATTTGACAGTCATAGGTGGGCAATTTTAGAAAGATATAGTGCGGACGTAACAGCAGGTAATCCTACATCTGACGCCAGTTTCGTAGCTATAACATCAACAGGAGTTTAACATGGCTTCTTCAAATGTAACCGTTACACTAGCAACGTCTAATGTTGCAGTAAGCTCAGACCAAACAAACGTAACAGTAAGTTCCTCATTATCTAATGTTACAGTTAGTAATACAGCAATTATTACAAATTCTCAAATAAGAAGTGTAATAAGCAATACTTTACCGATTACTTACAATGTTTCAACAGGTGTAATTGGTTTTGACAGTAACTTAGATAATTTAACACTTAAGAAATATCAAGAAACAACAATATCAAACGGCAACCAAAGTGGTGATGTATCCTATAACATTACTAATGGCACAATACATAAAGCAACACTAACAGGCGACATAACTGGTATAACATTATCCAGCATAAGCACGGGTGGTTCAGCAACTATTATTCTAACTCAAGATGCAATTGGTGGACATTCATTAGACTTAACTACAACTCCTTCCAATTGGACAAGTTGGGAATTTGTCGATGACTATACCACATTAAGCGGAACTGCATCAACTGGTATAGATATTATAACTGTAACTTATGATGGTAGTAAGTATTATGCATCAGTAGTAAACTTTCAAAATGTAGCACCAAGCACATTAACTGTTTCTGGTAATATTACTTCAACAAGCGGCAAGTTTATAGGTGATGGTAGTTTATTAACAAACTTACCTAATCAGCCTGATGCAGTTACAAGTGTTAATACTCAAACAGGTGCAGTAGTATTAGAAACAAATGACATTGCTGAAAACACAAATTTATATTACACTCAAGCAAGATTTGATAGTGCATTTGGAGCCAAAAGCACTAGTGATTTAAGTGAAGGCACTAACCTTTATTATACAAGTGCTAGAACAGATACAGATATAGCCGATTACACAGGCGGTATGACCAATGCAACTGGAAATATTACAACAACTGCAAACGTAAGCGGTGCATACATTTTAGGTGATGGTAGTCAATTGACTAACATGCCACAAACACTAACCAACGCACAAGTTATTTCACACATTGCAACAGTTCCACTTTCAGTAGGTGGCAATTTATCAGTGACTGGCAATATTGATGCAACCGGTAATATCAATTATCAAAACGTTACAGACTTATATGTAACAGACCAAAAGATTACACTAAATGCAAATGCAACAACAGATGCTACAGTAGAAATAATTTCAAACAGACCACAAAGCACACATGATGCTAAAATAGTATGGAATGAACCATCAGAAACATGGACATTTATGAATGGTGACAATGTTTACCAAGACATACTAACAACTTCACAAACTAGAGGATTAGTAAGTGTAACATCAGCAACAGCAAGTGGTGACGGCAGTTTAGCATACAACAATTCAACAGGTGTGTTTACACATACACCTGCAGATGTTCCAACAAGCACTAGTGAGCTCACAGAAGGCACAAACTTGTATTATACTGATGCACGTTTTGATACAAGATTAGGAACAAAAACAACAAGTAACTTAACAGAAGGCACTAACTTATACTACACAGATGCAAGAGCAGATGCTAGAGTAGACGCAGGCTTTACTGCTAAGTCAACTAGTGATTTAAGTGAAGGAACAAATTTATACTTTACAGATGCAAGGGCTAGAGGCAACATTAGTGTTGGCACTCCAGCAAGTGCAAGTAGTGGAGGTGCTTTAGCATATAATAGCGGAACAGGTGTATTTACATTTACTCCAGCTGATATTCAAACTGATGCAGAAGTAAGAGGATTATTAAGCACAACTACAGCAAGTGCTAGTGGTGGCGGAAGTTTGGCATATGATAACAGTAGTGGTGTGTTTACCTTTGCTCCAGCAGTTCCGGGTATTGCTTTAACAGATTTAAGTATTACAACAGCAAGTGCTAGTGGATCAGGCGCATTAGCATATGATAATACTAGTGGTGTATTCACATTTACTCCACCAGTAATAGGCACAGGTGCAGTCACAAGTGTTAATGGTGCAACAGGTGTAGTTGTATTAGATACAGCAGACATTTCAGAAGATACAAACTTATACTACACTGATGCAAGAAGTAGAGCGGCAGTTAGCACAACAAATGCTTCAGCAAGTGGCGGTGGCGCATTAGCATACAATAATTCAACAGGTGTATTTACATTTACACCAAGTGTTCCTGGTATTGCATTAACTGATATTAGCACAACAACTACTTCAGCAAGTGGTGGAGGTGCATTAGCATATGATAACAGTAGTGGTGTATTTACATTTACACCAGCTGATACCACAGCAGGCTCAATATCAATTACAGATGATACTTCAACAAACGCAACAATTTATCCAACATTTGCTTCAGCAACTAGTGGTAGTTTAAGTGGCGTAAAAGTAAGCAGTTCAAAGTTATCTTTTAATGCCAGCACAGGAGTATTACAAACAGACCATATCAGTAGTGCTAGTGCTCAACCTTTACAACTTAAAGGCCAAACAGACGGTATTGAATTAGACAAAACCATTGCTACTGTAGATTCGAGAATATTTGATGCAGACACATCAGGTTATAGTATAGCGGATTTTGATTTCCATACTGCTACAGTAACAACAGCAGATATTCCACGTATATTAACAGTATTTTACGGCACAGCAGGATCAAATACAGTAACATGTTTAGGACTTGCATCTGGATCAGGTATATACATAGGTGTAGAAACTGCCGGTGGTGCATTTACAAGCACAGGATATCTTGCAGGTGACAGCAGTTTAGAAAATGCATTAACAAATGCAGGCACAACACTTGGCGGTATTTCATGGGCGGGTCTTGCTAACTTATCAGGTTGGCGTATATTTGATGTAACAACTAATAGCTCAACTTATCTAACAAGTGTTACTGGACATATCACTGGTATAAGCGGTAATACTGTTACACTAAGTGAAAATTTATTACAGAATATTGCTGGTGCAGTTATATTAATTCCTGGTGCATATAGTAGCACACAAAATATTGGCACGGTAATGACAGGTGACACTTCAACAAATGCACTTACATTTGATTTTGCTCAAGCTACATACAACCAGTATGATTTACCAGAAACATTAAGCAACGTAACATTAGATAGAGTAAGTTACGGTGCTTCAACAGTAGACATGGCAAACGTAAAAATGCGTCATGTTGCAGATGTAACCACAGGTGGAGATAGTGCCTTATCAACAAGTAGAGCATTGCTTATTGGTGCAAACGTTACACCTGACTTGTTAAGTATAGGAACTAATGAAGCCTTACCGGCAACAACAGCATTGGGTATTTCAGTAGAGCAAGACGGTCTCACAGACTTTGGTGGTGTAGACACTAAACCTCAAATGAAGTT
>Ga0070747_1000459_pt1 | contig 20531 bp, 29 predicted proteins | sample VirMetDEL_Mar_31_FD_77321 | JGI IMG/M metagenome (GOLD analysis project Ga0070747, IMG submission 77321) | Aqueous microbial communities from the Delaware River and Bay under freshwater to marine salinity gradient to study organic matter... | ecosystem: Environmental > Aquatic > Marine > Coastal... | reverse complement strand
TGGCGAATCCACTATTGACGTTACCCAGTACCCCGACGCATTTCAGTACGTAAACCTTACTCTAACTGAAGGAAACCTCGCGTCTGCTGACAACACTGCTTTGTTCTATGCAGATCGAGATGTTGTTGTTGATTCTATTATTCTTCACTCAACTTCGGATAGTGACGCTAATGATGTGATTAGCATCAAGAGTGTTGCGGATGCAGCAAACCCCGACAGTACTGGTGATGTTATTGCAACCAAAACTGGAATTGTTCAGTACACCAAAGTTGACATGACTATCGACACCACAAAGAATGTGGTTCCTGCTGGCAACTTTATTGCTCTTGATCTTGATGAAACTACTGCATCCCTCGACGTTCTTTTTGTGCAAATTCGTCTCCGCACTCGTCGCAAGTAAGCAAACTTTTTCTTTTTAAATATAATTCTAAGGAATTAAACCATGGCTGGTCTTGCCCTTAAGCGCGTTGAGGAATATCCCGAAACGCACCACATTGCGAACTTTGTTCTTAGTTCGACTAACATTCCCGTTAACGACCTTGTTCTAATGTCTCTTGATCGAGCAATTGTTATTGATCGAGTCACTATTTATTGTGATGCTGACGCTTCAACTGCTAGCTTGACAGTAAAGAAAGTTAACAAAGGCCAAGCTCTTGCAGCCGGTACAGGTCATCAGGCAATCTCTAATACGATTACTGATACTACCGCAGTAGATAACACTCTTGTTTTCACAATTGACACTGACCACAACATTGTTAATGGTGATCAGCTTCTTGGTCTTTTGTATACAGATTCTGGTACAGCAAGCATTGATCACATGGCTGTTACAATTTACTACCGATCTTTTGCTCAAGGCAAGCCTTTTTAATAGTGAGGGATGAGTGTCATCCTTTCCTCAACCACCTGAGTCGTTTGACCCTATCCGATCTTATGATCGGCCCAATGTCTTTCTGACTCAAATGATTGAAAACGAAGCGTCCTTTGAGTCGTTTCGTGATACGTTCCTGATGCCTAGCAACCTCTCTCCTATGCAGAGGAACAGCTACGTAGACAAGATCAAGGATTCGATGGGCAGAAATGCACTGTCGGATTCTCTTGTCGATATAGCCACCAATCCATTTACCTACATGATGTTTCTTGCTACGCCTCCTGCGTTCAAGTCACTTGCCAAGACAGGCAAGGTGATTACGGGTGGTGCGTACAACGCATTCCTCAAGGAAAAGGGTGGCTTGCTTCGTATGCTTGGCTTTACCAGTGCGTCTATTGAGACGGCTGGTACTCCTGTTATTCCAATCATGCAGTCCATGAGCGAGGCAATGAGAAAGGGCGACCAGCAAGAGATTGATTTGTTAGAGAAGTCCTACGCCAAAGTCATTGGTGCCATTAAGAAAGAGCTAGGGGTTGACGTTAAGACACTCGACCCAAAGAAAGTCTCTGACCCAGCAGTAAGGCAAGAACTGCAAAAGATAGATGACGCACTCACTATTAGAGCAAGGGGTTGGGATCTAATAGGGGCCAAGCAAAAAGATGTTATTAGGACTGACATCACAGGAAAGAACAAACGTCTCTATCAAGTGGGTGAGTACATTGACCCAAGATTTGTAGATGCACCGGGCGTAAAAGAAACTCTTAAGGCCCGAAACTTTACTGAGAAAGAACTCAAGAAGCTCGACGTTCTTATCAACGAAAGAAACGAAGCACTTGATTACTACGTAAGAGAACTCGGTGAACGTGGCATAGATCCCGATGTAAATACTTTTGCTGCTAGAGATCTTTGGCTTGAAACAAAACCTGAAAGACTTAAGAATCTTGAAAGAGTTCCAGACTCTTTGAATGACTGGGTATTCCCTCAGCCTAGAGAGCTTACATCACGAGTTAATAAAGCAGGCATAAGAGACTTTGTAGTTGTTGAAAGTCCTGTTGCATTCAACGTAGTGGACGGTCCTCTTCCCTCTACTGTTGGAGATACGGGGTTCCAAGGAAGAGATAAGTTCCCTCGCTACATCGTGAACAAGATTGCAGGATCAGAAGCTAGAACTGAACTGCCAACCGTTGTCGAAAGAAACTTCACTAGACCTGATGGATTAAGTTTCGATGCAAGAAGAGTTGACGATATATTTGAAAAGTATAATCTCGGTAACTACTACCAAGACACCAGAAAACTTTTAGATCTTAGAAGAGCCAAGATGTTTGGTGATGATTCTGTCTACAACAGGACAGGTCAGTTCAAGCCAGACAGAAATAAGATCTACAGATACGCAGCAACAATGGCTATGGGCGAAGAAGCTCAGGCTTCTCGTCTCTTTATGGATGACATGCAAAGCTCTGGCATGATGACGAGCCTTGTAGCTAATGACCTCATCAACTTTGTTAGGAAGTCTCCTGACCAAAAAGAAAAGCTGGGTCAGTTGCTTGAAGAAGCAATAGTCAAATCAACCAGTGATCCTTATTACTTTCCTGACAACATAGTCAGGACCCTTGGTGCTGACGGCGAAGAAATTGCACAAGGTCTTATCCGTCAAAGGACAGGAAAGTACGCATCTGGTTCTGAGGTTATTGCTGCAAAGACAAAAGGCAACATTGCCTACGACGCTGATGACATTCAGCGAATGTCTGACAATTTTGAGATCCGCACCTCTTCGGGTGATGATAGTTTGTCCCAGACTTTTGCAAATAAACTCCGCGCAAAACAAAATGCAACGCTCAATGACCCTTCAATAAACGAGGTTACTGTTCGGGGTCTGGGGTTCAACGAAGGTATGCGTAGGTATGCCGACAAGACAAACAGAAGTATCGCACTGCACGCAGAGCCACTGAGTGTCCGAACAGTTAGCTCACTTAACGAAAGCCTTGGCGAAGATACAGTCAGCAAGATGACTAGAAGCTTTGCGCCCCTGCGACGAGGCTTTGAAAAAGACAGCTTCATGACCCTCGACCAAGTAGTGGGGGGTCGTGGGGTAGGGGACACCATGCCCCTTGGCGGCTTGAGTAACTTTGATGTGTTGACTGCTTCTGTTGGTTCTCTCAAGGGCGACAAGACTCAGAAGTTTATCAATGATGATGTGCTTCCCATGGTCATGGGTGAGCGCACCATTGAAGACACGCTTTACAAGAGTGCGGTTGACTCCACTCGAGACACGATGAAGTGGCTTGCTAGTGGCCCTATCGGTGATGGTATCGGCAAGCTTGGTCCTTGGGGCAAGCAGTTCAGAGATGAGATTCTAAGGTTCTCAGAAGACGACCAAGCAATTGGTAGCCTGAGTAGCCTGAGTGGTACGCTTGCCAAGGGCTTGTATGTGTCCCATCTAGGTTTGAACATGGGTAGTGTCACACTCAACATGTTGCAGCCTTTGACGATGGGTATGCCAATGCTTGGTGCATCCAACACCTTTGGTGGTTGGTATGACGCACTGGGTTCAATGCTTAAGTATGCACAAGCTAGATCGAAGCTGGGTGTCCGCATTACGGACAGCCAACGCCAGAAGCTTTTGCAGGACTCCATGACTGAGGAGATCGTGGTTGATGGGGTCAAGAGAAAGGTAGACTTTTCTGAGCTTGCCGACTTAGGTCTCGATCCATTTGAGATGGTTGATGTTGCCAGTCTTCGTCATGGATTCAGGAAGCCACCGGGTGCCGTAGGTTATGGCTTGCTCGAGTTGGGCATGAAGCCATTCGAGAAAGCTGAGTGGTTCAACCGTCTGGCTATGGCTCACGCAACCAAGCGAGCTTATCGAAAAGCAGGCAAGCTCAATACGACCGAGGATCTTTCACGACTCAAGGTAGACGCAGCCGACATCGTGCAGCGCACCCAGTTCGGTAGTGACCCCTTGAACCGACCTCGTATCTTCTACAAGGGACTACTCACTAACCCACTGGCTCGTCAGTTCCTTCAGTTCCCTGTCCGTCAGGTGACTGGCACGATTATGAACCCTCTCCAGATAGGGGACGGTAGCTTTAAGAACGTACTGGCTACGGCTACGAAGGCCATGGGTTACAGCGCCATCACTTACGAGGTAGGTAAGAACCTACTGGGCACTGACCTGTCTCGTGGTCTCTACGTTGGTTCGATCACTGACCCGTTCGGTGGTCAGCGGTTCCTTACTGCTGACGATCCTGCCAAGGAACTGTTGGGGGGAGTCCTGCCTCCTTCAGTAGGAATGATTGCTACTGCTGCTAAGGCTATTCCTACTGGTGATTGGGAAGCTCTTGGAAACGTGATCCCTCAGTTCATCCCGAATGGTATTGCAATCAGCAAGGCTATCGGAGTTCTTCCTCAGTTGCCATTTAGTCTGGGTATGCAGAGAAACTTTGCTGACTGGTCTAACATGAGAGACGGGAAGGTTCCTTACTACAAGGCTGACGGTAGGTTCTTGGGTCACTTCAATGCAAGTGAAACAATTCTTAAAGGACTTGGGGCAGATATGTCGAAGTTCAAAGAGTCGTCAGAGATCAGTGCATTCATGTTGAAGAACAGAGAACAGATGAGGGACTCAAGGAGACAGTGGATTGCTTCAGTGTTGGCTAACGATGTAGCTCAGGCTGAACGAATCAAGGCTAAGTTCGAGAAGAAGTACGGTATGCCTATGACTGTTACGAAGACTCAGATGAAGTCAGCCATCAAGTTGAGAGATGAGAGCGTGGTATCTCGTATTGCTGCGGGTACCGAGGTGGCTAGTCGGGATCAGTTCATGGCTACCGTACCCGGTAATTACTTTGATAAGCCACCTGAGACAATGGTTGAGGCTCAGACAGCCAAGTACATCTGGGCTAACCTCAATCCGACAGCTAACCCTGCTGAGATGAACAAGCGAGAGTTGACTCACATATATCAGGAACCCCAGTGATACCGGGGATACCAGACCTTCTTCTCCTTTGGTGAGAAGGATCGTAGATAAAAGAAAGGGAGACACTGGAATGGCTGGTACTGCAAAAATTGCCGTAATCTCCTGTACCCATTGTCCCTTCATGCCCCCTGAGACCAAGGAGTGGGTTCTCAACACCCTCTCCAACATCAAGGGGCTGACCCACTTCGGCCACCTTGGTGACCTACACGAGGCCAGTGCTGGCTCGGTCCACCCCAATGAGTACAGCCACTCCCTCGAAGATGAGTACGAACACAGCCATAATCTGCTGTGCTCTCTGAAGGCCGTGCTGCCCCCCTCCTGCCATCGCTGGGTCAACATGGGGAACCACGACGACAATCTCCTAGCAAGCGATCCTAGGCGGGTTCCTCGCTCCCTGAGGGGCCTTGTGGATTGGAGACGACATCCTGAGTGGGGAGAGGAGTTCAGAACATGGCACTGGGTACCCTATGAGAAGTCTCTCAGGGGTGCTTACAAGGTGGGGCCGTGTATTTTCTACCACGGGTTTGATGCGGGCCAGTCGTCGGATGAACTAGAAGCGCTCCAGTTCGCCAACTTTCTTGGTGGGTATCCACATCTGCTGCTTGTAAGGGGCCATACTCATCGCCCAGTTCCCCCCACTCAGTGTCGCCGGACGAAGAGTATTCCTTTGCCGTGGCACTATGCTAATGTGGGTACGTCGGGTCCTCTGTCTCCTAGCTGGATGAAGAGGCGCGACACCTCACAGTGGGGTACTGCGATGCTGGTCATTGAATGTAAGGTCGATAGGTTGTCCCGGCTTAACGGAATCAATTGGTCTGCCGAGTTGTTGGAGATGCCATGAAGCGAGATCCTGCTGACGCACTTTGTGACTTCCTTCACAAACAAATCAAAGGCTGGGCTATCGAGTGGAACCTAGATAAGTACACAGTCATTGGTGTACTAGAAGAAATTAAGAACGAGATCATTTGGTCTGATGGTCCCGGCAACATCGTTGAGTTGTGTGAGGATGACGACTACGACGATGACGAAGACGAGGACGACGAGTAGTTATTTTTAGTTTCATACTCTTCAATTACATCTCGTATTTTTTTATGAAGCTGCTTAAAAGCTCCATCGTTTCCGTTCAACCATAAAACAAACATGTACCACTTATGTCTGTTGAACTGGGTGCTGTCTTCAAAAGGCGCATTTAATTCAAGGGCTACCTTGATTGCTTTACGCATGAGTGGTGCAGGTCTGTTCATTTACGTCCTCTCTTCTTGAACCCCGGCTTCTGTTTGGGTATGCGGGATTTGGTTCGGTCCTTAGGCATAAAAGTACTTCTTACTCCTCCATCGAGATTGTCGTTTGATCTTTTTTCATGAGTAATTTTATTTAGCCTAGCTAGTTCTTCAGTGTTTTTTATTCTTTCGGTGCTCATGGTGTCACCTGTTTGGCTGCTGCGATGAGGTCGTCGAAGCGAGGGCGGGGTAGATGATCTACTTCAACCGGCAGGGTAAACTTGAGTTCAGGATCCTTCTTGGATGTAACGACAACGGTGGCGTACTTCGTGCCGGGTGTCACGCTGATGGAAACGGTGCGGTCAAATATCGTATCTGTCATGGCACATAACCTCTCTTTTTTCTCCGAACTTTTCTCTGGCTTCAATGTCTTCAACGCCCTTCCATGAACTACGGAAGTCCTTGATGTTCAGGTGCTGGTAGCAATCGTCTTCTGAAGTAAGGACTTGCTTGAGGGCACTACCGTAGCCGTGTGTCTGAGCAAGCTCAACAACCTTCTCGAAGGTATCCTTAATCTCATTCATATTATCTGTCTTGATATCGAATGAGTGCCTGTTCACCTCCAGAAATGTGACGGTGTAGGTCTTTCTTCGTGTCGATGGGAATACTTCTTCCCTTACAAATTTACCCATACTTGTATTACTTTCTCCGGCATGATCCTGATTGCAGCCGGGTGTCTTCTTGGAATCAACCTCTTTGCTATCCAAGGTTTTATTTGATAAGGAACTGACGAAGAGATCTTTGCAATGACTTGCTTGCTCAATCTCGTGTGGTAACGGGGGCTTGTCTTTTTGAATGTCGTGATCCTTGGTGTGCATTCCCCCACCCAAGTGACAGGGTGGGCATCCCCTTCATAGTGAGATACCCACCCGTCATGTGACCCATCATCTAGGACAGTACTAATCAACAACCAGTACTTGCATCCACCCAAGTGTGGTTCTTGGAATAGACCGACCTTGGATCTATTTAGTTTGACAGGTCTGGACTTCCTGTCAGTTGTGGCCCCCTGCAAACATATAGATCCATTGATGATAAGGTCCAACGCATCTCCCTCAACCCAGCTTTTAGCATCCTTTGCTTTCAACAAGATTGATGTGGGAGATTCTTTGGTCACTTGGAACTCCAAGGTAGTGTTAAAAAATTCCTCCGTTGTCGATAGGGGTGCACCGATGGAGGAGTACGGCTTGAAAGGAGACGCACGCAATCAAAATCAATCTCAATAAAAGAACGTGCGACATGTACCCCACATAGTGAGGATTCCCCGTGGCATGACTACATACCTAGGCTCGAACAACTCACCCTTCATGAACGAAAGACTCCGGGGTCCGTGTTAGGGAACCCCGGAGCCGTACAGTGGGGGGAGCTTATTTAACCAGAGAGTCTCTGGGTGAGGTATTCAGTCTTGTAGGTACGAGTACCTCGAGTATTGTACTGGCATCGGCACATGACTGCAATGGGTGTCTCTCCACTAATTGCAGTATCGGCTTCTTCCATGGCAAGCTGAGGGTTGCTCACAGTCTTGCCGAGGATGGTCTCGAGGTGGCCCTTCAGACGCTTGGTCTCGATCTCCTGCTTGATCTTGGAGCCATCCACGGTGATCTTGCTGGGGTCAGCAGCCACGCGGATGGGTGATCCTTGGAAGGTACGAGGCTCTTCTGAGCCGGGATCGTCGATCATCTGGTAGGTGAACTGGCACATGAAGCCAGGGATCTCCATACCATCTGACTGACGGAACGCTGATGACTCGACTTTCATGGCGGTCACGAAGACTTCCCAGTCACCAGCTTCCGGCCACCAACCAAGGCCACCATGGCCGTTGTCAGCTTGAGCGGATTCGAAGTCGGACTGGAACTGAGCGAACATAGACTTTACGGTGTTATCAATCGCCACGATTATTTCTCCTATATTTGAAAGAGTGGCTAGTTAAACGGCGGATCTGCCCGCCCCATTAGCGGGCAGTATTCGCCTTATCGAAGGCATTCTCCAAAGCATCCCAAGCATTTACTGAAGGAAGTTCTACCTGTGTCAGAGGGGATAGAGTCCTTGTCTTGGTGATACCTTCAAGTTTTTCATTCTCGAAAGCAGCGGTGTGCTTACGAATCTTTTCTGTGTGTTTGACCTTTCTCTTGATGGTCTTGCCGTTGATGGTCACTTCCTTTTCGACCTCAACTTCCTCGACCTTCCACTCAGCAATGACGGGGATGACCACATCAAACATCGGGAAGAGTCGAGCATACAAACCATCGGACAACATGATGCGGTACTCCTCAACATGCTGGTTGTCTGAGATTGGAATGTGCTTGCGTGACAGGTGGCAGGTGAAGATGACACCGTACCCATGCTGACGCAGGGTCACAGCAAACTCAATCAACGTATCGAAGAGTCGTTCCCAACCCAGTCGTCCGTCTACTTCTCGGAACGTTTCTCTGCCGTACATCTTTGCAACGTGAGGGCGGAGAAGTCTGAGTGCTTGCATAATTGTGTCGAGCACCACAGTCTTGGGCCGGGGCTGGTTCGAGGTGGCAAGCTGACAGAGGGTCTTCTTCTTTTCCTCGATGTGGTCCCATGTAAGAACGATGGGGTTGCCTGCTTCATCGACGGGCCTACCATCAGGTCCCGCAACCGGGAACATAACTGCTTCACTGTTAGGGCAAACACTTGGTGTCTCGTCAAGGTTGAGGATGTAAGCATCAGGGTTTGACTGCATAACAAACGACTTGCCTGCACCCGACTCACCCACAAGAAGCCCAAAGGTTTTACCGAGTGGGTACTGTGAGTTGCCTGCTACTTTACCCAGTGATGGGTACTTGTTCTGGGCTGTTGACCCAGTTGCTAGTGTGTGTGACATTGTTCTCCCTAGTCAAAGAGTTTGTTGGCTTGATCAACGGTCATGTTGACGTAGCCCGGTGGTAGTTCTTGAGGTTCTTCAACAGCCATGCCTGCTCCCGGCTGGCTACGTTCTAGTGGTTTACTCATTCCTTCTGGCAGCTTGATCTGGGTGACTCTCTTGAATGTAATACCCAGCGATAACAGCCATCCTTCAAACGTAGTCATCGAGACGGTTGAGTTGTAGGTGTCCTTGAACTTCTTGAGTAGGTCACCCTTTGAATCAATTGTTTCTCCCTCGAGAAGGATCAAGATCTTGGGTAGAATTACTACCTTTAGTATCTCGTTCTTGAAACAATCGAATGGATTCCTGTGCCACGTAGTTGGCTTGACTTCTTCTTCCGACATGGATCATCTCCATGGGCTTACTTCAAAGTCACTCGTTCAAGAAAGAGGCATGGATGCCGTCCCCCATATTGGGGTCGTCTCTATCTCTCACGATGAACCCTTCCGACTCTATGATCTGCGGCCACTGTGTGACCGGGTTGGTGATAAAAGAGGCGTAAGGGCTGATGCGACCCATGAAGGGCGCAACGTCTCCGACTAAGAAGTTACCCGGTACTGGTGCGTTGTTCCTATACTTTTCAATGGAACTGAGTCGGTCACTATACATCATAAGTTGGTCGTGGTCAAGTAGGGTACGCTTACCAGTCCACGATATATTCACCGGCGGGTCGGTTACCCGCTCAGGCTCGAGGTGCTCGTAGCCATTGATGCCGTGGTACCACTCAATACATCGTTCCCTGTAGTTATCTGGGTGTGGCTCCCCGGTAAATACTTTCTTGTTCTTGGGTTCACCCTTACGTGGCCCTGACTTGAGGGGGGTGGTGTCGATAGTGAAGGGCCTATCTGCCATACCAAACTTGATGGTGGGCTTGGAGATGGCGATGTGCTTCACGCCTCCAAGCTCACAGTCACTAGGTATATCTAGTGCGTGATGAAGCTGACCATCCATCATGAGATGCTGGGTGATAGCAAAGTAATGCTGAGTCTGGAACTCCCATGGACACATCTGCAACCTCTGGTGGGGGGAGCCAGCGCAGGTCTTGAAGTCCACGATCCACAGCTTGTTGTATGGCTTGTCGTAGAGCAGGAGGTCTGGCTGGGCCACACAATTCTTGTGCTTGAGGAGAAGCTCTTGACCTACATGGACGAACCTGTCGTTACAGAGATGTTCCTTGAGGGTACCCAGATCTGAGTTGATGGTGACTGTCAGGGCTGCCTCGAACCACGCCTTGGTAACAAGGAAGTCTGTCTCTTCCCTGTGGAGGATCTCATAGATCTTATCGCTCGAGGTACCCATAGCCTTGAGTTGAGATCTCATCTCATCTAACCGACGATTGAGAAGTTTGTAGCAATTGCTTACACGATCATCCTCGCTCAACGTGATGAAGGAAAAGAAATGGTGAACCCACGTACCACGAGACAGAGCTTCGCTGTACTGGAGGGCTTTCACCAAGCCCAGCCTACGGCAGAGGTAGTAGGTGAAGGGGCAGCTTCTTGTCATCCGGTAGTCGGAGGACCGGATCATAGGTTCTCTGTCCACCAGCCCAAACGACTCGAGGTAAGTCATAGCCTCGGGACTTGTTCGATGTTCGGGTTGTTTCACACTCTCTGTTTCGGGGGGCATAGTCTCTCCTTAGGGCGCGTTGTCTTCAAAGTCTTGGTAGTTCCAATCCTTCTCAACCTTGTCTTCAAGATCATTTTGAATCAGGTCAGTTACTTTCTTGGTCAGGCTACTACTGAGTCCGCCCATCCACTTGAAGTCTTCTTCGTCGATGTGCACATCAGTGACAGTGATGTCATTGCCGTACTGGGTACCTCTGTCTGTATCTGCTGACCATTCCTCGCAGGTAATGGTTGCGTGTGCGATCCCAGACTTTACTCCGTAGTCCATCCCTTCGTCAACAACCAACACGATGTCAAACGGGATTTCAATCTCTTTTTCTGTAGTCATGATTTGTCCTTATGTATAAACAGGAAGTAGGGTGCGGCCCACCGACCGCACCCTACGCCCCGAAGAGAGAATGAGATTCTTTATTAGCTGGTCTTGTTCTTACAGTCTGCTTTGCAGACACGTTCCATATCCTTGCGGAGTGAACGGACCAGTGTGTAGTACACGAGCACCCATGCAATGAGTGGTGCTGCTGTTGTTTCTGCGAATTGAAGTAGGCTAGAGGGTTCCACTTGTTTATTCCTTATGGCTTGCGAAGCAGGTTAAGAAAGGGATCTTTAAAGATAGCGCCTGCAATAAAGGACACTACTGACAAGAGAACCATACCAAAAATTTCCATCATTTTTTCTTCTCCGTTAGAATTTGTGTAACCACACGATACGTCCATGCGGCTGAGATCATTCCGGTAAGAATGACCAGTGGGTAGAATATCAGATCGTCGTACTTGGCAACCATGTATCCTAGAAGAACAAGTATAACTCCACCGATACTTGGATACCAGCCTTTGACACCCCTTGTGATAACAAGAAGTACCATCCCAGCTAGTAGGCATAGGCCACCTGACACAGACAGCACACTAAGAGGAGCACCTGACGCAGCATGAGTTACCGCATCGGTAGCTTTGTCTCCATAGCTATCTATAGTGGGGGTCGTGTAACAACCGGACAATACAAGACATGCGCTAATGAGTAGTGATCTAGTCATCAGCGTGATTCTATATTGTCTAGTCTGTCAAGCATTTCATTGAGACGACGCTCAAGCTCTTGGTCCTTGGCTGTTGCAAGGACCTGAAACTTCAGGAGGTCACCAGAGATCTGAGTAAGTTCCCTGATGTCCTGACTGTTGAGACTAAGTTGGTGAGTCTGCTTACCTACCTGCATAAACATGCCAGCTACAGCAGCAAGCAGAAGGAAGGTCTGCAACCAACCAATGATCATCGGCCAAGGTTTTTCTGAAGGGCTACCCATGATTACGCAATGAACTGTCCAATGAAGTAACCTTCGCCAGCAGACTGGACAGTAGGAACCAAAGTAATTTCTGTTGTTCCTCTAACATCAATGACTGCCCCCCCACCAATGTATGTGGTGTTGGTATCTGACAGCAGGCTCAGGGTAACACTTACATCATCAAGTGTTCCTGCAAAATTGTTGAGTGTAAACCCAGAGCTAACCTGATGAAGTCCCATCGGAGGGCTGTTCGGTGTATCAGCATCTGAGTCAGCGCCCGGATTAACCACACTAGAAGAGAGCACAGGGCAAGGAAGGTAAACATTGCTTGCAGTCAAACCAGCAAACACATTATTACCATCAATGTTGTCTGTAATAAAACTACTACTGGCAAATGGTCTCTTACCTACAACAGCAAAACAACCTGCATCGGCACCGTCAGCCGCAACAAAAACTTGCCACACCTGCAAGGTAGACCAACCATCCGAGTTGATTCTTTGATAGATACCATTCTTAGCTGGCGTTGTACCTGACATATCTTCGATGTCAATTGGTGCAGTTGTACTGTCGCCAAGCAGAGTAAAGATCTCGCTTGACTTTGATCCCGTCATTGTCGATGTGGCAATTGACGGAAGGATTATAGTATTTTGAAATACAGCTGACATTTTATTTTCCTAGCTTATGAATTGGCCGATAAAGTATTTAGCAGTTACAACGGGAGTAGTTATAGATTGACCAGACAAAAATACTTCTTTGGTTCCAGACACATCAATTATTGCTGGGCCTAGAACATAGGTGTCGTGAGCAGCACTGTCTGAAAACTCAACGCTTGCATCCCAATTGTGATTTAAACCACCAGAAAATCGGTTGTTAGTACTGAAAGTAAATCTACTTCCTACCTGATGTGTTCCGTGGGGGGGAGGAGTACTTAGATCCGAGTCTGTTCCGGGGTGTGGTTGAGAGCTAGACAACACAGGACAAGGAAACCAACCAGCACTAGTTTCTACTACCTTAACACTACTTGTTGCAATGTTATCTGTTGTGAGTGGGTGGTTTGTTGTCTTGTAAAGATCCCTAAGTCCAAAAACAGCAGCGGGTTCAGGAGTAGAGTTAGTTACTCTGAATGCTGTTTTGTTTATCATTTCCCAAACAATCATCTTTGACCAACCAGAAGAGTGAACTCTGTAAATGTCCCCATTGGCAGCAGGTGATGTTTCACTAAGGTCTTCGATGTCACCAAGATTCGAAGTTCCGCTGGCATTTAAAATAAACAACTCACTACAATTTTCTCCTCGAAAAGTTGATGTCTTTATCGAGGGTAAAATTTTAGTTGGGTTGAATACAGCAGTCATGTTTAGTCCATCAGTCCTGTGTTGATTAGGAGTCTAGCAGCCCACTCACCTGTAGCCCTACGCTGGGCAATGGTAGTACATGGCATGAGATAAATGGGCACTTCATATTCTAAGGTCAACCTCATCAACGCGTCAACAGCTATACCCGGATTGAACTTTGGGCCGGGGATATGTATACGTGCTGATTGTACCTTATGGATCTCACCTTCGAATAAAAGAATAGGATATTTAAAATTATCCTTAAGTCTTTTGAGACAGTCGATAAACCTCGAGCGGCTTGCTGTCGTCAGGCAGTTCTGGGCTATCTCGCTGATGGAGCCTTTGCGTTCTATTCCCCCCACAGTGTCGGCTCCCTTGATGAGGTAGTCGGCTGTCGTGAGTCGTGCCTTCTCTGTCTCTATCTTTATGGTGACCTGTGCTTTACGCTCGGGTACTTGGTTGGGGTTGAGCATGACAAGGGTAGAAGGAAACGCTAGTGGTTTCTTCTCTCGGTCATCTACCAGTATGGTGATCTCTCTCTTCATGTCCGCATACTAGCGGACTATCTCCGTCTCGTAAAGGAGTGGAACTTGTCTATGAAATAGCTGCTGCAAATTACCCCAATAGCCACGATCACCAACCACTGCATCTACTGACTCCTGAATCACACTGTTCAAATTGTCTACGTCTTTTGTTGGGCAGTCAAAGTAAACTGCATCATAGATTTGCAAGAACATCAGAGGTCTAGGTCCTACCTTGTTGAGAGAAGGAAGTCTCTTGGTCAACTGATGCTGTATGTGTAGTAAAACATTCCCGGCTGTAGTTTGAATGGGGAAATTTACTACTTCATTGATCTGCGATTTTACCTTGGGGTTGTACTTGGTGGAAGGAATTCTGCTGTGATACCACTTGTTTTTGTCCACCTCGAAACTGGTGAACGTGCGTGACTGGCCTGTAAAGGGGAGTGCAATGTATCCGTACTGCTCTGCTGCACAACACAGTTCGTATTGCCACTCGGTCAGGCCGGGTCGCTGATCGTATCTGGTCTGCACAATATTCTTGAAGAAGTCCAGAGGCATAAGCTCACCACACATCTCCACCACTGTGCGTTGCATACGTGATGCTGAGGCTAGGAAGAGGTCGGCAAAGTTTAAGGTCTTACCGATCTGTCTCCACTTGTTCTTGAAGTCAGGCTCATCTTGTACGTGCTGACCAAAGACAGATAGAGTTCTGTCGGTGTGTAGATCTAGGTTGTCGTTGTATGAAGCGAGTAACTTGTCATCACCTGAGAGTAGTGCAGCTACACGTAGCTCAATCTGTGACAGGTCGAACCCAAGGATAACGCCGTCGGACCATCTCGATTGCATGGCCTTCTTGATTAGTGGGGGGAACGTCTGGGCTGATGGACTCTTGCAAGTGATACGGCCTTGTATCGTCCCGCCTTCTGATCCAGTGTCCTTGGGGAGTGACGGAACTATATACCACGTTGGGTGTGCTAGTCCGATCTCCTTGTTGAAGGGGATCAGTACTGATGACTTGTCCTTCGGTCGGTTCCTCCTGTGATAGAGGAGTGGAAAGACATAGCTCGATGTCAGCTTCTGTGATGCAGCATGGTACTTCACTAGCTTGATTGCCTGCTGGAGTGGGTGACTCTGGGGCAGGTGGTTCGAGAGTAGGTTGCGGTTGTCTTCCGACCATGAGATCTGCTTAGTCTTAGGCGTGAGTGAGAGGAGAGGGTGGCTCAGTATATCTTCGCCGGTGGCGTTGTGTATCTCCTCGATGAGGGTATCAAGGAATGTCTGCTTGGATTTAGCAGAGCCTTGGCCTTCAAGGATAAGATCAAACTTGGATGCGGCTACGCTTGCAGCCAGCTTGCACTTGAGTTCAAGTGTCTTCTGTAGCTGGTGCAGGTAGTCGAAGCGCATGGGGATACCAGCTTCGGACATCTGGATGCAAGACCAGATGGTGTCGGAGTAGTGCTGGATTGAGAAGGCACTGAGCTTGTCGTTACTTGATGTGCCCCACATCGTCGAGTCCTGTGAGGACGAAGGCAATGAGGGTGAGATAGAATCTTGAAAGGTCAATCTTTGAGGCGGGGACATTTGAGAAGACATGATCTTCGTCTCGCTCAAGTCCTTCACACCAGTAGTCTGCTGCTTTGAATGTCTTTCGTAAGGCAGCAATGAGGTCTGATCTGTTGATGGTTTCGGTGAAGTCATCACAGTCGAGGATGAGGTTGAGTGTGTCGAAGGCATCGTCTTGTGCGAAGTAAAACTCAGACATTCTGTTTGAATCCTTTTGGCTATCTCAGAAACACAGGCCAGTGTGTTGTGAGTATCTTGTGCGTTGTAAGAGAGAAGCTTAGAGTCATCTGGCCTAGTGAATCTCCCGTCCTTGAGAGTGTCCTTGTATGAGTGGGTACCTAGCACAGGACCGAGTGCCTTCAACGACTTCTCGGGTCTCAGTTCTGAGTGAAGGTAGTTCACCACTGACAAGTCTATAAGAGTTTGTCTGCCATCCAAAAGATATTTGAATTCTTTTATTTGTCTGAGGTATTGGATGTCAAACTGTAGGTTCATACCAACGATAGTGTCGGCGTGCTTGATCCACAGAGCCAGTGACCTACGATGGCTCTCGATGTGCATCTTGAATACCATCGTGTCGGCAGGCTCAAGATTTGAAATGCATGTCTCCTCCTTGGGAAGGGTGACAGCAACGGTGAGGATCAGATCTTCTCTGCTTACACCATCGGTATGCATGGAGCGCAGTGGGTTAAACACTGTTTGTTCGGGGAGCAAGTGCCCCGTGTGGTTGGCAACACATGCTCCATAGGATTCGATGTCAAGTGAGATGATCCTCGGGTCCATTTCATTCTCCGTCTTCCATTACTATTCGGATACGTTCGCAGAAATCCTCCACAGATTCGGTAACTTTCTTGGGGATGTTACCGTGGGGGGTGAGTGCTGTGAGTGTAGCCTTGCCGTTGGTGCTTACTGGTTGAGGCATCCATACAACTTCGGTGTAGTCTTTGTTGTCGAACTTGTTTGTGATGACACATTTGTTTGTCATCTCTGTAACTTCCCAGTGTGTACGTCCATCAACTAAAAAGAATTCTTTGATTGCATCCATTAGATTTATTTTCCTTTTCTATTTGAAACGAAGGTTGTCTATTGTCGGGGGCTCTTGGCGGTACCATGGTAGGTCTGGTTGGTTGTGGGAGTTCTCCTTTGAGATAGGAGGAGAGGAGGGCGAGATGGTCTTGGACTGCATGAATGAGGTTAGGATTTCTAAGCACAGCGGCGGGATGGTAGGTGGCAAAGAGGTTGCAGTCATGTGTGTTGTTTGTGTCTGCTCCCTGAGCATCGCGTCCGACAAGAGAGCAAGTGCGCGACTGAGACCTGAAAGATTCTGTAAGCGAGAGGTGTTTATCGAAGAGGGTTCGGGTGAGAGTGTTGACAGCGGCTGCTCCACAACAGAGCCAACTAACCTGTTGATCTCCTGCGATACGCATGATGTGATTTGCATCCACAATAGTGTGTTCGACGCAAGCTTTGTAATGTCTTCGCTTGGGTGGAGCGGTAGCGGGGGTCCAACATCTAGCGGAGTTGAGGAGGAAGATGGTTGCCAGTTCATTGATGCCTGATCCTTTGAGATAAGGACCCTTGAGTAACTGGCCCGAGGGTCCGATGAATGGTTCGTTTAGTTTGTCTTCTTGGTAGCCAGGATTCATACCCAACACCATGAGTACAGGATGTTCACCAGTGGGGGGTAATGATTCATTCCACCACACAGTAGGTACACCTACGTTGGTAGCTTCTTCGTGAAGCTCACACATGGTGCAGTTAGGTCTGCTCTTTAGTTGTTCTAATTGCATTGCTGATTACTCCCGGCATTTGTTTCTTGATGATGTCTGTCTCGCAGTAGAGACGAACGACTTCTTCGATCTCGGAATCCATGCCGTCAATGAGGTGACAAGTTACTTCGTGCAACACGGTGTCGTACTCGTCGTCTTCGACATTGTTCCATAGCTGGGTCTCGTAGTTTTCTTCGAGGTAATTCTTAATTGCGTCTTCGATGTAGAAAGCTAATGACATTTGTTTCTCCTTATGAAACTACAAGGGGTGGCCCCCGTTGGGACGGGCCACCCCGAGTAAAGATATTGATCACCACCTTATTAGGTCAGGTCGTTTAGTTCTTTTCGGAGTTGCCTCATGCGCTGGGAGATCCTTCCTTCGGTGACACCGAGGATAAAACTTATTTGTTTCTGATTGAAACCCTGCTTAAGCAACTCAATTATATCTTCGTATCCTTCGGGAAGAAGAGGAACTTCAACATCAATCTCATCTTCTTCTACCTGTTCGATGTCGTACTTGTCAGGTAAAGCCTGAGTTATTGTGGTGTAGATACGTTTAACTGTTGGCCCGCCACGTTTCTGTCCGGGCCTAGATATAATGATTCCAAATTGACGGGCATAACTTCTGAAGACAGGATCCCAGATGTGTGCATTGAGGAATGTATTCATGCTTCCTCTGCCCGCATCGTACCTGTGTTTGATATGAAAGAAAGCAACGATGACTTCACTGATGATGTCATCTATATCCCATTGAGAAAACTTCCTAATGTTTTTCTTTGACCACCAACGTGCAAAGACAATGAGCGTATGCCATTGCTCACTCGTCAAGCTTTCGCTTTTCTTTTTCGTATTCGTTGAAGGTGTCTTTGTACTCATCGTCTTTAAATATACCAAGCCTTTGTTCATAGTGCCTGATAAGTTTGTTCTTGAACTCAATGACTTCTGTTTGTTTGTCGAGAGATTCTTCTAGCTGATTGATGTACTTGGTAATCTCTTCTCTCATTTCTTTTTCGGTGCCGCTATGCTTTGGCATGTTTCTTTTCCTTGTCTGGTACTGCAACAGTCATGCATACCATTGAGATATAAAAGATTATGAAGAGTGTAGTGATAGGTTGAGATGTCACGAACCACCAAGTGTGTTGAATAGATTCATGGATGGGAATGGTGATTACGTTAGTTGGAATCGGTACGTAAAGCATCAGCTTTCTTTGCCTCCTCAATTGTTTCTACGATAGCATGAGCAAGCTTGTTTGCTTGTTGAATTTCTCTGCTTACGACCCACATCTTAGGGTTGTGTGCTTTCTTAAGTCGGGTGTACTCGCGGATAAGATTACTGATCTTGATGCGAGTGAGTGCAAGTTCAACTTCAATGTCTGTCCATTGTTTTCTCATTGGATCTCCTTAAAAAAAATCCCTACACCAGATCTCTCTAGTGTAGGGCATTCAGGGTACCGCCCTGCCGCGTTCGTGCGTAACTATATCAGAGTACACCGCACTAACCTGCGTACTCTGGGTAGTGTCTTATCCTACTACCGAGGGTGCAGTTGATTGCAACTGCTGATGTCTTGTGAATCCTGACGCTTGATCGAGCAAGCGAGTCAGTAGTCTGTTTCGGACTGGTGTCTGTTGGGGGGATGGACTGAGCTTCTCAACTTCAGTGAAGCAGTTGAGCAGTGAGTAGTAGCTGTGTCCAGCCAGTGACTCGTGACCTCCGGGTCCTTCACCGTTGACTGATCTGTTCCACTCCTTCACTACCTTGGGTAGTTGGTTAGCGAGTGCGGCTCGGTGTTCCATCGCCGTGATCAGTAGGTCGTTGAAGGTCACCCTGTCTTTGATGGGTGTCTCTTTGTAGAAGTCCATGCGTTCCTCTTGTGTCGCAAAGACTTCGTTGAGCTTGGCTACCCCCACTGAGATGACGTTGTGGATGTCTCGGTGGATGAAGCGTGTGTGCTTGCGTTGGATCTTGAACACATCACCTGAGAAGCATAGGTTGTCACATACGAATGTGTAGTCACCTCCTGCTATGGATGCTGGCATCTGTCCATCGTGTCCGTTGCGTACACCTACGGTAGGTGATCGCTCATCGCTTCGCATCATGTCAGCGTGGTGTACTTCGAGTAGTCCGAAGTAACGCTGTCCCTTACGCATGAGTGCATGTGCTTCGTTCTTGATTTCGTAACCGTGATCAGTGAGTACACGGGTAACGTGATCTAGGAAATCACCATGCTCGATGGGGTAGTAGGTGTCAGAGACAGGCTCACCTGCGCGTGAGTCAATGACTTCTTGTTTGGTGACATGGTGTGCACCGCAGTGTAGCATTAGTCCGTTCATTGGTAACTCCTTGAGTTGTTGTATCGGTTGGGAATTTCAGTGGCTGTGTAGCCGTCGAGTATTGCTTCACGCTTCATCTTATCGCGTGCTCTGTTGTAGTACTTGGATATCTGTTTCCAAGTACCAGTAGCTAAGGTGATTACTTGCTCGTTCATGACTCGCTCGTCAAAGTCATTGCGAATGTAGTCACGTAGGATCTCATCATCTGGTGTAACCCATAGCTGGTAGATGCGATCGTTGAAGTAAACACATTGAAGTTGATAGTATCCTGCTGACATCAACGTAACCTCTCTTCATCAACTAGGATAGTAGTGTGTGTCCAGTGCTTACGTACTGAATCGAACTCCTTGATGTAGATAAGTGGATGATGCTTGAGTCCTCTACCTCCGAGTCTTCTGTTGTCATCTGAATAGATAGATGGTGGTGAACTGATCTCGATGGAGATCCCAGTGATGATCAGTGCCTGATCACTGAGGTTCTGTTCTTCTTGGCTGCTGTGCTGCCAATCGAACTCGGTCGAGTCATCCTGCCAGTGAGCGTAGTCGCCTGCGTCACCAGTCAGTGGGTCAACGTGCTTGCTGTACCCTAGGTCAACGTCCCATGGTACGTTAGCCATGCCGGGTTCAATGTCACTGCGTGTGATTCTATTCTCTCGTGCAATAGTCAAGTCAATACCTCCATGTAAAAGTAGTGGTCACCGGAGTAGGCGTAGATGAATACCTACCCCGGTGCCACTGGACATCATGACCAATGATGATTACTTAGCTTCGAACCGATCAACGTTAGTGAATGTCTGGCCGTTCTTAGCCGTGACATTCCTCGTCTTCACCCACACTGATGCGTAGTCCTGCTTCTTGGTTGAACCACATGCCTTGAGCAGTGACTTCATCGTGGAGTCAAAGGTGTCTGCGTTGAGATCTCTGACTGCTGATGCTCCAAGCATAGCCTCGAGCAACTGCCTGAACTTGATCCCGATGGCTGCCTGTGCCTTCGGGTTACTGTTACTGAAGTCCAGTCGATCAGTGAATCGCTTGGTCGATCCATCCTCTGCCTGAAGATCAGGGTTCGGTGTCTCAAGTGTCAGCTTGAAGACTCCCTTGTCATC
>Ga0070747_1000456_pt1 | contig 20547 bp, 9 predicted proteins | sample VirMetDEL_Mar_31_FD_77321 | JGI IMG/M metagenome (GOLD analysis project Ga0070747, IMG submission 77321) | Aqueous microbial communities from the Delaware River and Bay under freshwater to marine salinity gradient to study organic matter... | ecosystem: Environmental > Aquatic > Marine > Coastal ... | reverse complement strand
CGAGGCTTGTGCAAATTCTGTAAAATCAGATAAACCTACAATCTCTAATGTGATTCTACCACTTGTAGTTTCAAGTAATAATGAATCCATTTGTGTACCACCTAAATATAATTTAGTATCTATTAGTTGACCATTATCTTGTCCGTTGTTATCATACATAATCAAAGCGTAGTGTTCCTTTTCAGGCGTAACTCTACCATCTTCTCTTTGAAAGTGTAGTACAAATATCTTTTTTATAGAACCATCTAATTGTACTGCTGATGCTCCGTATGTTGTAATACTTTCGTAGTACTCACGGACATTAAACTCCGAACCATTTACCCACATCTCAATGTTTTCTACTAATGGCTCTTCATTTCTATTATCACAATTAAATGCAAATAAAGACACCATTCCTATTAAACAAAATAGTTTTAGATTGTTATATATTTTATAATGGTCCATATTAAAATCCCATAAACTGATAGTTAATTCCCATCTTGATATCATAAGCTGGTTTTTGCCAGTAGTATAGATATCTTCCTTCGGAAAATACACCCAAGTTATCTTTTAATTTAACTCCAAATATTGCACCAAAGTCATAATCATTCCATGCAGACCAACCAGCATTAGCAAACTTAAATTCATGGGGAAGATTACCTTCATCCTTATGTTTTTTATATGAATGCGCATTATGATAAGAATACATATCATGACCATAATGATAAGGTAGCCAATTACCCCAAGCATGTATCCACCAATTGTCACCATAATGATAAAAATCTCCTCCCAATACTATAGAGGTCTCGTGCATATACCCCAGATTGTTCTTAACACCTTCAATATATTCTTCTAGCATACCAGGAAAGTGATATAAAAAATATTCTCTATCGGTGTATGCAAAGAGAGTACCATCTGCATCTCTCCATAACCAATCATGTCCCCAATACTGACCATCACCGTTCCAAAAAGGACCCTCGCCTTCTATCAATCTCAACTCACCTGTATTGGGATCTATTTCGTATAAATCTTGTTTAATCCAATTGCCATCTTCGTCTTGCATTGTCGGATCATACCACATATTATCATCAACGTTAAATGCATCCTCAGCAAAGTTCCACCATTGACCCTTGTACCATGTCGTATCTAGAATAGCAGCATCAAAACCATATACTGGATGCTGTCTGTGCTTTACACCCGCACTAAAGTTAAACTGTCCTATAGACTTCTTTACTCTAAGGTCACCTTGCATATATTGAACATCCTCTAAACCAAGTTCAGTATATCCACCCTTAGCTATAAACCATTCTCCTACATATCTCAACCAATACTCTTGATTTATGTACTCATCACCCCACTGTCTACCTTCGGAAAATTTTAGTAAGTATTCCCAACCCTTAACTGGTCCAAAAGTTGCATTCTCGTTAGCTGATTGTTCTGAACCATCATACCAAGTTCCACCCTTACCAGCAGATTTAACACCTCGTTTTGGTTCATATTGGAATCTACCAATTTTTCTTATACCAAATGAAGTTTGAAAATCCGGTTTAAGTTCTCTTTCATCTCTTTCAAATACTAAGTTACCCGTAGATAGTCCACCTATAATAGCAAATCTATCATCTTGGTGTCTTGGGGCATTTATACTAAAACTTGCATAAGCTGTAGAGTATTTGAAAAACTTCCAAAGTTCGTTTTCACCAAACAAAGATGAGACCAATAATAGTCCAATTAAAATTTTCTTTAACATCTGTTTCTCCTATTTAAATTATTTTTTATTATTTGCCACAGCCACAATCTGTACAGTCACACATTTTATTCTCCTATAAGGTTAAAGTAAACGCTACAGATATAAATATCAACGACAAGTTAAACATCTAGTCTTAATTTAAACGTCATTGCCATATCTGGTCGCATCTTTATTGCTCTGGGTAGATTAGCTATTATAACTGGTTCCTGTAGGGGTATGTCTCCGTTAGGATTGTTATCAAATGATCCCATGACCGTTGGTTTGTCACTGTAAAGGTGTATTTGTGTTAGATATGGTGTCCATCCGGATCCCGTAAAGTCGGGACCTATAAATGGCGTATTAGTGTGTAAATTTTCAGAGCTTCCGCTCAGGAAACCTCTTACTGTATGGTTCATAGTAGAGTTGTATTCACTGGGATCTATTCTAACCGTATACTCTTGAGTAAATACCGTTTGAGTAGATTCAAACTCTACTTTATACTTGTCTATCATTGCATCTTTTAAAAATACAAATGGTGCAAGATCAATGGGTGTACCGTCTTCATTAACAGTAGCTGTATCTATTAATACATTGACGCCATCTTCTCCAGATACCGTTTCTATTACAGGCAACTCTATACCTAAATCATTTTTTACTTCAAAGTCCTCTTGATGAGAAGATCCTGTCTCGGCCAATATAATTAGTCCAGATTCATAGAAAATATTGCCCAGGTAATTGTCAGATGAAGACAAAGGTCCCAGTGACTGTGATAATGTTGCATTGGTGCTGTATAGATTACCATTTCCATCATCTATTATAATTATTTCTTTCTTGGGATTATGGGTATCTGTTATTTTTAGAGAAGAGGGTTTAATTCGTTCTCCATAGTATTGCTGAGGTATTGATAATACGGAACCCGTTGGATAAAACTTACTTAAAAACTGTCTATCAAGTAATCTATAATGACCTAAACTTGCTGCGGGTTGATTTAGTTGATCTTCATCAGTACTTCCACTTGCGTAGAACATACTATGTAACGATGACCACTGACTACCTGATGTATCATATTGATAATCATTGAGCTTTGATCCGGATCTATATTGAACTGATACTATGCCCAGCGAGGCTGAATTTAAAGATTGCTGTTTGTGTATCTTAGTTTCGGATAGTGTAAAATCGTTCCTATTGATCTGCTTAAATACATGCATTCCATGACATCTTCACTAGTATGTTAGTTTAACCTTGACAGTAGCTTCTGAACTGTAATTTTTCTTCAGAGGTGTACTCAATTTACCTTGAGCTACTAACATTCCTGAATCATTAAACAGCCCAACTCCAGTAACAAATACTGTTGGATTGCCCCACATACTACGATGTCTTAATTCATTAAAAGATCCTGATGTGAAGGTAGGGTTGTTACTATGATTCATTTGATTGGATTTAACTCTACAAAAGTAACTAACAGACACTTGATCTTCTTCAGATCTTAGTGTAATGCTAGCTGCATCGTTAGAGAGACAATTTACAAATTTTAATGCGTTTTGCTGATCACCTTGTGCACTTAGATTAGGTGTGAATCCACTTGAACTTAAAAAATCTCCATTTCCTGTAGTTCCGGTTTTAGCAAAACTAGCTGTAATGGTTGATATAGTTTCATCTCCTGGAATACTAGCTGATAGCTCAGAAACACTAAATACCATTACTCCCATTTCAGGATAAAAGTGTCCAAATGTTCTTGTTGAAGCTGCTGTGTGTACTGATCCCAAAGCTCCACTGACCAAATTATATCTTGGACCCACTATAGTAGAAGTTGGACTCACAATAGCTGAATCGTCTGTTAGACTGAGATCTGATCCACTTAATCCATTACTAGTGCTACCACTAAATACTAAAGTGACGTTTTTCTTATTAATTCTATCTCTAAATCGTTCTCTTCTTCCAACTAGAAAGTATACATCTTCATCTCTAACATTTGCTGTTGCATGTACACCACTAGAACCCAATGCTGATATTTTAAATCCACCCGATACTTCATTTTCACCTAGTAAAGAGGTAGCCCATTGACCATAAACGGTTTGAGTAGATCCGTATAAATTACCACCATCCACATTAGATCCAGAACCTCCTGCATGACCATAAGCTACACTAAATTGTGTTTCTGCACTAGCAGAATCTGGATGTGTTTGTGTAACATTAAAGTAATATTTTTCGTTACTATCAGCCAACGATCCTGTATACATTTCAGTACCGTTTAGAGTTCCACCACCTCCAGTAAAGTATCCTGCAGTTACCTTTTGAGTATCAGTAACTACATCACCAACATCTGGTCTGGTATCTATGCTGACTTGAGAGCCACCAAATGGTGTTTTAGGATATCTAGCCTCTCTATCGTTAGGCACATCTTGTGCTTCAGCCATTGGACCATCATAATGAAATCCTTCAGCGTTCACTTCTTTATATTGTTGGGTAGCTTCATCCCATACAAATTCTACTTTAGTATTGATCCATCTAGACATCATTTACTCCTAAGTGGTCTTGACATCGTATTTTACTGTCATGGCTGGTATAGTTACCGTGGCAGATGCATACGCACCAGTGTTTTTACTGATAAAGGTTATTGTCATTGTTCTAGCCGTATCATCCGGTGAAGGTCTAAACGAGAATGTTGCTCCATCTGTACCCTCTTGAACTTCTACCATTTTAGCATACGGTATTTCTTGTTGTGACACAAATTGATTTGCCACACCCGCTATATCAACATAACTAGCTGGTTTAACCGGTGTGAGAAATTGAAAGTTTGGTACTATAGCCATAATTGTATCTTGTGGCGTATAGTTGAGAGTATTTACTACTATGCTCTGTGGCTGGTAAACATTCTCTAAAAATGTTATGTTTCTAGAGTTTAAACTCAATACAGGCATAGCTGTTACATCTCTTCTAAGAGTTACGAGTTTATTTCTCATAAAGTATTCACCTTGAGGAAGTGCTTCAACTTGAGGCAAAGCTTCTATAGCCTCTCCATAGTAAGCAGAACCACTTGGGTGGTCTGGATTCCATAATCTATAGTCCACTCCGGTGTCGGTTAAGCAGAAGTATGATACACCAAGACTTTCTCCTCGGGCAAGTAATCTTCTACCCTGCTTGGTAAGTACAGCATCTACTGTTATTGTTGATCCATCTAAATATCCCATTAATATCTCCTATGCAGTTTATGAGATTTATTACGAAAACTGTTTCTATTCATATATAAGTATCGTGTTATTGTTAAAATTGTAGATTTCTATTTTCCTCTTCTCACAGTGAGTTGATTTTCACCACTAACATTTACACTATAAAAGCTGGCAGTGCTTAAATCATTTTTATTTTCAAGGTTTAAAAAAGATCCACCTATATTTTGGTGACCTTTTGTTAAATTAGAATGAAAGGCATCGTCACTAAAATTACTCCAATGATTACTTGGATATGTTAGTTTACCATCCGAGCCTGTATTAAAGTAAGAAGTTTTTCCTACTGGTCTACCACTCTGTTTACCCTCTTCATTATCTACCGTATTAACATAACTCTTATACACATAATTAGTATCCACGTCCCTAATTTCTCTATTATGAAAATTTTCTATATTTGTAAATTCAATATTAGTACTCGTAGTACCTAATGATCTAAAATCATTTATTAATATTTTATCATCAGTTATAAATTTTTTAGTATGACTAGCTATAATTTCTACATCACCTATAATTTCAAATGTCACTCTCTTTTCTATATCAAACGTATTAAATAAACCATTTTTCCCGGGAGCTCCAAAATGAATAAACTGTGTATCTCCTACAGTCATGCCCCAAGATCCATGAAGATCAACATAACTTTTTGTACTACCACTACTTATTCCGGTATAATTACTAGAGGGTAACGGTTCCACGGTGACATCTTTAACGACTAATTTATTTATATCTTGTATTGATTCTATGGATGTTTCATTATTTGCAGTTTCTATAACTACACTGTTTATATCCACATCACTATCTAAACTGATTTGTTTAGTAGCCGTTTGTAATATATCATTTGTCACTTGTGTTTCAGTATTTATGAGTGTCTGTAAAGATCCTTCTTTGTTTATATCTTTATCTACGGATATAGTATCTGTTATTAATTCGTCTATTTTTGTATCTTGTATTGAATAAAAAGTACTTACATCAGCATTCATTTCATAATGACTAGATGTAAAATCACTAGTTGCTGTAGGTTGTTTAAATTTATTTCTTTCCAATATAGTAGGCTCAAACATTACCCCCACATTCTCAACGGTCGATCTACCAGGAAGATTGGATTTAATTGATGATATTAATCCAGGATTAAAAGTTTTGGATTGAGCATCTACCCATTTATTAATGTCTATTGATATATTATTTTGATTAAATAATTCTTCTCTAAATTTATTTAACTCCTCATAAGAATCTTTATATACGTTTTCAGGATCAGCAAATTTTCCGGAAACGTCATAATCAGCTAGTGAGTTAATTATAAAGTCATTTAAAACTTTAGAAGGAGACTTAACTAAATTAAGTTTGTTTGATCTACTTCTTTTGTTTTCGTGAGTTTTATCATAAATGGTCCGTACGCTAGTTTGATTTATATCTAAATTACCAACTACCGTTTCTTTAGGATTAATGAGTACTTTATTACCATCCTGTTGATCAGTACCTCCAGTTCTTATACTAAATTTATTTAATGTTATCAAATCACTATCATAGAATACTGAACCAGAGTTAGAGCCCGCTAGTAGCGTAAATGAATAATCTTTAATTTTATTAGGGTTAGCATCTTCTATCTTCATAGCAGATCCAGTTGTAAAATTTTCTTGCAAAGCAAACCTATACGCCAATTCTGAAAAGGAAGCCGTGACGTTGTTTCCTACTGTACTTTTTTTATTTAATACATGTTGCTTAAATTTACTTGCACTCAATTGTGTTTGCCATGTTCGTATTTCTGCTATAGAGCCCGTGTAGGTGCGTCCCACTAACAAGTTTCCATTATCAGTTTTAGCTCTACTACCGGTAGAGAACCAGTTAGAATTAATGTTATAATTAACTTCATTAATAACAGCTGTGCCACTTATAGACATAGATACTGAGTTAAATTCTACTATCTTATCTTCTGATTGTAAACCTGTAAATAGTTTGTATCCTTGTACACCAGACCCACTTACACTACTGGATACTCTTGAAAGCATTACATTCCAATAATCATTACCACTCTTATATCCAGATGTAGGAACAGACATTGATACTGCATTATCTTCTATAGATCCAGAACCATTTGGAGAATTGTTAATTCTAAATTCTATCTGACCCTGTGTTTCTGTAGACGATCCAGCTTTTAATCTTATGTCCCATAGCGTTTCTCCTCCAGAACCACTATTTTCAAAAATAACTTGATTGTTGGAAGATGGGTTTGGATTAATAATGAATTCCAAAGATTCAATATTATCCGCATCGTTGGTGTACCAATCGAGAGATAAAGTTCTATTAGGATCGTTGTTAATTATAAATGAGAAGAACTCTTCAGTTGTTTGTATAAAACTTACGTTATCAGCTTGACCAGATAATCCAGAAAGTAATGTGGATACATCATTAGAAATAATAGAAGGATTGTGTTCTTCTAAAGAACCTCCCGTCTCCGCCACGGTCAAAATATCCGCTGGATATCCATAAGTATTCAATAGCGCAGATATACTAGCTGCAGAACCCTTTGTTTTATAAACTCGTACCAAATTGTTTAGAATCTTACGCCACGTATTAGTAGTTATTTCCTCTACAGATCTACCACCCACTCGTATATTTTCTTGAGATGAACCAAAGTATTCAGATAAACTACCTGTAAATGGTGAAGTGAAATCCCAACCAAGATTCTTACCTAAAATAGGTAGTAGGTTAGGAGGTACGCCGTCTTGACTGTTATAGGATCTAGACGATAGCTTCTCAAAATTTTCTATATAATTTCTTAGAAGATCATATTGCTCACCCATTAATTTTATAAAACTTAATAACTCTGTAGATTGAGAGTCTTCTTTAATTGCTGTTGGTATATTGTTGACTAATGCGTGTATGTTATTATCATCATACGCTGATGCTGATGCTCTAAGACCATCAAACCAACTTGAAAATTCTGTAGAACTAACTTTGTAAATACTATGAAACGGATACACATCTATAGGATTTTTTGTTGTTAATCTTACATCAGTTATAAACGATGAAGTAACGTTAGCTGCTATACCAGATGGAGCTACGGCTCCTCCTCTTGTTCTCAAGGAAGCTGAAACTCTAAACAGCTCACCGGAAGGCATAAACGATCCTGAAAATAATGCTGTACTACCGGTTAAGAATGTAGTACCTATAGATTTGTAAAACTGACCCGCAGCTTGAATAGCATATGAATCTGGATTGCTTGCACTTGGTGAGTTAGATGCTGATGACTGTGCTTCTGAGGAAGATACTATTTGATAAAAATCTACATTGTCACTCCATGCATTATCATTCCAATTGTACATGTTTAGTCGTTGCTGTCTATATGGTCTCCAAAAAGATTGCGAAGCTTCAAAAATATATCGTCTATATTCAGAGCCAGTGACCGTCTCGGATAAAATAGAACCACTACCTAAAGCTGTATTGGGTAATTTACCCTTTTCAAACTCATCATATCTCGTGTTAATATTTTCTAACGTGAAGTCACCTATATCATGATCACCCTTCAATAAGAAGCTTAAAAATAATGAACCACTATAATTAAAGAACGGTTTGTCTTCCGCTTTGTATTTTCCTCTAAACAAATCTAAGCCGTTATGTTGTGAGTCACTAGTGCCATCATCTGCTCCAGGAGCTGAATGTTTGTATACTAGCGGGAATCCTCCATAACTTGTTAATTGTGTATAACTGCCAGTAACTGGTTTAGAGTGAGCCAAATTAGCTCCTATACCAGGTGCTGATGCTGAGCTGTTACTTTGGTAGTCATAATATAAAAATCTTTCATATGGAGTAAATGTATCTTTGATACGTTGTATTTCTTGAAATGAAGTTTTTCTTGATTTAACTAGTGATGTTGAGTCGCCTTCCATACTAACAAAACTACTTGATAATGACTGACTTATCCTGCTTAATTGGTTTTCTATATTAGTTAGTTTATTTTTAAAGTTGTCTAATTTTGATGCTGCTGAACCAAAGAAGGTGTGATTTGTAAAATCGTTGTAATTTATATTTAAGTTAATATCAACGCCAAACCCACTACCAGAATTAACCCAACTTAATATTGAAGTGTCCACCAAAGATCCAGTAAGATCCGCTACACTTTGAAAAGGATCTTCAGCCACACTATTAATTTGCTCACTTACTTCTACTTGAGAAAAGCCTCCAAATTGTTGTGCATCTAAGCCAGCTCCTGTTTGTTGTTCTCTGTGAAGATCAGACTCGTAAAATATTTGTTCAGTTTGTGTAGTAAAAATTTGTTGATCAATACTGATCTGATTTAGTACCACTATATCAGCGGGTAATTCTTCACCCAGCTTTATGATTAATGTAGGAGATGTGCTCGATCTATTATCAAATTCATAATTGACTACAGGTAATGATCTACCTTTAGGTAGTCCAACCACGTAATCAAATTTATAGACCCCAGTTGGATCAGAAGAACTTTCTAGTAAATTTTTAAATGTTTGTTGGAATCCTAACTGTCCCTCTTGCGTTGAGTTGTTAAGAACAAAAGGTATTGGTCCATCTGATCCAGGACCTATCCGGATCTCTTTTCTGCTAGGTGATATCTCTCTGATTATGTATCTAGGATTGACGATACTACTAGCAAGCACGTCTATCGTGCTACGCAAAAACTCAAACTGTAGACTGTAATCTCCCGTTGGTAAAATTATTGATGAGAGTGCTTCCGTAGGTTTAAAGTAAAAATTTACATTATCATCATTAATTGTTCTGTAGATGTTTAACTGAGGAGATCCTATGACTTCATAGTCGGTTGTTCCTACACTCATGCATGTTATATTTGACCAAACTGCTGATGGTATCATGACACCACGTTGTTCTACTACCCAACCATCATCCCAGTAAGATATTTGATTCACTCCACCCAATATTTGTGCATTAGATGCTATAAGTTGCGAATCAACAACATCGGCTTGTTCCCCATTACAAAAATTTATAGCTGATAACGTTCCTACAGGATCAACCGTTATACCACCTGCCGATACAACTCCAGCAAGTATTGGCTTACCATCTGGTGAAAGAGGACTTTGATAAATAGTGGGAGTGGATGCATTTGATCCATAAATAACCGGTACACCCTAATTGGATACATTGGTGAGAAAGCTTCGGACAAAATTGTCCGAACTATCAAAAACAGATAATCTAACAAAGTGACCTGGTCCTCCACTACCCATTGATATAGGATTAAACTTTAGTCCTACATTAGAATCACCAGCCGCTTGAATTTCTTGCAGTTTATCTTGAGTGTAATTGTATTTTAGCTTTGCCATACTTTAATAAATATTAATTAAATTGCATTATCAGAGGAACCCTGTTCAGGTAGTTTCATATTATCATCTCGTTGGATATCTTCTCCGAAGGTTTAGATAAATTATAATCTCCTACTACTATACCTAGCGTACCTTGACCGGAACTGTCCAAAATAGTTCCAGCGACCGTTTGGTCTAAATTTAATTCAAGTTACAAGAACTTTTTAGTTCTGCATCCAGTGAATCTTGTATAGTAGTCGTCAAAGATGCTGGTTTGTTTGTATCTGTTGTGTTTGTATATTCCACTTGCGTGCTTACTTTACTCAAACCAGTTATCCGTTCCATGTCAAACTTTCCTTTTTTAAAAACTCTTATTTGATACAAGTCCAATTGATTTACATGAGATCCAAATTCATCGTTTTGACTCAGTTTATTCAACTTGTACAGCTCATCCAACTCTGATGCTGTAAATTGTCCATCTTCCCTTATTGAGTCTATAGACCTATTGTATTGAGAGTTATTATTCAAACCACCAACTATAGGTGTAGGTGTCAATCCCGTAGTATTGGAATATGGAAGTGTGGTGAAATCATAACCTCCCAGTGCTCCAAAATCTTCTACTTGATAACTAGTAGGATTCACGTATATCGTACTGATAAAGTATTTCCACCTAACTGCTTGTTGTAACTCAGGTCGTCTTGCATCTTGTATATAATTAAAGACGTATCCTCTTATTTGGTATAATCCTCCCTCTCTATATCTATGAGAAATGGTTTGTATGGGTGCGGGATCAGTAGAGAACTCTCCTGACTCAGGATACATGTAGACATCTTGATATGGATACTTAGTTGTATTGATGGATTCATATTGCTCTCTTAGCAGTTTATCAATCTCGCCACTGTTTAAATTTTGTAGCTCTGGCTCATCACCCCAACTCATTATTCTAAATTTATACTTATAGTTTGAAAAGATATACTCTTCTTCACTTAACGGTTCCACCGTGTTTATACATTGAATGGTATCCCATCTAAACATAGTGGATGTTGCTGAGATTGGACTACCTGCTATGTCATATCGTATTGGTCCAATGGGCTGATTAACCATTGTGCTCCTTAGAGCATCAACTGCATCGTAGCCTTTAGTCTCACAAAAGGCATCTGCATTTAAAACCCCAAGCCTGCTTGATACAGCGACGTTTGTACTATCATAGGAAAAAATAGTATTCCCATTAAGTGTTACTTCCAAACCATCATACAATACAGAATCCTCTATTGGTAGTTTAGGATAAAGCATTGTACCACCCAACTGGTTTCTATTGGTTATTCTAACGTGAACTTCATTTAGAGCTGAAGCTGCTTGATATTCTTCTGGTTGAGTATCCACATTGTAATAGTCTTGGAGACTAGTCCAACTGTTAGGATTATTAACGTCTCCTACAAATACATCAACGTGTGGTGTGAAATCTTCTATCACTTCTGGTCCTGGCAGAGGGTTCAAGAATCCATTATCTACTCCTGTAACCTCAAGACATTTAATGTCATTGAAATAATAGAACTCATACCCCTCTTCATTGTTATTATCAAATTCTGTTGTCCATGCACCATCTCTATATTGCCAAAAAGGAGGTTCTGTATCTCTACCCGTTGATATTGAAGTGTATCCAAACGACATATCAGCGCCACTATTTACATTATATTCCTCTCTACAATATTGATCTGCACTAATTTTAGCTATTGGAGAATCGTTAAACAAATCTGGTTCCTCTGATGTACGACTGTAGGCAAAAATAGGAAACATATCTCCATTTACTTCATAACGAGGTTGTAAAAATCTACTATTTTCTAATCCTGCAGGAGTAATAAATTCATGTGGTATTGACGTTCCCATTGCTGATAAATAATCCACTGTTTTTAATGGATTGAAATTTCCCTGTAGATTGGTTGTTCTGGGCTGTTTAGTACTTATTGAAGCTATACGTCTAGTATTCTCTATATACCCATATCGCTCCAACTCAGTTCCTCCCTCATTGGGATAGCTCTCCCACATACGGTAACCTCTCTCTGATGGTCCCGTTACTGCTATCTGAAAAGCTCGTAATGCCCAAGCTGGATCTCTATTATTGCCATCAACCAAATTATCCGAGTACTCATCTATTTTATAAAACGGAGTTGTGAATTCATTGTATAGATCTGGGGCTGTCTGTGGAAATAATCCACCCTTCAGTTGTTCTATATTTCCGTTATTACCTATATCAATAATCTCAGAGGAGAATACATTCTCTACATCCAAAGAACTATCTTGGAGTACATCTTGATATCCAGTGTTAGTTCCTCCATTAGGAAGGTATAATCCCGGTACTAATTCATTTGCACTGTCATATCGATTCTCAATACCAAATTCTTCATTATGATATGATAACTTTCGAGAATCTCCAGACAACTTCCATTCCATAACAGCCATACCACCAGCATAGCCAGGATTAGCTATCAAGTTGTAGAATATCTTCTTGGGAATCGTTACTCGATAGTATGATCTTCGTCTGGTAAAAGCCGAACCAGCACCATCTGAAGTATCATGTCCTCCCATTCTGACTATCATTACATACCCACCATCTCCTCTAATATCAGTGGAAAATTCATCCGGTGTTCCAAACACCTCTATGGGTTCAAAGCCAACATCAGGATTGGATTCTAGATCAGAAAGATTATTACTGGTGTTTCTCAGTTGTCCACCGTTTAGTATTAATGAAGATACTGTTTGAGGAATATTCATTAAAGCACCGGAATAAGGATTGGGAAACTCTGGATTGAATCCAACATCATACACCTCGTTCTCCGTCCGGATGCCTCTACGACGAGGTAATCCGTTTACATTTCCAGTAAGAGCATTGACACTTTTAGCTTCTGTAACCTCAGCCGTTGATAGAGGAGCATTCTTATAAAGAGGCACAAAACTATACTTCCAACCATCTTCACCTTGAGGTGGCTCATAAACGTTCCCTAAGAACCTTTTACCGGTTTCATTATCTCCTGCAGATCTATAGGCGTAAATCTCTCTGTGAATTACGTGCTTTTGTCTATTGGGAATGTGTCTGCATACTCTTCGAAGGTCCTCACCACTCACGGGTCCTAGCAGGTCTACGTAATTGCCTTCTCCATCCACAACAGCCTTGTCTCCATTAAAGAGAAAAATTTCCAACATATGACTATATTGGGTTGGTTCGCGACCGCCGTCATCTGCTTGATTACTCACTACCATTCCCTTGAGAAATAAGTTCACTCCATCAAAAGGCCATATGTTTTGTTGTTGAAGATTATTAAGATTATCATGAACTATTCCATTGTATTCTTCGTTTGGGAGACTAGTGTATGTTCCTAGTCCCGGTCTACTTTCATCGGATACATAGCCTATTTGGGACACTTGCTCTTTACCAGAGTAGATGTAAACGTCATATATGTAAGGTTGTAAAGCCATTATAGAGCCTGCATTTGTTCGCTAGTGCCAATTGTGATCTTTTGTGTGAGGGGAAATCTTTCAATCTGATCGTCTTCGTTTACATCTAACTTGTAATCCTCAAATATAATGGGAACGGTTCCTGTACCAGAGCGATCTCTCAGTACACTGTCATTTATTTCTTCTGTGTCAATATCAATTAGTAGATCTGGATCATTAATTGTATTGGTCAAACAAGGTATATTATCCTTTGGTAGTGGAGTCCTTTCTCCATCACCATCAGATTGTACGCTGCCATCTACTTCTCTACCATACTGGCTAAACTTAGGAAGTACTGGATAATAATAGTCATTTAGCCAATATTGACTTGCAAGGGCATCTATACCAACTACATCTCCATCTTGAATTGTTACTCCGGTTCTATACGTTATGCTATATTCTTCCGGTATAATATTTTTATAGTATGAAGACTTGCCGGGAACTCTTGCATCATCTGGAATGCCTAAGAGATCCTCAATTGTTTTTTTTCCTGTCGTGAACACTCTCAATTGACCCACGTTGATATTAGTAATACCATCTCCTAATTCTGAAGGTCCGTATAGTGTATCACCCGTGGTGCTCTTCTTTAGTTTGAATCCATTGTGTTCAGGTAAATTATCAAAATGTTGTATAGTTGTCAGCTTACCAAATTTCTCAGATACCTTTACACCCTCTGCTTGTGCTCGTATCTTATCCCCATAGGATAAAAAAGATAGTTCATCCACGACTCCAGAACTTTGATATCCAGCCAATCTAGATATCGATTTATAATATAGAGAATTTTTATTTATTCCTCCTACTATAGGGGTTGTAGCTGGGTAAGGAAAAAAAGTATAGTCTCTACCTCCCAGTTGAGGAAATTCATTAAAGGTGCTTGAGTTGTCGCTTAACAGTATGTTAAGTGAAAACCTCTTAAAGTATATAGGTGAATGTGAAGATTGTACTTCTGATTGCTCGAGATGAAAGCCAGTGAAGAAAAATTGACCCTTTGACTTATATGTCGAGGTATCACCATATGCTAATTCTATCATCCAAGTACCAGTTGCGTTAGCTGGAGCAGTTCTCGTTATGGATAATCTCTCCCAGGTATAATATCCATCATTAAATTTATCTATAACTTTTACAAATGTATCAGAGTACCAATCACTCTCACCCGTAAATACAGTATCACCTCGTGTGTGATCGTAAATCCTGCTTCTAAAGATGGCTCTATTAGTGAGGCTCCTTGGTACGGCAGCCCAAACAGAAAACGTATAGTCTCTACCTGGCTTGATACCATCTAAATAAATAGAATAATTATCCGTTTTATTTATTTTTGTAAGTTGGATAACGTAGTCGGTTTCTCCGGGATTATTGGGCCATTGTGTATTTCTGATCAGACCCCTAGACTTACCTATTGACCCGGGTCCTTTAGTCCTCGTTACAAGAGCTTTAGTTTTTAATAAATTAACTCTCTTCGAGGGTTCCCCAGTTCGCTTAAACATGTATCCGGTTATGTTGTACAATCCAGGTTTTTTGTAAAAATGTTTTACCGTTCCACCAATTTTAATTGGAGTGCTTTTGTATGATGGAGGAGAATCGTCTCCCCAGTCTACATCCATTATGTAGTAACGTGATGTGTCGTTTATAACTTCTCGTTCATTTAATTCACTTACTAATCTACTGTCTTGTGTCGTAGTGTTCCATTGTCGTGGATAAAAATTAAAAATTACATCCGTGGGAGCTCTGTTTGCTGTAAAGCCATCTACTTGTTCTTGAATACTAGAATCATAATATTGTAGTGGCGGAGTTTCAAAACCTCCTCGTCTAGTTCGGACCTGAACATCCGGTACGAAGTGATGCTCTGGTGGCCAGTTAGGCCAAGATGATCCAATCTTCTGCAAATATAGATCATTAGTGCCAACATTATCGCTAGAAAAAAAACTACTCAGTTGTATTTGTTCTTGTTTTAAGTACTCTTGAAATGTACTATATGGAGACTCATTACTAACAGTTACACCATACTCTATTTCATCATTAGATCCAAAATACAAACCCAGTTTAGGTCGCTGATCATCTACTCCTATTCCCTGCTTGAGTCGAGTTGGCTCATCATCTTGAAATGGTCTAGAGCTGATCATTAGTAACCTCTAGTTTTCTTTTGTCTTCTTGGTAGGTTCTTATCTGACTTTTGTTTACTATCATACTGACAAGTTCCGTCATCGATAGTAGCTAATGAGTTATAGTTAATAGCTAGCGTGTCCGTACATCCGGGTATTAGATCTGGCTCGGGATCTGGAATCGTTACATCTTCTTGTTGAGTTTCTTCTTCCATTTCCTGTACCTCTTCTGTTACTTCATCTACTATATCTCGTGTTGCAGTTAGATCTAATGTGATTGGTATGACTGAATCCGTTGGAGCTAAATCCTCAATTGTAATTGTTCTAATGCTTATAGGATCTATGTCGGTAGTAATAAAGGTTTGATTATTAGTATTGATGTTATGTTGTTTAGTTGTCTCTACAGTAAATGTCTTGGGTAGTAAAGTTTGTTCAACAGTTATTGTAGTTTGTCCTTCTTGTAGTTGAATATCAGCTTCACCCAAACCTATCAAAGTAGGTAATTCACCGGGTACATTTGCTGCAAGTGGTCCAAAGCCTTCAATTTGAGGAGGACTGATAACTGTAAAATTTAAACTTATGTTTTCTACAATAGCATTTTGAGCTTGGTTGGGAATATCATCTATGGTGGGAAAAGATATTTCAAACTCTGCAGGTGTAAAACTAATAGTAGCTTTACCCCAATCCACACTATTGGTTACTGGATTGTTATCTAGATCTGTCGGTGGAATTAATATTGTTATTTCTTCCACATTGTTACTGATCAACATTCCTCGTTCACCTTCAATATTTATTCCTCTGTTGATGCCTGTTGTGGAAGTCTGTCCGAACATGTAATCATTATCTCCATTTGGTATTGGACGGATAGTTAGTTCTTGACCGGTCACGACTGGTACGTTGACTGCATATCCATCAGAAAAATCTAGAAGTGTTCCATCTACCTCTATACCATCTTCACCACCACCAATGTTTTCTATTCTCAATAAAGTAGGTTGTCCCAATGACATAGCCTGACGAGCAAACACTTCTTTACCTCTATACGATTCGGGTAGAGGCGAGTCAAATGTTACAGTGTTGTTATTAACATATGTTCCCATACCAAGATCAAGTTCTCCAATTGTAATTATAGATTTGGTCGTTGTTGAATTAAAATAATCTATTGATACTAAAATGCCATTAGTGTTATAATACACACCAGGAGTTCCAAGAGTCAATAATTCTGAAGTATTTTCTGAATTAAATGTTGCTGCTAGTCCATCTAAACTTATCGTAGCGGTAGCATTAGGATCTGGAAATATACACGTTCCATCCTCAAAGGTTGCATCTGGATTATAGTTAGTAGCTGTAGGAGCTAAGCAGCCTCCCAAATTCAATGGAGGAGGTGGACTATTGGAAGTTTCCCCAGTAACCGTATCTACTGTAACTGCTGTATCGGCTAGTTCTTCTGGTTCCTCTCCTATCTTATATCCAAGACCTCGTAAGAGTTCGGAACGGCCTATCACTTCTACTTTTAGTTTAGACCCCTTGTTGCTATCACTAGTATACGAATCAGGATCACATACATATGTGTTACTATTATCTTCCGTTGGGATTCTTTCTGAACATTTCCACTTCCAGTAATCCGGATCAACTGTTGGTACTGAATGGTCTTCATTTCTTGTGGGATCATAATTTGCTACTATAAGAAACCATTCATTTAATTTAACGGGTATGGTAGTGTATGGTAACAACCACTTCTCCGAGTCCCAACCTAATGCTGGTTGGTATGCATCCTGCAAACCCTGTTCTTGATAATTCCTAACGGGTTGATTATTTTCAAAATCATATAACGCCGCCGCAAATTCTTCAGGATTAGATTTTTTAAAATTTAAACCTGAGTTATTATTTTGTCCAGAGTAATGTCCATGTTGTGAATCTCTAAGAAGATTGTTTTCGTCCCTAACGAGTAGTCTTACAAATCTTGCTCTTGTTTCATCGCCGGGAAATAAGTTCATACCCCTATCATAAGATTCCTCACCAAAGGTCTTTCCGTTTCCCGTACTGGCTAATTCATCTCGACCCAGTGTATAGGTTTCTAATCTAAAACCGTATGGTGAGTTATTTCTAATTGGATTACCAAAGTTAAATAGTGTACCAGATGATACTTTATCTAAAAATTTTACCCACATTGATATTGTAAATCCTTCACGTCTCCACACAGGATCGCTTGGATTGTTTCCTATCAATCCTACATCATTGCCAGTTTGGCTTCGTACTACTATACCCTGATTAAGATTTCTTATTTGTAAATAACCCTGAGATGTAGATTCATATTCAGGTCTAGTATCCTCCACGCTGATACTGGGCTGACTCTGTGGAAAGAAATTACTCACTATATCATTACTTAGCCACTCAAGAGATTTGTCGGCATTGTCTCCATCTTCACTGGATTGTTGCCATGTAATGTATTTGTTTTCTTCTGCAGCTTGATTCGTTGTGTTTGATATATCGTATAGCGAGCTGTAGTTGTTTGATTCATTAGGATCGATTGTATCTGTTACACCATCTTCGTCTGCATCTATAACAGCCCCAGTATCTACAGGTACTACTGGTGGTCGTAGTTGTTGATATTCTGCAAAGAAATTATTTATTCTTTCTTGACGACTTGTAGTGGGAGGTAACAATTCAAATATAGTATCATCTAATACCGTCTTAGCTTTATCGGGATCTATAGGTCTAAATGTTTCCTGAATATCAACAAATTGGTTCAAGTGTGATGATATAGCCTGTACGTCTATTTCTAAAGTACTTTGTGATAGACCAAAAATAATTCTTATGAAGGTACCACCTCCCTCTTGATCCGACTTATCAAAAAATTCAAATCTCAATGATTGTGGATCAACAACTGCAGCCGTAGTGTTGGGATTAGCACCATTAGGATACATTTTGTCGTATATCTGCTGCACCACATCTCGTGATTCATCCAAGTTACTTTTGTACTCAGATTGATACAGCAATAGTTTATCCGTGGACTCTCTACCTCGTTGTATAGTTCCCGCTTTCACTGTCTTTTGTAGACTTGATAAATTTGTAGTTTGTGTGACAGTTTTTATTTCTTCAGCATGCTCCACCAGTAAGTTGGACAATATCCCAGCTATGTTTTCTTTTTCTCTTGCAATACCAGCGGCAAATTCTTGATCTATATACGAACAAGTACCATTATCTCTGTTTGCCAAGTTGTTAAAATTTAAAGCATTTCTATCTGTACAGCCTTGTATTAGTGGAGTGGTGGCTCCACAGTCACCATCTCGTTGAAAATTAGCAAATGGATTAAACTCTAGCACATCAATATTTGTACACCCAAACACTACAGCTTGGGAACAAGACCCATCGTCATAATCAGCTACGTAACCTTGAGTGTAGAATTCTAAGAAAGCATTGTTGGTGCACCCTGGATTAAAGTAGCAGGAACCATCATCTATACAGGATATAATACTTAATTTCATACGTTGTAGCTACCTCCTCGAGTTGCATTTAGTGCTCGTCGTGAATCCCTTGGTCCTCGTCTTGAATCCTTTGGTCCTCGTCTTGAATCCCTCACATTTTTAAGATTTTCGACAAATGATCCGGCTCCTTGAGTTGAAGCTGGCATGAGGTTTATAACCAATATAGGTGATTGTGTTGTAGGATCCTCTCCTACCTCTTGTATGTTAAATACACGTTGTTTATTTTGTAAGTTGGTATCTGTCATTTCTACATAGTTGTTAAGTAAATAATTATATCTTTCAGTACCCGACATGTTAGATATCAAGGATAGAGTATCTAAATTTCCACTAGTTGCTACTAGACGTACTTTACTAAGTGATTCGTCTGAGTGTTTTGATAACACTTCATATCCATCAGATGAGATCTGAGGTATTAGATCCGTATTGGTACATGTGTTATTAACGGCATCTTGTTGAAAACAACCATAATCAAAATATTTACACGATCCGTCAGACTCATTTGCACCAACAATAGTATATAAGCCACTGTTATTTAGTTGAACTGAATACTCTCCCGAAAAGTTGTACGCTATTGGGTCCATACATCCAGGAATTGTAAACACACACGAGCCATCTTCCCTAGATGAATTTGGATTGTAATTATCTGCTCTGGGATCTAGGCATCCAGGCGTAGGTAGTGCTCCTCCAACACCACCAATAAAACCTCCACCCAAACTTTGAATTGTGGATGGTGGTGCATCTGGTATAGTTATTGTGATTGGGGGAGTGCTTGGTTGAGTTGTTGTCGTCCTCACGGGATTCAACCCCAATAGGTTTTTTTGATCACTTGATCGCTTTGTTATCTCTGATATCAATTGAGGTGTAGAGAAATCCCTCACTTGTATTGGTTCGTTTATCCTCATTGGAGATTTTACCACCTGGACAGGTTCTGGTTCAGTTAGTAGTCCTTCATCATCTAAAGGTTCTTCGACAACTTCATTAATAGTTGACACGATTGGTTCAGTTGGAGGTGCTACTGTAGTGGGTGTGATTGTCATAGGTGCAATGGGTGGAGCCTCTATTTCACCACTACTTAAATCTACAAGAGGAGGTACATATGGATCATATTCCATCTCTAGATATTCTTCTAAAGCTAACTGATCTCTTGCACGTTGATTCTCAAGAGCTACTTTTCTATCCTCTTGCATAGCTTTGAAATCAGGATCTTGTTTTCTATCCCGGTTATTTTGACCGGTCACAAAACCTCTTCCGAAT
>Ga0070747_1000455_pt1 | contig 20588 bp, 25 predicted proteins | sample VirMetDEL_Mar_31_FD_77321 | JGI IMG/M metagenome (GOLD analysis project Ga0070747, IMG submission 77321) | Aqueous microbial communities from the Delaware River and Bay under freshwater to marine salinity gradient to study organic matter... | ecosystem: Environmental > Aquatic > Marine > Coastal... | reverse complement strand
GTCAGATTTTTACGTTTGCCATTTTGGGAGGGGGGGGGTTAAATACTTAATATATAAATACAAAATAATGAAACCGAAAATAATATATAATACCAGGATTTTAAAAGCCTGGCCGTTTAAAAGGATCGGCGCGATCGTGTTATGGCCTTTTATAATATTACGCAAAGAGTACAAAGGGACTGGCCACGGCGCCCGCGTTTTAGTGCACGAAAAAATACACTGGGCCCAGGTAACCGAGCTTTACGTAATACCGTTTTACATATTATATGTTTTAAACTTTTTTTATAACCTGGTTACCCTTAATCCTAATCCGTACAAAAATATAATCTTTGAGCGGGAAAGTTTTAAAAACCAGGATAACCCCCATTACTTAACCACGCGCAAAAAATTTGCGTTTTTAAAATTTTAATTTATGGAAATAATTGGCAAGGGATCCGGCTCGGATCTCATTACAACGTTACCAAAACCGCCGGGCTTTTTTGATGCGGCGAGTAAACGATATTATAAAGAGATCGGCCGGGTATTAATTACGGCCAAAGTTTTAAAGCGTATACATATTAAAAGCCTGGAAATGCTGGCCACGAATTGCGCCCAATGGGAATGGTCGGTAAAAGCCATTTCAGAAAAAAACAAACAGCTCCCAGGGCGCGGGTTTATGCAATTATACAGCACGGGCGCGACTAATTTAAGTACCGAGCTAATCATAAAACGGGACGCGGAAAAAGCTATGAGGGATAACCTGGCGGCTTTTGGTATGGATCCGCAAAGCGAGAAAAAACTGGCTAAAGATATCGATCCGGCCCAGGGCGATCTCTTTGCTGGCTTTATGGCTAAAAAAAACGGATAACCGCGCTTTTTGTTTAACGTATTTATTATGGGTAATAAATTACTTAAACAACGAACCGCGTTTTATGGAGATCCCCCAGGAGCTCGCGAGCTCCGTCCCTTTTAAATATGCCGCCCAGGTAAAAGCGGGCGAGATCGTAACCGGCAAAAAGATACAGCTGGCGATCGATCGGTTTTACTCCTGGATCCAGGACGCGGATCGTAAGGGGTACGTCCTGGACCACGCGGCCGGGATGCACGTAATCGAATTTTTTCCGCTTTTTTTAAAACATACAAAAGGCGAGCACGGCGGTAAGGCGTTCCATTTATCGCCATACCAACAATTTACTTTATACAATATTTTCGCCTGGAAAAAACGAACCGCCACCGGCCAGCTGGTGCGGGTTATAAAAACGGTTTACGAAAAAGTCGCCCGTAAAAATGGTAAGACGGCGGTCCTGGCTGGCCTGGGGTTGTATTGCCAGGCGTGCGACGGCGAGCAAGGTCCGCAGATCTATATCGGCGCCACCAAAAAAGAACAGGCTTTTATTTGCTGGGAACAGGCGAAAGAGTTTATAAACACCTCGCGGGAGCTCCGCCTGGCTGGCTTTGTCCCGTTCCAGCGCGAGCTCCGGACCCCGGAGAATAACGGCGTTTTTCGATACCTGGGCGCGAACAGCCCAACAATGGACGGCCTTAACCCGTCCCTTTCGATAATTGACGAATACCACGCCCATAAAGACGATACGGTTCGGGAGGTTTTGGAGTCCGCAATGGGCGCCCGCCTGGAGCCGCTTATCTATATAATAACCACCGCCGGGACCAATGTCGCCAGCTTTTGCAAACTTTACGAGGATGTGGCGACCGAGATCCTGGAGGGAACCAAAGAGGACGATAGTACTTTTTTAATGATCCACGACCTGGACCCAGGGGACGACTGGGAGGATCCCGAAAACTGGAAAAAAGCAAACCCAAACCTCGGTATCTCGGTTAAATATGATTATTTAGAGGCGGAATTTACCAAAGCAAAAAACCAGCCGAGCAAATCCCCGAATTTTAAAACGAAACACTTAAACCAATGGGTCGACGCGCCGGAGATATGGATCCCCGGCGAAATATGGCGCGCGAATAAAGTCCAGGAGATCCCGCCGGAGGCGTTTACAAAATACGGAAGTTATGCGGCCGTGGATCTATCGACGACGACCGATTTAACCGCTTACGTTATTTTAAGCGAGCCGGATCCCGAGGGGGTCCGCTATTTAAAACCGTATTTTTTTTGTCCCCTGGATACGATCGACCGCCGGAGCAAAGAGGACCGGGTACCGTATCGATATTGGTACGACGCCGGCCTTTTGATCGCGACGCCTGGGAATACCGTCGATTATGAGCTGGTCCAGTCGAAAATCCTGGGCACGTATTACGAGAACGGCGTTAATAGGGTCGAGTTCGACCAATGGAACGCCGCGCAAATGGCGAACTATCTCCAGGGCGAGGGCTTAAATATTTCGTTTTTCTCCCAGGCGATCGGAAATATCTCCAGCCCTACAAAAGAATTTTATCGCCTGGTTTATGCGGGAAAAATTAAACACGATGGTAACCCAATACTGGACTGGATGCTCGCGGGATGCGTCGTAATTAGGGACGCGAACGATAATATAAAAGTCCACAAAGGTAAATCCAACACCAATATAAAACGGGTCGATGGGATTATCGCCTCGATTATGGCTTTAGGCGGTTCCTTATCGATCGAAAAAACAAACGAAAGTAAATATAACAGCTTAACAGTCGAGCCCCTGGAGGCCGATACAGAAACACCTTAATAAATGGATTTAAACGACCAAAACCTTACGCTTAATATCGCCCGCCAGTTAGGAAACCGCGAGGGCTTTTTTCAATTTTATTTTAAAGAGCTCGGCCGTTATAACGATGGCCTCCCGGTGCACCGGACCAACGTCGAGGCTTTTAATTATGTAAACGATTTACACCTGGATTATTTCGGGGAGTATAGATATAGCGGATACGATAGTTTTCGGAAACAATTAAAAACGATCGATAAAACCCGTTAATTAATGAAAGACAGTCTAAAAATAATCGGGATTATCCTGGCGACGTTCGCCCTGGCTTTTATTACCTCGTTACTCCTGGAGCTGGAGCTGGTCCGCTCGGCCTGGATCCGGATGGCCCTGGTTTATCTCCTGGTAATTTTCGAGCTCGCGATCGGTGCGGCCGCTTTTTGGATCTCGATCCAGGATTTAAAGCGTAAACGGTAACCATTTAAACACTCTTTTTTAGTTATATGTTATATATTATTATATAATAATGTATAACAATGTATAAATATTGTATATATTTACAACGTCGGGCGGAGGGACCGCCTCGACAGAAAAACGTAAATATCTCAAAATGAGCACATTAACACAAAAAACCACCAAAAAAAAGAAATTAACCCTAGAATTAATTATTGAATATGCCCAAAAAAACGGCCTCCGATACGACGCTTACACGCCATTTACGGATCGCTGGGGCGAATTATTTTTTAATGAGCCCGCAAATGTCGGAATTGAATTAAAAAAAAATGTATGGTTTTGGTTCGAGATTTATCCAAAAATTGAGTTTAGCGACGAAACCGGCGAAACATATAAATATTGGGACCCGTCGGCGTATGTTTTTTTTCAACAGCGATATAATTGTAATAACGGCCATATAATGAAATCGTTTAAACAAGGATATAAAGCGCAATTAGAAATTTTAAATAATTAATAACCGGCCCCTCCGGGGGCCTTTAAATAATACTATAATGGGAAAATTACCAAAAGCGTTAAAAAATAGAATTGAGGAAGTTAATACCCTTTTATCCGAGGTAGATAAAAAGGATATCCTGGTTTACAGTTATTTCGGCGGCACCTGGCCGGAGGAAATCGACACGGCGAAACCTATAAAAGTGGGCGATCGTTTTGTTTGGGATTATACCAGTTTTACCTCGATCGAGCGATATAATATAAACGACGCGCTCGCAATGGCAGATTTTAAATACAATTTAACCCACGTTAAAAGAGCTTTAAAAAAAGCCCTTTTAGAGGCTTAATAAAATAATAACCGGCCCCTCCGGGGGCCTTTAAAATTTAAAAAATGGAATTATACCATATAATAATCGAAAGTATTTTAATAATCGCCGGGATCCTGGCGGTTATATTAATGGTCCGATCGTTTTACGATCTAAAAGCAAGCCGCCGCGAGCTCCAGGAATTAAAAACCCCTAAAAACCCCAAAAATGTATAAAAATATTATAATGGTAACCGATCCCGCTGGCCAGGTAACGGCCTGGGGATCCTTAACGGACGTATGCCGAGCTTTTAATTTGCCTTACCATAGTTTAAAAGCTAAAAAATACCCGATACTTATAAATAGCCACGCCCTAATTAAAGCCCCTTTTAGGCCGTTTTAGCGCCTTTTATACATTTTTATATAAAAATGTACCAAAGATCCACAAAAGCCCCTTTACGGGGCTTTACTTTTGTTTAGAACTTATACAAAGGGCTTTTATGAATTTATTTAATAAAGCGGTTTTATCTTTGGTTAATCGATCGGCGGGATCCTTATCCGAGTATCCGCCCCTTTTTAATTATCCGGGCGCTTTGTCCACCACAAAAGAGGGTAAAAAAATAAACCATAACAGCGCTTTTAAAATCTCGGCCTTTTGGGGCGGGATTAATACGATCGCGAATAGCCTGGCCCTTTTGCCAAAAAGTATATATAAAGCAACCGACAAAGAACGAACGCGCGCCACCGCCCACCCGGTAGACTATTTAATACACTCCGAGCCGAGCGAATTAATGACGGCGTTTAGTTTTTGGTTTACGATGGCGGTATCGCTCTTAGTCCGTGGTAATGCGTACGCGCTTATTACCCGAAACGCCTCCGGGCGGGTGCTGGATTTTCGATACCTGGACCCCACCCAGGTAAACCCGGTTCTATATGAGGGCGCGCTTTATTATAAATACGGCGACCAGGTACTTAACGCGATGGAGGTAATCCATTTAACAAATTTTACGTTAAACGGAATATATGGCCGTTCGGTCCTGGAGTATGCCGCCGATAGTATGGGGATTTCCCTGGGGTCTATGGAATACGCCGCCAATGCGTACAGCGATCGCGGAGTAAGCTATGGCGTTTTGGAAAGCGACCAGGAGATTAACGATATCGGGCGTAAAAACTTAAATACGATCTTTAATAACGCCATGAATAACGGCGATAAGTATAAACTGGCAATTTTCGACGAGGGCCTAAAATACAAGTCCATTACATTAACACCCTCCGAAAGTAAATTTATCGAGGCCCAGGCCCAGGGAGTCGAGGACGTGGCCCGCTGGTTATCGATCCCGCTCCATAAATTACATACAAAAGGCGAGGGCGGGTATAATTTTCTTGTACAAATGTCCATAGAATATTTGCAAACGGCGGTTATGCCGATCGGTCAAAAAATTAAGGAAGAACTGGAGCGGAAAGTTTTAACGCCCCAGGAACGGAAAGCCGGGTATTACGTACAATTAAATTATAAAAAGCTCCTGGAGGCGGATCCAAAAGCCCGCGCCCAGTATTATAAGGATATGGTTTTTATGGGGGCAATGTCCCGGAATGAAGTCCGCGCCCTGGAGGATTTTAACCCTTTCGAGGGCGGCGATGAATTTTTACAAATGTCCAATTTAATGAACCCCGCGCAAATCGATAACACTTTAAAAAATGAATAAAAAAATAACACGCGCCGCCCAGGTAACCCCTGGATCGGTAGATATTGAAAGCCGGACCGCCGAGTTTATTATCTCGTCCGAGTCGGTCGATAGTTATAATACGGTATTTCTGGCGGATCGCTGGGATTTTACCAGGTATACAAATAACCCCGTCGTAAGTTATAACCACAATACCAGCGGCGGAGATCCGGATTTTATAATCGGGACCAGCGAGATCTCCAGGGATGGCGGTAATATCCTGGCAAAAGTAACTTTTGAGCCAGCGGACGAGAACCCGCTCGCGGAGAAAATACTCCGAAAGGTATCGCGCGGCACATTGCGCGGGGCCTCGGTAGGCGTAACGGTAAGCGGTGGCGAATGGGGCGACCCCGATAAAGGACAAGATCCGGAGGTATTATATTTTTCCGGCCAGGAGCTCCTAGAGTGGTCCGTTGTAAATATCCCGTCAAATCCCGACGCGCTTTTAAGAAACGCGGAGGCGATTAATGAGATCCGCGCGGAAATTACGCCGGATCCAGTAAAAAAAGAATTAAAAAGAGCGAGCCGTTTCGGTGCTCAAATTACTATTAATAAAAACAAGTTTTAAAATGAAAAAATTAATTGAATTACAGCAAGAGCGGCAAGCCGAAATAAATGCCCAGGAGGTCCTTTTTGCAAACGTAGAAAAAGAAACGCGGGCGTTTACTGACGAGGAAACAAAAACCTTTGACGGCCACCAGGTAAAAATCGACGCTTTGAGCTCGGAGATAGTTCGCGCTGAAAAAATGGAAGCTAATCGCAAGATCGCAGTTTCTCGGCAAGCGGCTCCAGTAGCGGATCCAACGCTTAACGACGGCGAAAAAAACGAGGCGGCAAAAATAGCTAAACGTTTTTCTATAACCCGCGCCCTTTCGTTGGCAAAAGGCGGCAAAAGCCTGGACGGTATCGAGGCCGAGATCTCGGCGATCGCCCTGGCAGAAAATGAGCGCGCCGGAGTAAAAACCGACGAGAATGCAAGCGTACATATTCCGAGTTTTATCGCTAGGGCTGACGCCCAAACGGTAACCGAGGATACGGCTGGTTATGGAGGTGCGACAGTTGTATCCCAGGCGCCGATCGCACAAAGCGGATTTACTCCGAAATTATTTTTACAGGAATTAGGGGCGACCCGTTTAGCTGGTTTAACCGGTGGCGATATCCCGCTCCCAGTTTTTAACGATTATGATTATACTTGGTTATCTGAAACCGCGGCCATTACTAGCCAAAAGAAAGCGATTGCTGGCCCAACATTAAGCCCGAACCGTTTAGGCGCCGCGGTGCCTATCTCTAATCGTTGGTTAATGCAGTCTAGCGTCGGCGATGCTATGATTATGGCTAAAATCGGCAAAGGATACGATAACGCTTTACAGTCGGCCGCTATTAATGGCGCCGGAACCGGTAACACTCCCGAGGGGATCCTTAACAACGCGGGGACGTTAGTATCCGCGATTTTAACGTCCGCCGGCGATGCTACTTGGTCGATGATGGTCGAGCTCCAGGGATTGATCGAGGCCGCCAATGCCTCCGGGTCTAGTTTGGCCTATTTAATGGATCCGGGACTAAAAGCCGCTTTAAAAACGATAACAAAAGACGCCGGAAGCGGTCGCTTTTTAATGGAGGGGAATATGGTCGACGGAATAAATGCGTTTTCGACGAGCTTGGTACCGGAATTAACTGGCCAAAAGGCCCTAATATACGGGGATTTCTCCCAGTTATTTATCGGAGAATGGGGAGCGATCTCTTTGGTCGTGGATCCTTACAGCAGATTAAAAGAGAATAGTATCGAGGTCGTGGTTAATGCCCACGCCGACGTAGCTATCGCCCAGCCGACAGCGTTCGCGGTTAATAAATTTATAAACGGTTAAAAAATAGTGTGTTTATTAATTGGTTAATATGATAAGGGCCCGCCGCGAGGGCGGGCTTTTTTCTTATCCTTTAAAAATTAAACCAATGGCGGAGAAAATACCAAAGCCACGTAAAAAAGCGGCTCCTAAAAATATCAATGTTACAATTTTAAAACCGGTGGCCGGCGAGTTTTTACTCCCTTTTAATATCGGGCAAAAAGTAAGTTTACCCGCGTCCCAGGCCGACGAAATGATCGCCCGGGGTTACGCTGAAAAATCAAAATAAAATTATGGGGTATTATATAGACAAAGGGACTTTTTTACCCGCGGCCCAGCCGGTTAGTTTTGACCTGGCGAAAGCAAATAGTAATATCGAAACCGCCGAGGCGGATCCCTTGCTTAAATTAAAGCTCGACGCGGCCCATATAGAGGCGGAGAATTACCTGGGGCGCTTAATTATCCAGCGTAATATCGTCCTGGGCTTTGATGCCTGGAGCGAAATAAACGAGCTCCCGATCGGGCCCTTAACCATTTCGGGGATATCATATAAAGATACGGCCGGGGATACGGTCGTCCTGGATCCAGGAAATTATAAAATAAATAACACCGTAAACGATATGGTCCAGGAGGTAATTTTTACCCTGGACGATCTCCCGGAGCTTTACGATGCCCGTTATCCGATTACGATAACCGGGATCGCTGGGTTAAAAGAAACCCCGGCCCCTATAAAGGAGGGTATCCTTTTAATATTTTCCGCGAATGAGTTATATCGGGAAGATATGCCGTTAAAAATGAACCGATCGAGCCGCGCGAGATTGCGGCCGTATAGACTCCGATAAATGATATACCAGGTAAACAGCGGCGAGCTTAACGTCCGGATCGGGATTTATTCCAGGGCCACCACAAAAGGACCGACGGGAGAAAGCTCCCAGGCGGAAACCTTACTTTTTGATCGCTGGGCGAAACGGATCGACGGCGCGACGAGCGAGGCCGAGGACGGCCAGCTGGTAGCGGTAACGAGTACGAGCTTTGTAATACGCTGGGATCCCCAGGTAATGGCCTCGAATAAAACGGGGTTATTTCTCCGGGATATCGATGGGGATTTTGAGGTAAAAGGGATAACGCTGGTTGATGCGCGCCGTCGCTGGTTAGAATTAAAAACCGTACGCCGTGGCTAGTTTAAAACCGTTTGAGATCGAGGGCTTTAAAGAGCTGAACGAAAAAATAAAACGCCTCCCGGATAGGGTAAAGCGTAAGGAGATCCTGGCGATCCAGCGGCGCCTAGCTAAACCAATACAGGCGGCGTATGCTGGCAACCTCCCGAAAAAAGGGGGGACCCTGGCCAAATCGGTCGCGATAAAATCGGTATCGGCGCGGCGCTCCGGAGGTAACCCGGCGATCGAGATCGTCCCAGGTAAGCGCGGTAAAAACGTCGCTTTTTATAAGTTTATGGTCGTCCCAAAAGGGACCCGTCTGGAACGTGGAAGCCGCAAGGGATTAAATACAGTAACGCCAGCGGCAAGGGATCGAACCCTGGCCAAAGCTGGAGGGATAGCGGCCCGAGCGGCGGAGCTTAAAGTCGCAAAATACATACAAAAGAAAATAAATACTTTATGAATAACGCCGCGACCTTTATTAATAATATGCTCCAGGATAGCGCGGAGCTCCAGGCTGTAATTAATGGCGCCCATTATTGGGAGCTCGCGGACGAGGGGGTTATCGAGCCTTTTATTACGTTTTCCCTGGCGGAGAACCGAGCCGCAACAAAGAGCGGGCTCGCAGAATACGAGGTAAAAATATCGATATGGGCGGAGTCCTTAACCAAAGCGGGGGATATATATCCCCTGGTTAAAGAGGCGGCAAGAGTAAAAAATATATTATTCCGGGGCGCCGCCACCGGTTACACGGATGGCGAGGCGCAAACGGCTTTTTTGAGAATAGACTTTAACTTTAAACTAAGAAATTAAAAAATGGCAAACGAGGCAGTATTATCGGGCAATTTACGCCTAAACCTAAACAGTAAAACGATTTTTGACGCGACGGATTGCTCGCTTACACTATCGCGAGAAACGAAACAAAGAGCGGCCACAAAAGACACGGCGGCCGGAGCGAGTACAAAAGGGACGCGCACCTGGACCGCTGGCTATAATGGCCTGGCGATACACGCGAGCGACGGGATCGGTACGCATGATTTCGCGGCGCTCTTTGATCTATGGAAAGACGACACGAATACGTTAATCGCGGTACAATTTGCGCCGGACTCGGGCGACGCCGCGGCGGAAGTTTACGAGGGAAACGCAATTATAACGGAATTATCCGGCTCTTTTAATGTCGACGAAGATGGTACTATCTCGATGACCTTAACGGGATCGGGCGAGATTAACAAAGTTTAAAAGCTCCGGCGGGAATGAAAAAAACAGTTTTTAAAGTAGGTAAAAAACCGTACCAATTAAAGTACGGTTTTGGGGCGATCCGATTATTAACGGCGAGCTGGGGGCTTAAAACGATGGCCCAGGTAGGCGGTAAAATTAACGAGGTGGTTAAAAGCCTCCAGGGAAGCGACAGCGATATCGATATCGAGGCGATCGGTTCCCTGGTCGATATCGTCCTGGCGGGAATTTATAACCAGGATAAAGAGCTTACGGGTTCCCTGGATCCCGACGCGGTGGCGACCTCCCTCCTGGAGGATCCGGCCCAGTTGGTTCCGGTACTCCAGTTACTAGCGGAGTCAATGCCGCAACCAAAAGCCGCGCCCAGCCCTAAAAAGCCGGGAAAGTAGACGGCGCCGAGCCCGAGCTCCTGGATCCCCAGGGAATGGACTGGGACGCCCTGGAGGTTACCGCCCTGGGAGTTTTACAAATGACCGAGCGGGAGCTTTACGAAATAACCCCGCGGGCGTTTTATAATAAACTGGAGGGCCACCAGCAAAAGGATCGGGACCAATGGGAGCGAACCAGGTATACAATGTGGGCGGCGCTTTTACCGCATACGGGTAAAAATAAAGCCCTCCAATTAAAGGACGTACTCCCGTTTCCCTGGGATGGCGCCGCCGCTCCGAAAAAGGACGTAAAGCTCCAGGAGCGGATCGAGCGAAAAAATAAAATATGGGAGAACCTGGACCGGCGGCGCCAGGATAAAAACAGCGAATAAATGGCAAGTATAGCGGATATTAAAATTTTATTTAAAGCTGATTTAAAACAGTTTAGCAGTCAAATGCAAAACGCCCAGCGGTCCCTCGGGAAGTACGGGAAAAACCTCCAAAAGGTCGGCGCGGGTTTAACCCTGGGAGTTACCGCCCCTTTGTTGGCTTTTGGCGCCGCCGCTCTTAAAAGCTGGGACCTCCAGGCGAAAGCCCTGGCCCAGGTCGAAAGGGGTTTAATAAGTACGGGTAACGCCGCCGGTTTTACTAGTAAAGAGCTCCAGGGGATCGCGAGCGGCCTCCAAAATGTAAGCCTTTTCGGCGACGAGGATATCCTTAAAAATGCGACCGCCCAGTTATTAACGTTTACCAATATCGCCGGCACGCAATTTGAGCGGACCCAAAAGGCGGCGCTGGATCTAGCGACCCGCCTCGATGGCGATCTTAAAAGCTCGGCGATCCAGTTGGGCAAGGCGTTAAACGATCCGGTCGCGAATTTATCGGCTTTATCTCGCTCGGGGATCCAGTTCTCCCAGGAGCAAAAGGCTGTAATTAATAGCCTGGTAAAAACGAACCAGCTGGCCGCCGCCCAGGATATTATCCTGGGGGAGCTCGAGGCACAATATGGCGGCTCCGCGGAAGCGGCCGCAAAGGCTGGCCTCGGTCCGTTAAAACAATTATCGAACGCCCTGGGGGATTTATCGGAAGATTTTGGGGCGATCCTGGGGGAGTATTTACTCCCTTTTGTGGCGAAATTAAAAGAAATGGCCGCCAATTTTTCCAGCGTATCGCCGGCGACTAAGAAATTTATCGTAATACTGGGCGGAGTCGCGGCCGCCGTTGGTCCGTTGTTGGCCCTGGCGGGTACAATTTTACCGGCTATCGGTGCGGGCTTTGCCTTTTTGACGGGTCCGGTCGGCCTGGTTATTGCCGCCCTGGTGGCGGTCGGAGCTGTAATTTATAAATATTGGGATCCTATAAAGGCGACCCTAGTCGATATCGCTAATTATTTCGTCGATCTATATAACGAAAGCCTGGTTTTTCGGGTGGTGGTTGAAGCTATAACCACCACGTTTAAAAACCTTTGGGAGGTCGGTAAATTTGTTTTCGGAGTCCTGGGGACGTTGATCGCCTCGGTCGCGGAAAACATAAAAAATACCTTTAGTAATATCGGCGATATCGTAAAAGCGGTTTTAACTGGAAATTTTAAAGCGATCCCGTCGCTCCTGGCGAAAAACTTTAACGAGTCCGCCGACGGGTTTAAGGGGTTTATTAAAAAAGTGCAAAAGGATTTTGGAGGTTTAAAAACAACGATTTCCGACAATATAGGCGACGGGATTAATAACGTCCTGGGCCGTAAAAAATACGAGTTAAAAGCTGAAAATATAAACACCGCCGCGCTGGAGGATAAAGTCGCGGACGCAGTTAAAAAGGGGCTGGATAAAGGGGCAAGCGGGCCGGATCTGACGCCGACACAAAAAAAAGTACAAAGTTTATACGCCCCGGCTGGCCTCCGGGATCTAGGTACGGAGCTCCCGACCGCCCCCGCGGATTTCGACAAAGTTTTTGATGGCGCGGGGCAAAAAATGGCCGAATTTGAGGGCCGCCTAATCGATTTTAACGAGAATACCGGGGCGATCCTGGCCGATACCGTGAGTACGTTCGTCGTAGGATTTACCCAAATTATCGCGGGGATCGCGACCGGTACCGCTGGCCTGGGGGATATCGCTGGCCTTTTATTAAATACAATGGGAGATCTAGCGACCCAGCTCGGGAAGTCGGCGATACAAATCGGGGTTACAATGCAAGCCTTAAAATTTGCTTTTAAAACGCCGTTCGCCGCGATTGCCGCGGGGGCGGCCCTGGTATTGTTGGGCGCCTTATTAAAATCGGCCTCCGGTAGTTTTGCCGGGAATTTTGCCCAGGGTGGTATTATCCCAGGGAGTTCGTTCTCGGGCGACCGATTAACGGCGGGGGTAAATAGTGGCGAGCTGATCCTTAACGTCGCCCAACAGAAAAAAGTCGCCGGCGCTTTACAGCGTCGCGACAGCCAGGCGATAAACGGAACGCTTACGGCGGACGGCCGAATGTTAAAAGTGCTTTTAAATAATGTCGATAATTATAATAACCGGGTAAGTTAATGGCGGATTATTCTATAAATATATACGATAATAATAACCTGGAGGCGAGTACGGTCCTGGAGTTTGCCGAGCGGGACAGCTTACGGCTCCGCTGGAACGGCGGCGACAAAATAAAAACGATTATAGGCTCGGATCTCTTTTTTAAAATGGAGGTAACGAATTTTCAAGATGGTTATTTCTCGCACCTTTACACAAACGACGAACGTCGATATAATGTAACGATCCAGGATGAGGGTAATAATGCGATCGTATGGGCGGGCCATATTTTACCGGACCAATATCGCGAGCCTTTTGTAAATGGCGCCTTTTTTGTGGAATTTGTGGCGACCGATGGCCTGGGCGCTTTAAAAGACCAGGAGCTCCCGGAGGCTTTTTATAGCGGCGAGCATACGCTGGCGGCCATTTTGGCCGAGGCGTTAAAACTTACGGGCCTGGAACTGGAGTTGATCGTATCCCCGGCGATCGCCAATATAAAAAATACCCGCCTGGACCAGCTGTATATTAATGCCGGTATTTTTGATGGGGACGAGCGGGACGATGCGTATAAAATAATTACGACGATTTTGGAGGCGTCCCTTTCATGTATTTTTCAAGAGGGCGGCGCCTGGCGTATTTATGGCCATAATAAAAGAAACGTTTTACAATTAGATTACCAGGTATACGATACCGCTGGGATCTATATCGGGGACCAGTCGCTCGCGAAAGCAATAAAACAACGAACTTTTTTATACGAGCCCGCGGTCGAGGTGGTAACGCCCAGGAAAACGGTCCGCGCTTTTTATGATCTTACGCCCAAAGTAATAAACCCCGACGTTTATAAAGTTAAAAATAAGGGTTACACGCTTTTAAATATTCCCGCGCTTACAGTAAGCCCCGACTGGATTTATACAAGTGTCGGTTATACCGCAAAATATGATCCAAAAGACGGCCAGGTTTTTCTCGATGTCGTGGGCCAGGATCTTACGGAATATATCGAATTACGCCAGGAATTACTTTTATTAGCTGGGACAAAAATCGAATGGTCGATAAATTTAAAAAGCCGATACTCCGGTACCGAGGCGTTTCTCGAAACGATCGAGGAAATGATAACGGCCGGCCGATGGCAAAAAATAGTTTTATACGATATATATTATACCGATCCCGTAACGGGCTCCGAGGTATTACAATTTTCTAATATAAACGGCCCCGATGCGGACGACCTTAAATATCAATTAAATTTTAATGTTGATCGAAACGCCGAGCTAATTATCCAGGCGATCGCCCCGGCGACCGCGTTTTATAATATCCGATTTTATGATCCTGGGAGTACGGGCGCGGTAATAAAAACGGACCGGATCGATATCGTCGCCCTGGAGTTAATAACGATTAACGCGCAAGATCGAAAAGAATATACCAGCGAGATCCCAGGGGTTTACACTTTAAACCAGGAGATCGAGCTCGGGATCCACGACGACGCGGAGGACCTGGATCGGATGATCCGATTACTCCCATTAATTACCACGGGCGCCGCGTACGATATCCGGATTTTTAATAATATCCAGGTAATCGATGTAAACGACGACCATTTTATAAAATTTACTTTTCCAAACCTGGAGCTCGCGGCCGCTAATTTAACGACGATTACCGTAAACGACGAGCCCCTCCTGGAGGCGGTTCCTATTTATAACTATCTCGGCGCGGACGAAATGGTTTTACAATACGATCCGGCGATCTTTGGCCGCACGATTGCGAACGGCGAATATTTAAAGATCGAGCTCCGCAGATATGCAGATCTCCCGAACGATGTGGCGACCTGGACCCAATGGTCGGACGATGTATATAATGTTACCTATAAACGATACGCCGAGGCGGCGGCGGATATATTACGTAATTTATTTACAGCCGCCCACCCGCGGATTTTTGCGAATTGCGAGGGCTTTATTACGCCGAGGGATCTCTTAAATTTTAATTACAACGGATCGAAAACGTTTTACGTTTTGGATTGCGAGGTTTTACTGGATAAGGGCGAAAGCTCGTTAATAATGTGCCAGAATTTTTACGGGCAAGCGATAAGTACGAACCTCCCGCCGGTCGTCGATGCTGGCCCGGATCTGGCACTCCCAGAAAATGATAATATAATAGCTTTAACGGCCACCGCCTCGGATCCCGATGGTAATATAGTTACCGTTTTATGGGAATTGGTAAGCGGTTCCGGTGGCTCGGTGGTTATCGCCACCCCTAGCGATTTATCGACCCAGGTAAGCGGTTTAACAGGCGATCAATATACGTTTAGGGTAACCGTAACCGATGACGCTGGACTAAAAGCCAGCGATACCGTAATTATCTCGCGGGTCCTTAATTATGTTATTTTCCTGGATTATGTCCAGGAATACCAAAGCGACGACCTCCAGGAGGCGGTCGATCGAAAGCTCTTTTATTTACGAATTTCGCCGGCAATGGATCCAAACCATACGGTCCGTTTTACGATCCGCCTGGTTACGAACCGGGAAACCCCGAACGATATCGCGGGCTTAAAGCCGAGCGTGATTTTTACAGTCGCAAATCCTTTTCCGATTTACCAGGCTTTTAATGAAGTAAATACAACGTTTGAATTTTTGGCCCGGGCTGGCGATGATATTTATATAAATATGCAAGCGAAAGCGTTTAACACCCTCGGCCCTTTTGGCCAACCGGAATTTATAGATACAGTTTTTGCAGAAATAGAGGCCGATTTTTCGGCGGAGTTTATAACAGGCCCGGCGGGTATTATAGGAAATAATCCCGTTTCGTTACGGGTCGACGCAAGAAAATAAAAGTAATTAAATGGCGACTCCTAAACATAAAATATTTTTTGCTAGTAAGTTCGGGATCGGGTACTATGCCCAAACGATCCCGGCCGGTGGCGTAACAGGCCCAGGGAACCCGACGGGACCCGGAGGGGGCGCTGGAGGCCCAGGCGGAGCCGCTGGCGGGGGTAATACGGTTATCGGATGCCCCACAATGGATACGGAGCTCGGCACCCTGGATACTTTAGGTATAACGATGGATTGCGGCGTAAATGAGCCGCTTATATATCCATAAAAAAATAAAAATAAAAAAAATGGCGTATAGTGCAATTAATATCGGAAATGTAGCGGAGGACGGCCTGGGCGATGGCCTCCGTACAATGGGCGCAAAAGTAAACGCGAATTTTATAGAAGTTTACGCCGGGGGTTCTTATATCGGCGGGTACTTTACAATAAAAGGCCCGAACTATACCGATATATCGGTCCTGGAGGTCGGGGATATAATCGAGGGCTGGGCCGATGTAGCTAAAACGATATGGGTAAAAGCGGTTCTCGAAAATATAACGTTTGATCTTGTCGCTGAAACGGGGGTTTTTATAATTAGCAAAAAAATAAAAGAATGAAAAAAATATACTTTTACCTACTTATTTTTTATAGCGCGGGACTTTTTAGCCAGTCCGGCCAGGTTATGGACTTTTTAGGATTAAAGCCCCGGGCGAACCCGCCGACGAGTCCGCTCCTGGCCGAGGGCTGGATTTATTACGATACGGACGGCTCGGTTTACCAGTATAACGGATCGACCTGGGGCGTAATTAGTGGCGCCGGTGGCGGCACCACCTGGAGAACCGGGACGGGGGTCCCTAGCGATGGCCTGGGGATCGACGGGGATTTTTACCTGGACGATAATACGGGTAACGTTTACGAAAAATCGGGCGGAACTTACGCCACGACGGTTAATATAGAGGGCCCCCAGGGTCCGACAGGCGCGGGCGGAACCGCGACCCAATGGCGAACCGGGACGGGCGTCCCGAGTAATGGCCTGGGCGCCGATAACGATCTTTACCTGGACACCGCGACCGCGGACGTATATCTTAAAACAACGGGAACCTATGCGGTTATCGCGAATATCGAGGGCGCCACCGGATCCGCTGGAGTTGCGGGGAGTTTATGGCGAACCGGCGCGGGATCTCCGGTAAATAGCCTGGGGATCGATGGCGACCTTTTCCTGGATACAGCCAGCGGCGACGTTTACCTAAGATCGGCGGGTACGTATAGCGTTATCGATAATATCCAGGGACCCGCTGGCGCCACCGGCGCCCAGGGTTTAACAGGCGCCACCGGAGCCACCGGCTCCACCGGCGCCGATGGTCCGACAGGCCCCACCGGTCCGCAAGGGATCCAGGGGATCCAGGGAGATACTGGAGATACCGGCCCCACCGGCCCAGGCGGAACCGCGACCCAATGGCGAACCGGGACGGGCGTCCCGAGTAATGGCCTGGGAGTCGATAACGATCTTTACCTGGACGACGCGACCGGCGACGTATACCTAAGATCGGCGGGCACGTATAGCGTTATCGAAAATATCGAGGGCCCCACCGGTCCGACAGGAGCCGCCGGAGATACTGGCCCGCAAGGGATCCAGGGGATAACTGGAGATACTGGCCCGCAAGGGATCCAGGGGGTAACCGGAGATACTGGCCCGCAAGGGATCCAGGGGGTCGCTGGAAATGATGGCGCGGCCGGCGCCACCGGAGCGACAGGCCCCACGGGTCCGCAAGGGATCCAGGGGATCGCTGGAGATGATGGCGCCACCGGCCCCACCGGAGCGACAGGCCCCACCGGACCGCAAGGTCCCCAGGGAGATCCCGCACCGGATAACCTGGCCGGATTAACGGACGTTACCAGCGCGGCGGCTTTAAATAGATACGCCTTGCTGGGCAATGGCTCGAGTTTTGTCGGCCGCGCGATAACCGTCGCCGATGTTAGTAGCTTACAGACGACCCTCGACGCGAAAGTGGACGAGGCGGTTAATGTCGTCGCGGGTACCGGCTTGGATGGCGGCGGAGCTTTATCGATCTCCAGGACTTTAACCCTGGAGGCCATTACCTCCGGATCGGCCGCGATCGGAGCGATCCGATATAATGGGACAACCAAAACCGCCGGCCAGTATTACGGGGGATCCAGTACGCCCACCAATACCACCCGATTAAATTACGACGGGAATTTTTACGCCTCGAATTTATACGATGGCGGGAGCGCCGTATGGCACTCCGGAAACGATGGCACGGGCTCCGGATTAAGCGCGGACAACCTGGACGGGATAAGCTCGTCGGGTTTTGCGAGCTCCGGGGTAACGATAAGCGCCTCGACTGGATTAAGTGGCGGCGGCACTTTAACGGGTAATTTTTCTTTTGGTATGTTATCGATCGCCTCGGGTTCCGCCACCGTCGGAGCTTTGCGATATAACGGGACGACCCGATCCGCGGGTATGTTATACGGCGGAACGACGGCCACCACCAATACCACCCGAATAAATTACGACGGGAATTTTTACGCCTCGAATATATACGACGGCGGGTATCCGGTATACCATAGCGCGAACGATGGCGCGGGCTCCGGTCTGGACGCTGATCTCCTGGATGGTTTAAATTCCAGCGCGACGGCCACCGCTAATACGATCGTAAGACGCGACGGCTCCAATGTAGTAACGGTAAATACCCTTTTAGTCGATGGTACAAGTAACAGCGTCGATATTAATAGCGGTACCCTGGTAATACAAACGGGCGGCCTCGGCGTCGAGGGTAACGGGAATTTTGGGGGCGACGTTACGGCTTTTCAGAGCTCGGACCGGCGCCTTAAAAAGAATTTTAAACCCTTGCGGGATCCCCTGGGGATCCTGGGACAAATAGGCGGTTATCGATATACCTGGCGAAATAATCAAGATTTATACCAGGGCGACGATATTGGGGTTATCGCCCAGGAGGTCCAGGCGGTACTCCCGTCCGCGGTACGTACCAGCTCGACCGGCTTTTTACAAGTGGATTATAAAAAAATTATCCCGGTATTAATCGAGGCGGCCAAAGAGCAAGATAAACGGATCGCCGAGCTGGAGGCGACCCTGGAGAACCTTATAAACGTTTTAAAAAATGCGATTGAAAATAAATAAAATATTTTTTTTGATCCTGGCGCCGGTTTTATCCTGGGGCCAGCTCCAAAGCTCCGGCGCGATCTCGATCGACGATATCCGGACCGAGCTCGGGAGCGGATCCGGATCCCTGGGCGCACTAAGAACCGCCGCGGGATTACCAGCTGGAGCGATCTCGATCGGGGATTTTTATGGATACCAGGATCTCCCGCCGTGTGCGTCGGTTACGTTTAGCGTAAGCACGAAAGCGATACCGTCGACCGGGGGCTCGACGACGACGATCTATATAACCACGACCGGACCCTGGACTTTAACGGACAATATGGCTTGGGCTAGTACAAACCCCTCGAGCGGGGTCGGAAATGGAAATTTTACAGTAAGCGCCGGACCTGGATCCGGACGATCGGGGACGGTAACGGTAACTTGTGGAGCGTTTTCGGATACGGTACAAATAACGCAATAAATTAAATAAAATGGCAAATACGAGTTTTTACGATCCCAAAGATATCGGGCTTTTTGATATCGCCACCACGCAATTAAATAAGCCTATGGTTTTAACCACGACGGCCGGCGTATTTTCGACCGCCCCGAAACTGGTATTTTTTACCGTCCAGGGGATTATCGTCCAGGAGTATACCGTCGGCTCCGGGATCGTTCGCGCGGGCGATGGCTTAACCTTGACGATAAACTTTAACGGCTCGGATTTTGTGGACGCCGAGGGGGCAACCCTTAACGCTGAAATGTCTTTATTTAATGACGGCGACCCGGATATTATTTTTCAGTTATTAATTATAAAATCCCGATTATAATGGCTTTAGAGGTAACAATAAACGAGAACGCCACCCAAATAGATTTAACAGTAACCCCAGGAGCCACCGGGCCGCAAGGTCCCCAGGGAGATCCTGGGCCCACCGGTGCCGATGGTACGACAGGCCCCACCGGTCCGCAAGGGATCCAGGGGATCCAGGGAGATGCTGGCGCGGATGGTGCCGACGGGGCGCAAGGGATCCAGGGGATCCAGGGGGTAACCGGAGATACTGGCCCGCAAGGGATCCAGGGGATCCAGGGAGATGCTGGCGCGGATGGTTCCGGCGGCGCGCAAGGGATCCAGGGGATCCAGGGAGATACTGGCCCCGAGGGTCCGCAAGGGGTCCAGGGGATCGCGGGGGTAACCGGATCAACGTCTTACGGGGTACTTTATATAAACGAAAATATAACGCCGCAGATTTTAACGGCAGATTTAACGTATTACCCGTGGGTTACTGGCTGGGTCGTGGGCGAAACAAATAGTATAACCCAGGACGCCGGCGCTGGTACTTTAACGGTCGTAAACGCGGGAGCTTATCGGGTCCATGCAAGTATTGCGTTTTCGGGATCCGCAAACGAGAGTTTTGAGCTCGCGATATTTAATAACGGGATCGAGGTCGTCGAGATGCAAACGGTCCGAAAAATAGGTACCAGCGGGGATATTGGGAGTACGAGCTTATCCGGAGTACAGGATTTTAATATCGGGGACGTTTTGGATCTCCGGATAAAATCCTTATCCGGCCCCGGAAATAGCGCGACGATAGAACAGTTAAATTTTAGCCTTTCGGCGGTATCCGGGGCCCAGGGGGTCCAGGGGACCCAGGGAGATACCGGCGCCGCTGGTCCGACGGGTCCGCAAGGGATCCAGGGGATCCAGGGAGATGCTGGCGCCCAGGGGATCCAGGGGATCCAGGGAGATACTGGCGCCGCTGGTGCGGATGGTGCCGACGGCTCCCAGGGGATCCAGGGAGTAACCGGAGATACTGGTCCGCAAGGGATCCAGGGGATCCAGGGCGAGATCGGCGCGACTGGAGCCGCCACCCAATGGCGAACCGGGACGGGCGTCCCGAGTAATGGCCTGGGAGTCGATAACGATCTTTACCTGGACACCGCGACCGCGGACGTATACCTAAGATCGGCGGGCACGTATGCCGTT
>Ga0070747_1000454_pt1 | contig 20623 bp, 3 predicted proteins | sample VirMetDEL_Mar_31_FD_77321 | JGI IMG/M metagenome (GOLD analysis project Ga0070747, IMG submission 77321) | Aqueous microbial communities from the Delaware River and Bay under freshwater to marine salinity gradient to study organic matter... | ecosystem: Environmental > Aquatic > Marine > Coastal ... | reverse complement strand
TACAAATGGAGTCTCTGCTAAAAAAACACAAGCATTTAATGCTTTAAAAGGAGAGTACGACAAAGAAATGTCTCTTTCTGGAGAAATAGGCCACTCTAATGCTTTCGTAGCTAAAGAAGCTGCTGCTAAGAAGAACTTCTATTCAGCTCCGCAACATAAGAATTATAGTAAAGCGGATTTAGATGCTCTTTGGGAAACAGAATCTAGTAAAAGATCTGCCTTTAAAGGAGACGAGTTTGTGCAAGATTACGAGGAGTATGGACTAGCCTTCTCCCCTACATTCGCGCATTCTGCAGATTTACAAGCTGCTAAATCAGGAAGTACTACTACATATGATGCCGCTGGTAATAAAATGACCTCTAATGTTGATCAACTAAATATATTAGGGACTCAAATGAGGTCTAATTTGAGAGTAGAGGGAACAGAAGAACATAGAATTGCACAGCAAATGGGGCTAGATCCTATTAATAGTGAAGAAGACTATTTAAAAGCAGCTAATGAGATACAAAGAAAATTATCACAATTAGTTAAGATCGATGGTGGTAAAGGAGCTACTAAAGGAAGTACGCCAACCAAGGAAGAAGAAGAGGCCTTTAATGCCGGCACATTGATAAACGTAGACAAGATAGATCAAAAAGGGCTTAATTTAGGGGAAAGCAAAGAGGACAGGGCTAAGCACCAAAATGAGTTAAGGAAGAAGATAGAAGAACTTACTGCAGAGGGAAGAATTGAAGAGGCAGATGCCGCAAGAGTAGAGTTGCAAAAAAATGAAACTTTAGTAGACCAATTGACAGAAGAGGCCTTAGAGGAAGAGGCAGGGGTAAACTTATTAAAAAAATTAGAGATTGCAAAATCAGGAGAAAACGAGTCTGCCGAAACTCAAAAGTTATTGAAAGAATATAATGATTATGGAAGTTCTTTGGAGAATAAAAATATGTCACAGTTAGAGGCAATGTTCAACGAAGGACTATATACAGGAGATAATAAAGGGAAAAAAGAGATAGCTCTTCGTAGAAAAAAGGCTTTCAAAAACTATAAAAGTAAAACTGGATTCCAATATAGAATGCCGACTGTAGACATGGAAAGAGCGGAGTCATATATAAAGGAGAAAATGAAGCAGTACAAAGCACAAGACTTAGGAAAAGGCTTTGAAAATGCTTATGATAATATAACAACCTCTCAAAAACAATTAGACAATTATATAGATGGAAAAATAGGGGGTAATTTTGGACATTATGGTACTAATATGATCTCTTTTTCTGCACCAGCTGATACTAAGTTAGGAAAGAGAAACAAAGTTTGGAAGGAAAGATTAGGAAATGCAATGTTACAAAACATTGGAGGCTTTGAGGTTAAAAAAGCAATGTATACTTCAGGGGAAAAATAGGGAGAGATTTTAAAAGAGATGAAAGACCCTAAAGATATGAGACAATTCGTTGTAGACAATGCAAAAGACTTTGAGTTTATGGGATATGTTCCTGGTAATGCTTTCCAAGACGGGGCTTTTAAAGTTCTAGTAACTACTTCTGTTAAAAATAAAGGAGGTACAGTTACTAATACGACACACGAATTAGATATAGCAGTTACTGGAGATACTAATAGTACTGCAGAGAATATGTTGGCTGATATATTTGGCGTAGATACAAAAGAAGGAGCACAGATAATGACTGATTATAGAAACCATAAAGCATACAAAAATATCATTCCTACGATAGGAAATAGAGAAGAAGAGTTAGGCGCATATGGTAGCTCTAAAGAAATAAAAGCAATCTTAACAAATAGTAAAGGGGTTGGTAGTGAACTACTTAAGGAAGGAATTTCTGCAGACATTTACAGAGACCCGGAAACAGATATGTTTAGATTTAAGTGGAAGCCAGAGAAAGGAAAAGAGCAAACCTTAACCTATGGAGAATTGCTTACAGACCTCCCTTTAGGGGGAACAGATGAGCAGATAGCCGCTTGGATTTCTGCACATCCTAACGCTATAGCTACCTTAACTAATGAAATAATGAAAGAAGATAGGTGGAGTAGTATAGGAGATAATCCAGAAAAACAACGAGCTTATATCTTTTCAGAGTATAAAAGAATGAAGTCAGAGAGAAGGAACGATCCTGTAGAGTTCAGAAACTACATGAATATAATGAACGTATTACAATAATGGATAAACTACTAGAAACCGGGAAAACTCCTCCACCAGAAAAAGTGGCGGGACCAATAAACGATACAGCTTTATTAGAGATCATAAATCCTTTGATTGAGAAAGAGAGATCAGAGGAGGATAAAGCTGTTGCAATAGGAGACTCTATCATGAAAACTACTGAGAGATATAATGATTTCTCATCCGCAAAGTTTGCTGATAGGTATTCTCCTGAGGCTAGACAGGCCTTTATTCATGAAAAATCAAAACCAGAGTTTTTAACTGGGTATGATTTCAATTATGAGTATGTAAATGATGCACGTATTGGGCAAGATAACAAAGAATTACAAGCACAAAGACAAGGATGGGGAGCTCATTTAGTTAGAGGAGTTTCAAGAGCTGTTGGAGAGTTTGCTCTAAATGTTTTAGAAACTCCAGGAGTTGTTCTTGGGGCTGCAGCTGGATTAGCTACTTGGGATTCTAGTAAAATGACCGAGAATTTCTGGGTTAAAATGACAGATGGTCTAAAAGGAGACTTACAAGAAGCATTACCTGTGTATCAGAAAAGAGCTGTTACAGAAGGAGGAGTAATGGACCATATGTTATCATCTGCTTGGTGGGCTTCAGAAGGAGCTTCAGGAGTTGCCTTTATGGCGGCGGCATTAATTCCGGGTCTTGGACTAACAAAGTTACCAAAAGCTCTATCGCTTACTGGTAAATTTGCAAGATGGGGTAAAAGTGGACAAAAAGTATTACGTCAATTAGATAAATTTGCTATCAATACAGGAGCAGGCAGTAAAGCTGCTGTAAGAGCTGGTGGTAGAGGGGCTGCGGCTAAGCAAGGAATTGATCTATTTAATGTAACAATGGCTAATACCATCTATGAAGCAGGTGTAGAGGCTAGAATGGCGCAGCAGGCTTACAGAGATACTATAATAGGGAAATATCAAAATGGAGAAATATCGCTTGAAGAGTATGATAAATTATATGCTAATAGTTCAACGGTGGCTGCTCGTACTTTTGGAGCAAACTCATTATTATTATTAGGACCTAACTTAGTGATGTCTAAGATGTTACTAGGTAAAAATGCATTAAGCTCTGCACAAACTGCAAAAAGATTAAAGCTTAACAAAAAAACTAATATCTTTGAAAAGATAGAAAAGCCTTTAATAGACACTAAAGGACTAAAAGGACTTGCTAAAGCAAAGGCCATTGCTAAGAATACTGCAACACAAGGAGCCGGTTCAAAAGTTTTAGGAGTAGGTAAAATACTTGGTTCTAATTACCTTAGAGAAGGGGTAGTTGAAGAAATGGGGCAGATGGCCATTGAAGAGTATAATACTAAAGGATATATAGAAGAACAACTTACTGGCAAGCGTACTAAGGATTTTGTTCAAACATATGGAAAAGTACTTGGTTCTACAGAAGGGCAAGTAGCAGCTTTACTTGGAGGTATTCTAGGAGGAGGAATGGGATTAGTCTCAGGAAGACAAACTAGTAATAACGAGAAGAAGCAAGTTGACAGTATGATAACCTCTTTTAATGGGGCTGTTAACAAGTTTAGAGCAATAAAACAAGACATATATAAGAGAGATGATAAAGGGGACGTTATTATAGAAAATGGCGAACCACAGATTGATGCATTAAAACTAGCACAAGTAGGAGACGCTAAAACTCAGATTGAGTATTTTACAGCTATAATGGACGAGATGGTCCAAGAAGGAGAACATACTAAGGCCAGAGCTCTTGCTGAGAATTTACAATCACAAGTATTCGCGCCATTCGCGTCAGAAGGACAAGCAGGGCTAGATATGCTTAAAGAAGTTCTAGAAAGTGACCCAGCTACAGATTTAGCATTGACAGATCATAACAGAATATATGGGACTGCTATAACCAAAGAAGCTTATGTAGGCCTACAAATGGAGAAGGCTACTAATCTTAAAGAAGACCTATTTAGATACCAAAATGAGTATGTAAGAGTATTACCTAACACCACAATGAGGGAATTAGGAATAGAAAGATGGTCAGAAGAAGATAAAAAAGCTACTGAGATCAGGGATGTATTTAATATGCAAGAGACAGACAGGTATACTCAATATATGTCTGGACTTAGAAATCTTAAAGATGAAAGAGCTAACGCGGAGCGTAAAGCTAAGGAGTCTAAAGGCCGTGGAGAAGGAAAAGAAGAAGCATATAAAAAAGAAATTAAAGCTATTGATGATCTTGTTGCAGATATAGAAAAGAATAAAAATGAATTACTTTCTGAAGAGAAAGTAGAGGAAAGATTCAAAAAATACTATAAATCTATTCAGCTTGCTGATAAAATTAACTCTAAAGAAGTTACTGGTTATTTGGATACTTTAATTTCAAGTATTAAAAGTGCGACTAGTGAGGAAGCAGTAGATGAACTAGTAAAGAAGGCTAAGAAAGAAGGTTTAATTTTACCAGGAGTAGAAGTGGACAGTCTTCCTAAGAATTTAACAGCCATGCTAGAAAGCACAAATATAAATGAGGTATATGGAGCTTTCCAAATTTTAAGAGCAGCGATACGTAGGGCAACTATTTCAGGAGGTATGGCTTCAGAGCAATTTGACAAGTATCACGAACTGTTAATAAAAGCTACCAATCAGATAAATTCTTTAGGAGAGAAGATTAATATAGTATTAAATAGTATTCTTGAAGGAGCCTCCGTAGCAGAAGAAAGAAAGACAGAGCTTGTAAAGAAATGGCAAATATTGCACGACAAAGCCGCGGAGAATATAAGAGCGATTGACGAAACTTCTGCAGAAATACGCGACTTAGAGTTAAAAAGAATAGCTGAGAAAAGAAGAAAAACCAAGGCACATAATGATTTATTGTTAAAACTAGCTAAAGAAGAAAAGAAAGCTAGAGGACTATTAAAAGCTACTAATAAAGAAATTGATGCCATTAATGTTGAGATTAGAAAAGAACTAGCTATAGTAGCCGGAATGTCGGATACACTAATAGCAGTTACTAATACAATAGACAAAAAAAGAGTATACAATTGGATACATGCAGCACAAGAAGCTGGTAAACTTGAGGATGGTACTGTTGGAGTAGGTATAATAAATTCTATTAGAAATAATAATACTTTTATTAAAATAGAGAAAGATCTTGCTATTGGTAATATGCCAATAAGCGTTGATGATATAATTAAGGCAGTAACAGAGAATAAGAATATTCTACTAGAGCACACAGAGAAACTTGGTGCTTTAGTAATTTCTGCAGAAGTATTAGAAGATCTGGGAGTGAATAGAAATACACTTCTAGACATGAAGTCAGAGTTAGAGCGGACTCTAAAAGTGGCTAAGCAGTTACTACAAACCTTCAATAGTAAATCTGATGCAAATTTGCAAGTTAGTGTTAGAAAAGTTCTAGAAGAGAACTATATGGATATAGTTGCAGAAATAGACGATATAGAAACTAGAATAGGAGAGATAGACTCTAAAATAAAAAAATCCACCGTGGACTCTTCTACGGCGGCTACTATGATAGAACGTCTTGAGGGGATGACGTCAGCTCTTGAGGCTTTAGATAGTGGGGAATATGTTTACAAAAAAGAAAAAATAGAAAAGCCTGAAGAAGTTACAATCACCAAATCAGCAATGAAAGCTGCTATGGGAGTAATCAAGAACCAATTAAATGATGGTATCGAATTAGACCAATCTATAGAGGACTTGAATAAACTTTTAACACAGGCTATACAGTTATTTGGAAAAGACTCTCTTTTTGTAGAGTTTATGGAGGCTATTGTAAAACAAGCAGAACTTGCTCTTGAAGATTCTAATTCTGTATCTTCTATACCGGATTTTGCTAACTTTAAGACAGCGAAGAAGAAAGCTCCTAAGAAAAAGAAGGTTACTCCAACTAAGGAGAAAACTACAGAAGATGCAAAGAAAGAGATACAGACTCTATTCAAAGAATTTTATGCTACATTAAACCCTTATACAGAAGCGACAGAAGTAATTGAAGCTGAGGTAGTTGAGTTAGAAAAAGGGCTAGCTAATCTTGAAAAAGAATTAGAGGAATTAGCAAATGAGTACAAAGACTTGCTTGGGGAAGACGTTATAAATGGTTTTAAAGATGAGATACTTACTTTAATAGCTCCTGCAGTAAAGAGCGCACGTAATAAAGTTAAAAAAGGAGGTACTGGTACGGTTACTATTATAAACAATGCTCCTGGGATAGGTAGGATTTTACAAGATATAATAGACGAAAAGAAGCAAGATGTACAGTTAAAGAAATTAGAGGAACTTAGAGCAAAAGCGTCTGAAGAATGGACTTTCTTACAAAAAAAGGAAGACGATAATAAAAATGCCTTCAGCCTTCAAGAAGAAGCACATTTCGTAGACAGTAAAGGAACTAAGCATAAAGGAGTTATATTAGACTTAATAGAGTCTGAGAACAAGGTTACAAACGTAGTCTTACAGGATTCTTCTGGAAAGCTGCATGTTACCCTATTCACCAAGCTTTTTAAAGATGAGTTGACTCCACAAGAGTATAATGACACTTTAATACAGAAAAAAGAGGACGCTTGGAAAGAAGAAAGAAGCAATACTCTTGTTGGTGGACATAATGCTGTTAGTATATCTATTCAAATGGATAGAAAGTCAAATAGAACTGACCAAAAAACTGGTAAAATTGTAGAGAATAGACATGCTTTTCTAGACTATTTACAAAATATAGATGACGAAGGGAAGCCTAGAGATAAAAGCGAAGATGTTATTCATTTTGGCATTAATATAGGAACAGTAGCTAGTAAAGCAGCTAGAAAAGGGAGCTTTTCTCCTGCAAGAGACGTACACACAAAGAAAACAAGGGAAATTAAAGCTGTATACGATAAAGTAATAAATGGAGGATTTCAAAAGCTATCAAAAGAAGAGCAAGAGTACGCATTCGCGTATTTAGTAGATGAATTACCTTTAACTTTGAGAGTATTTCCAAAAGTAGGCGGCAAAGTAAGTGATAATGGAGCAGCTGGAGCAAGACTAGACGGAAGATCTAAAGAAGACGGTAATTTCAATGAGCTTGATAAGCCTTTAAGAGAGTCTATTATAGGAACTTGGTTATCTTCTGGGGCATACGTGGAAGACCAGTATAAAGGGATTAGTAATAAGATGTCTGGAGTAGAGGCTAATTGGTCTTATTTAAGACAAGGTCTTGTTAACAATAGTCAAGTGACTAAAGATGCCGGCGGAACAATGCTACACGAATTGCAGGGACAAAATTTAGTTGACTTAAATTTAGTAGCTATTAAGTCTTTAGGAGAAGTATACACAAGAAAAGCGAAAGTAGATAATATAGATTACTTTAGAGAAGGATCAGAAGGATTAATTTTCTTACAAACAAAAGATTTGCAAGGAGAGCCATTTTTACTAGCAATAGAACAAAGAAACTTCGAAGGAACAAAAGAACTAGACACTATGATGTCTATGTTGGATGAAGTGTTTAAAGAAGACTCAAGTATTGCACAAAGCACAGAGGTTCCGGCCAATATATTAGAAGAGATGCCTGAAAAACTTAGAGCAGCTTTTAAAGCCAGTAATCTCCCTATAACTTATGGGCTAGTGTTCAAAACATTAGTTACTCCTGCTTCAGAAGGCACTCCATATAGAGTATCTCTGGAGTACAGTAAGAAAATAATAACAATAGGAGGAGATGTGTTTCAAGCGGATACTTTCAATAAAGACAGAGACGCTATAAAAACTGTTCTTGGCTCACTGAAACAAAGAGTTTCTTTTGTGGCTAAAAACAAAGAAGCACTAACTATCGATAATGAAGCGTATTTCGATTACATAATAAAAGAAAAGGTACTGTATTCAAATATACCTGCTGGAGAACCTTTATTCACAGGATTAAGAAGAAAGGAAGGAAATAAAACTTATTTAGATGGTATAGCACCATTATTAGGGCCTTCTACAGTCTATGGAACTGTAATAGCAGACGAGGTTAAGAAAGGTATTAAGGAAGAAAAGAAAAAGCCTATTAAAGAGGTTAAAAAAATACGACTAACTAGAGAAGCTACTGCTCTTTTACGGAAAGCTAATGTAAAAGGTAAGAGTACTTTAGATGCTATTCCTAATGGCATTAAACAAAAGTTAAATAGTTTGACAGGAAATGTTGAAGTAAAGACTATATTACAAGTATATAAAGGACTAACAGGAAACGAAAGTGACACAGAAAAAAGGTGTTAATAATATAAAATTATGAGTAATTGTAAAATAAATAGCACAACAGCTGGTAAAGCTATAGAAAAACTAAATTTCAATGTAGATCCAGGGTTTTTTCATACTGAAGATTTCCTAAAAGATTTTGGGAATTGGACTACTACAAATTTCTATAACGAGAATTTAGGTGTAAATAATAGAGTTAACAGAGATGGGTCTCCATTTTTACACTTAACAGGAGATAAAAACAACGTATTTTATATTAATATTAAGGGGGTAAAACAATGGGTTAACAATGTCCCATTTAAGACTTTGCCTAGTACGAAAAGAGCTGAGTTAAGTAAAGATATAGTTGATACTATTCTTACCGAATTAGCCCTTGAATTTGACCGTTTCAGTGCTACGACTTCAGAAGGTCTTCCTATTTTAGAAAAGTTTTATGATGAACTAATAGAAGACTTAGTTGAAGAGAACAGAGATGCTGGGTATGTAGGCTCTGATTTCAATGATATGCTTGCAAAAAGCTTAAAAGAAGATAAGCAGGATTACCTAGATGCTATTTTAGCTCGTTTAGGTGGTTATGGGATAACTTATATAGAACAAGAAGAAAGTACCAAAGAAGATGGTACAGAAGAGGTAAAAACAGAGACACAGGATGGAAACTTACTAGATGAAATATCTAGTGGGGCTGTTAAGCAATTAGCTAGTTATTTACGGACCTCTGAAGATAAGGCAGCCAATGAAATAAAAGCAGCTTTTTCTTTCTTGACTAAACACGATAAAAATGGTGAAGTAGAGTATTCTAAGGTTTTTCCTGGAAGAACACTGTCTATGAGTCGAAAAGTTGTTTGGAAAACTCTAAAAGAAGCATTCAAAGGAATGCCTATGATAGAAAATGCAGATAATGTAAAAATTTATATGGACAGGCTTAAGTCCTTAGAGGCAAAATACCCTTGGGCAGAAGAACTTCATAATATTTTGACTACCAAAACAGAAAAAGAAGAAAGAGATCTTCCTTTAGAGTTAGCTTTTGTTAACTCAATGCGCGGTAACAAAAATAGCATTATAACTACTACAAAAGGTAAGAATGGGGCTTTAAAAATGCAGAATACTGCAGAAAGTGGTTCAGGGCATAGAGCTGTTATATCTATTTGGAGCAGAGCACTTTCTTCGAAGCTATTCAAAAGAGAGGAATTAAATGAAGGAAGAGCACAAGAAGCAGAAAGAAGAGTAGTTGAAGCTAATAAGTCTTTAACGGAATTGCTAAAAAAAGTACCTAAAAGAGCAACTGCTACAGATGTAGAAAATAATCTAAAGGCAATAAGAGATATTCTATTTGAAAAAGATGGTCCATTTAGATACTTTGATATAAGAATAGGTCTAGATGTTATAAAAGCGCATTATTATAAAGAAATGGAAGATAATGACGCCGCTAAAGAGAACAAGCGGTCTAATTCTATGGCTCTTAAAGCCTATATTCATACTTTCATGGGATTCACTTCCCCTGGAAAATCTTTATTTTCTAATACAGATCTTAAGGAGTTAAAAGGAGCAGTAAATAATAACCTTTTAATCAGCATTGCTAAAGAAGTGAATAGATTGGACGAGTTTTCAGCTACAGACTCTGCGACAGTGGGAAAAAACAAGTTATATTTACATTCTTTACCTACGGTAATACATCAGAATATAAATCAATTGATTCAAAATCCTAAAATTATAGAGGACCTTTTAAAACAACCGCATTTACGCAATTCATTAGCGTTAAAAGCTTGGGCAGCTGATTTAAGAAAATTACACAACTCTGTACCTGCATTAAGAGGGGCTTTACAAATAGAAGGCCAAAGTGCAGAAGGGCAAGATACTAAAGCAATAAAAAAAGGAGATTATACTAGAGTAGATAATTACGGAGTACTTAGAATGGAGAATGGAATCCATAATCCTATTTACCCTACTCAAATACCAGCAGATAAAGGAAGAGAATATCTTCTTCAAATGGGAATATTTGAAGAGACTGCAAATATAAAAGAGGCTATTCCTATTTTTAAAGGGTATTTAAAAGACGAGCTTGGTGAAATGATAGTTGCAAAACTAAAAGTCGATAGAGCTATTGAGGATGCTTTGAAAGATATAGCAGATGATAGGCTGTTATTAGAGTTAACTGCTGAAGAACAAACGGCAGTTCTAGAAGAAGCTTCTCAAAGCCTTACTATGGGCTACACACTTACAGCAAAAGGAAAAATAGGGAATGTAATAGATGGGAAAGTAGTTTATGAAGGGCCTGCTTTTGAGTTTAGACTGTTTCCAGAAATGAATAATAAGGAGTACACAGAAAGTGCGCTAGGCTTTTTTGTAGATGGAGCTCCAAACGTTACTACAGAGATTTATGAAGTTACTGAGTCTTTAATAGATAACCTATTAGCAAAAATACCTAATATAGACAATATTATAGAAGAAACGCTTACTACTAACGTACAGGTAGTTAGAAATTTCTATGAAGAAAACGATCTAGGTGTGAGGGCTGAAGTAGGTTTATTATTTGATGATAAAAATGCTTTTGATACTGCTACAAAAACTTACTACGTTGATAAATACAAAACAGCGGAGAATGAGAATAAAAAAGAGAATGATGACATAAACGCTGCTATAGATGCAATGTATAGAGACTATGCTATAAATAGTATGATTTCTAAGATAGAGTTTATGAAGATTCATACTGGTAGTTTACAACACTATAAAGATGATGCTAATTATATAAAACGTGTGCCAGGAACTTATATAGATGGTATTCCTCTTATTACCGGAGTAACTGAAGGAGACACTTATTTTAAGCAATTCACTTTTTCTACTGAAACTTTAAATAGTGAATTAGCAAATGCTATGAAGGAATGGTCTGGAGCATATGCTAGAGTAGATAGAACAGATGCGCAAGCTTGGATAACCCCAAAAAGATGGTTATTTTTAGTGGAAAGAGCAGCTAAAGGGAATAAAGTACAAAAACCTATTATAGACAAGATTAAAAGGCAATGGGCCTCTATTAAAAACGGAGAACGTGTCAAAGCAGAAGACAAACTTACATCAAAAGAAGCTAAGATCCTTTCTGCACAACCTGTAAAAGGAGTATATCAAAAGATAACTTTAGCAACAGGAGAGACAGTTTATAACAAGTATTCTCAAGCAGTACTAATACCTCAATTCGTAGAAAACCTTCCAAAAGCAAAGGCTTTATTGGAATATATGGAGGAAAACGATATAGACGAGGCTATTGCCCAAACTGGGGTCAAAGTAGGGGCTAGAAAAGCAAATCCATTATTTGTGAATGATAAATTCATGCCTCCTAACAAAAATGCTATCCAAACTATGGACAATAGGAATTGGAGATGGCAACAAGATTTACCTACAAAAGAAATGCATAATAATAAAGTAGGTACACAAATTCAAAAGATAATTATAGAAGGGCTTAGGTTTCTAGGAGATACAGCTATTACAGCAGATGGATTAACTGGGACGCAGTTAGCGGATCAAATTGACAAGTCTTTAATGGAATTGTCGAATGCGGGTATAGCTAACTTTAAAAACAAGTACGGTATAGACGAAAACCACCAAATTAAGAATTTACATGTATTTTACAAGTCAATGGTTAGTGACCTTACGAAAGAAGGGAAAGGAACAAGCCAAGCTTTAGAAGTACTTAGTAAAGAGTACTCTCCGAGTAGTTTACCTTCTATGGAGAAAGCTATAATGTCTTCTTTTATGTCTTCTCTACGAAAAGCAGGTGTTAATTTATTGACATCTGGAGGAGCTTATATACAAGTATCTGACCATTTAATAGGCATTCCGGATATAGAGGCAAATAGTGGTATAAAAATGTTAGTAGATAATTTCACTCGTTTACAACCTCCAAAAGTGGAATTCGACGCAAAGACGCAAAGAAATACTGTAATACCGGGGCAAGTATTTGCACCACACAGTATGATAGAAAAGCTTATTCCTAATTATGAAGAGTTAGACACCTCAACACTGATGGAGATGTTAAACGAACCGGGGGTTTTAGACCTTATAGGGTATCGTATTCCTACACAGTCCAGAGCTTCCACAGATATACTTAGAATAGTTGGTATACTCCCTAAGGAAATGGGAGATAGTATAATTGCGTATGGAGAAATTACTGCTAAAACTGGTAGTGATTTTGATATTGATAAAATGTTCTTTATGGCCCCTACACTTAGAGCTATAAAAGATGCTAAAACTGATGAAGTTTCTAAAGTAGTTTTAGCAGGGATGAGTGAAGAAACTCAATTAAACCAAGAACCTATAGATATAGAAGGTTTTAAAAGATCACAAAAAAGAGGTATTAAAGTAGAAAAGAAATCTCCAGAGACATTACAAAATAATGTATTTAGAGCTTTTTCAAAGGCTTTAAAATCCCCCGTATTGTATGATGCTATGATGACTACTATTGATGCGGATACAACTGAAGTAATGATTAATGCTTTTGCACCTACTGAAGTATCTTATGGACTACAAGTATTTAATCCTGTGCAAGCTATTAACACTAGATTTGCTCTTAAAGCAGGGGCAGCTGGTATTGGAGAAATGGTAAACGCAGCTAATGATAATATTAGACAGCAAGGAGCTGGTGTTACCATGAGTATGGGACAAGGTTTTTGGGGAAATGAAGAAATGGACTTTGAAAGCAGTGAAGAACTTAAGTCGTGGGAAATTAAAGCATATTTGAAAAAAGTAAATGACTATATTAAGGAAACAGGGAATAAAAGACCTTTATTTACAGCCTCAGATGTAAGAAGTATAAAAATGAAAGATGTAATGTCTGAACTTACTAATGCATTTGTAGATATAGCAAATAAAGATGCTTTTATAACAAAAGCCAATTGGGGCAGTGTTATGAATGGCTATGGTACTATGTTAATAAGGAATGGAATACACCCAGCGAAAGTATTCCGTATGTTTCAGCAGCCAATAATAAAAGAAATGGTAACTGCATTAAGCTTTAAAGAAGGTATATTAGATAACGAGGCTTCTTACCTTATAAGAATGGGTTTACTTAATGACGCAGCTATAGCATATACTAAAAAAGCGGATGAACTTAATAAGAAACAACCAGATAAGAAAAAGCACCATAAACTTAACTTTAAAGTAGCTTACTTGTCTCAAATTAACTTTAATGAACTTTTAGAGACTAATCCAGACAAAGATTCTATTAAATATTTAAAAAACCAATTAATAATATTACAACATTTTGATCAATCAGTTAATCAAGTAAGAGCTTACAATGGCGGGGTTACAAGTTCTAAAATTGGAGAGAATGGGCCTGGAAAGAGTCCAGGATCCGTTATAGCGATAGAGAATAAAATAAATATAGCTGGGTACCCATTATTATCAGGACAGACTAACTATATAAATAAGTTTGTTAACAAAGAAGGGGAAGCTAGTTTACTACTTGGGTTTTATAAGAATCAAATAGAGTTTTGGAATAAAATCGTAGATAGTAATCCTTTATTATTCTTCGCACAAGGTAAGCAGATTAGGGAGGCGATAAATCAAATGGGACTTGAGCACGATGGAAAATTGATGACGTCTGCCGATAAGATAGACACAGTTCTTAACGAAGTTAAGAAATATGTATTTTCAGGATTCGAGCCTTTGAACGGAAGTCCGGTTGTAGCAGAACAAGGAGATACTCCTGCAACATTAGCTGCTAAATTCGAAGAGAAAGAAAACACTAGAAAAGAAAATATAGATAAGCTATTTGCCTTAAGCAATAGATATGACATTTTAGGAAAGTTAGACTCCGATATTATAAATGGTAGAGAAGATCTATATATGCACAGGGTTGGAGATTTGGAAACTCCAGAAAAACAAGGACTAATAAGTAGTTGGGAATTGTTGATACAAGATCACCCGGCTTTAGGGGCTTTCTTAGTACAAGAAGCATATGCAAGAGAAGGATTTGCACCAGGCCCTAGAAATTTCTCAGAGTTAATACCTCCAATGTTTTTAATCGAACAAGGAATAGAAGAGCATATTAAAAATAATTCATTTATAGATTTACAAGACTTTAAAGCTCAATTCTTCAGAAATCCTAAAGTGAGTAAAAAAGTATATACAGCTGCAGAAGAACTTGCTTTTACAGAAACACCAGGACTAGCCTTTCGCACCCTTAGGAAGAAAGAGAGTCCTAAGCAATATTTACAATACCAAAAAAGAGATGAGGATGGAGACGAAGCAGTCCCATATGGTTGGGAACTGCATTCTGTTGCAACATTCGAAAGTGAATCAAAAACACGAGAAGGGGTAGTATTCAAAAAGAAGACAAAATATGCTTTTTATACTTTAGTAGAAGAAGTTAAAAATGGTTCTTATTATAATGTTAATCACGACCATTTTCTTAACCAAATTAGACAGCCTGACTATAGTGAGCTACCTATTCCAAGTGAATTGAGAAAAGGAGTCACTAGAATAGGGCAACCAGTGTCTGCTTCTACTATTATTAAAAAATATGCCGCAAAAAATGAAGTACCTTCACTTGGGTTAAGTTCAATTTTACAAGAAATGAAGGAAAAAGAGGATAGAAGAATAAGTCAACAAGGAACGGCTTGCTAATAAAAATAAAATAATATGAGTTGTGTATTAACATACGATAGTAAAATAGAATTACTCAAAGATGCAGGAGTTCTAGATAAAGACATGAATGTTCGTCTTAATAGCAGAAAAGAAATTGCTAGGATGGAGAAGTCTTTACAAGACACTTTTAAAGATAATTACGGTATTGTTACTGAAGAAAAGATAGGTACATATAAAGAAGGTAAGTTAATAGAAAATAATTTCTTCAGAAATACAGAGAAAACTCTAAGGACAGAAGGCCGTAATAGATATACAGGAGTTATGGAAGAGAGCTTCTATAACAAACAGGGAAAGATTGTAGAAATAAACTCTAATGATTTAAGGGCCCATTTATTACAAGATTTCAGAGAAGCAGAGGGAGTTGCGTTAAATACAGCCACTATTGCCGCAGCAGCCGTGGAGAATAAAGGTCTGCAGAACTTGCTAGAAGACCTTAAAAACAATAGGAATTTAGATTTGATAGCTGCTGTTTTTCCAACAAAGCTTTTAAACACTATAAGTACCGATATAGCAGGAGCTAGAGAAGTAGATAGAGTAGTTAAAGCTCAATTAGCTTCTGGGAACTCTACTACAGATATATTAGAAGATGCTGTATTTGCACATAAACACGAGTCTATTTCAGAAATGAATACTTTATTAGACATTGCTTTGTCTAATTTAGATGTTAAATACACAACTACTATGTCTTCAGATGTAGGAATGAGTATAACAGGTAACATGTCCCCAGGGAATATAAATATTAATCCTATGTCAGTAGGATCTTGGGGGAAAACGCAAGAAGAATCTATGTCTACTTTGGCAGAAGCCTACGTACATGAGAAAGCACATATGCTTACTATAGGTTTATTAAATAGTGACAAAGCATATAGAGCAAAAATGACTGCTTTATACAAAAAAGCAGATGAGCACTTTACTAAATACGATATGTATGAAAAAGTAGATGGTAAACCTGTGAAAATGTACGGTATGACTAATCTACATGAGTTTATTGCGGAGGCTCTTTCTAACGACTCTTTCCAAAGTAAATTAGCCAATATAAAAGGCAAAGAAAGGACTGTATTTGATGAGGTTATTGACACATTGATAGAGATACTAAATGATGTCCTTGGAGTGGATATTAGAGGGTCGCTATTAGCTGATTTACTTGTTGAAACAAACTCTGCAACTGTTAGGGCCGCTAAGATGGGAAGAGAGCTATATTCTATAAATTTAGATGCTTATAAAGTATTGTCTTATATGGACTTTTCCGGGAAAGTAACTCTTCCTGAAGATGTTCTTGTAGCAGATATTTATAATTGGGCCAGAAAAAATCACTTAGAATATGACGCTACAAAAGGTAGATTCTATGCAGGTACACATAAAAAAATTGCTTTAAGTAAAGATGCACTGTCTTATCATTTAGACTATGACAAAGCAAAGCATTCTTATATAATGGACTACACCGATGAAAAAGGAAATACATATGCTACATATGAGGCTTACTTAGAAGCAGAGGATATACAAGACACTAGTTTTTTAGCTCCAAGGACTCCGCTTATTGCTGACTTAAAGAAACGTATTAATGGAGATATAAATAAACTAATTGCAGAGCAAGACAAAATACTTTCTCCTGCAGATACTCCGAATGGTAAATATTATGTAATAGACAAGCTAACGCACTTTAGATCTACTTCTTACTTAGGATCTAGAGTAGACGGTACTAAAATGATTATTAAAAATGCAATCAGAATTGGTAATATAGCTGACGAACTATCTAAAAGAGTATTTAGCGAAGATACTATGGCAGTTACTTTTGATGAAGTGTCCGAAGTAGTTAAAAGAGAAGCTATTGCAAGATATAAAAAAGGTGACGAAACAGATACGGATGATAACCCTATAGAACGTTCTCAAAAAGAAATAGACGTTTATTCTGCGGAGTACCAAGAACCTGTCTCTAGGGAAGCTTTTGATATTTTAAAAGCCTCTATGTATGAAGCCAAGGAAAATATAAGGAATATGGACCCTACAAATAGAGTTTCAAAGTTCCATGTTGATATGGTTGTATGGGATAAAGATTTACGTGTAGGTGGGGAAGTAGATATTTTAGCAGAGCATGAAGATGGTTCTCTTACTGTAATAGACATGAAAACTCGTAGAAAAGGAATAGACGGGTATGAAGCTGCGCAAGTAGATACATTCAATACTAAGAATAAACATAGCAGGCAGACTAACTTATACTCAAATATGCTTAGAGATATGGGATTTGAAATGAATGCCCCTAAGATTGTTATGGCTAAGTTTGAGTACCCAGATGATATTGTGGCGGTTGATACAGATATAAGTAAAATAGCAGGAGACCAATACATAGCTGTATTTAATCTAGAGAGAAACGAGAACTCGTTTGATTATAGTAATATGGTTTCGGTACAAAGCGCTAAGAAAAAGATGCTTGAGCTAAGAAGAGAGTATACAAGCTTCATTAGAACTGAGAATCAAGTAGATGATTATTTTAAAGGAGGAAAAGGAGCTATAAATGAGCAGCTACAAAAAGTGCAAAAAGACTTTGAAAAGTTAAGAAATAAAATATTACAGTATAAAAACATATTAACTAGTAAACAAGAGGTTATCAGTGGAGATTTAGAAGATTTTGCAGTCACATTAGAAAAAGAGATGGGAAAAAGTCTAGAAGAATTAGAGATTTCTGCACAAATAACCGTAGCTTCTGAGTTCTTTGAATACGCTAAGCAAGAATTAAAGAACTTGTTACAAGATATGAAAGATAATTCCGGAGATAAGCATACTTTTTTAAAAATAGAGGATTATTTTGGACTATTCCAGACTGCAGAAGACTTATATAGGACTTTAGAAAGTGGTAAAGGAGTGCATAATCTTAAAAACAAGGAATATGATCAAGTAGCGGAGCAATTTGAATCCTTTAGAGCATTAAATAGTATATTAAAAGATAGATTAAAGCTTTCTCTTACAGAAATAACAAGAGATATATTTTTAGAGGCTTATTATGGAAGTAAGTTTGAAATAGACCATATGAATGCTACTAGGAAAGAAGGAGAGGCCCTTGGTCTTACTGGAAAAGAACTACAACAGCACATTAATAAAGTAAGGTCTTCTCCAGAAATTAGAAAAGAAATAAGTGACACATACCAGCTTGAGATAGAAACATTGTTAGGAGGAATTAATTATGATATGAATAAAAGTACTTTTATGATAGTGTCGGATGTAATGACTAATAATGACTTTGTACAATTAATTCATAATAAATTATTAGCTGCAGAGCAGAAGTTCACAAATATAGCTAATCAAGAGGTTATGGAACTTGCTGTACTTAACGCAGAGCTGGGATTATCTCAACAAGAGGTGTCAGAACTAATTGTAAAAGATGCTGAAGGGTTTAATTACCTAATAAGTGGTGTGGATATAAAGTTTTTTGACGAGTATAAAGCACATACTAAGAAAATAAGGGAGCTAGGAGACAAAGAAACAACTACATATGAAGAAGAGACTGCAAAAATATTAGAGATAAGAGCAGCTAAAAAAGAATTTGATACTTGGAAAGATGAAAATCAAGAAGTAGTTATAGATGTGGATGGCCCTTATTTCAGACCTAAGCAAAAGCATATGATAGATCTTGACAGCGTATTAACGCCTAGACAGAAAAAAGCACTAGATGCTTTTAATGCCATTGTTAAGAAAAGTGAAAAAAGGATACAAAAAAGATCTTTAGTAGCTAATACACATTTGGAAAGTGCTAAATTTACTAGGCTTCCTGGTATAAAACAAACAATTTTTGGGGCGTTAATGAGTGGAGACGCTATAGCGGCTTGGAAAAAAGGGTATGAAGAAGCCACTACGATTGAGATAGATGATACTGAAGAGGGTGGTGCTGTTGATGAAACAGGGAAAGAAACAAGACGTTTGGTACATGCTAGTTTAACTGGTAAGTTACAACACTCAGTTCCAGTGCAATTTAGAGGACGTTTAAAAGAGAATCAAAATAAAGATTTGTTCTCTGTATTTGCTTCTGAAATACAAAATGGTATAAGATATGAAATAGACAAAGATGTAGCAATAGATACTATGATCATACAAGATATGGTAGATAGTATGAAATTCTGGAAAACAGAAGGAGCTGCTAAAACTAAAATTGGTTCTATTCATATGGATAAAAATGATAAATCTTCTGACACTATTGATGGAGATGCAAGTGTTGTATCTAAGATGATTGATAAGATGTTTAAAACAAGAGTTTATCAATTATCTAATGAATATGCTGGTAATATCCCAATTCCTAGTATTCAAAAGTTTGATGAAAATGGAGATAAGATTCCGAAGAAAGATTCAAATATAGATATACATAGAGCAGCACAAGTGGTGTCTACATATACTGCGTTTGCTTCCATGTCATTTAAATTACTTACTTCAGCTAATAACTGGATAACTGGTAATGTGGCAGTTGCTATTGAAGCAGCTGGTGGAGAGTTTATTACTCCAAAGAATATTACTCGTGCAAAGTATCTTTATGCAAGTAATTTAGGAGGTATAATGAGAGATATAGGATCACCTGTACAAACTAACTTCATAAATCAAGTTATGAGAAGATTAGGAGTACAGCACGAAACAAATATGATGAATGCTAGATTTGAGAGAGATAATATGATTAAGAAACTAGCAGACCCTGGTTTTGCATTAGGGGGATTCTCTATGGGAGAGCACGAAATACATGCTACTCTATCATTGGCCTTATTAGACAATATTAAAGTCTTGAACCATGCTGGAGATTTCTTAGATAAGAATGGGGACATCACAGAAGATAGAGAAAATGCAGCCTCGTTATTAGATTCTTACTATTTAGATGACAATAACATCATACAACAACACGAGTGGGCTTCTAAAAACTATAATGAACATGAAGTACAATCTCCGGGGGAAGGACAAGGAGAAGCGGCTATAAGAGGGCTAATTAAAGATAGGGTGTATAGAACACAAGGGGCCTTTGACACTCAAATGGCATCACAATTGGATAGACTATGGTATGGTAAATTATTAAAGCAATTCAAAAAGCATATTGTTCCACAGTTTCTTACGAGATTTAGAGGGGCTTCTAATGCATTTCAAGCAACTAAAGACATAGAGACGAAAGATAAGTATTATAATTATAATGCTAAAACAGAAGAGTATGGCTCTTATGTGTCTTTCTTTAGATTTGCATATAGTGTTTTACAGCAAGAAAAATTCAATATATTATCTTGGAAAAAAGCAGGTTCCGACACTTGGAAAGACATGGCTAAGCACGAAAGAGCGAATGTTGTTAAGACAGTATCTGAGTTTGGGTTTGCAATATCTGTATTAGGATTGGCAGCCGCAGCCGCGGCAGCAGCAGGAGCTAGTGATGATGACGAGGATTTTTTATGGGCAGCTGCTTATTTACTAAAAAGACAAAGTGGAGAATCTTCCTTACAGTATATAGATCCTAGAGAGCAGTGGAGAATATTTGAATCTCCTTTTGCAGCCTTAAGGTATATAAAACACTCTATGGATACTATAGAACAAGTGTTCAGCCCTACTGAACTATATGTTTCTGGAGTACACGCAGGGGATAACAAATTGTGGTCTAAATTTAAGAAGTTCACTATCGTAGGAGATAGAGCAGAACAGTTTA